>Ga0206946_1031_pt1 | contig 56691 bp, 35 predicted proteins | sample Alteio_BWOrgHeat_2_FD_152965 | JGI IMG/M metagenome (GOLD analysis project Ga0206946, IMG submission 152965) | Enriched cells from forest soil in Barre Woods Harvard Forest LTER site, Petersham, Massachusetts, United States -... | ecosystem: Environmental > Terrestrial > Soil > Temperate forest > O... | reverse complement strand
GGAAAATACGCTGGACGTCGAGTGGTCTGGTGCCGTAGCCAAGGGCGCGACCATTAAGTTCGTCACTACTGCCAGCACCGCTACCACTGACGGCGCTGTGAGTTCAGCGACCTACATCATCGACAATAATGTTGCGCCCGTTATGAGCTTCAGCTATGGAGCATGCGAACTTGCTTTCGGGACGGCCGGAAACGCCGCCAATAATATGCTATGGCAACAAGGCGCTGCAGAAGGAATCACGATCTTTGTAGCGTCGGGCGATCAAGGGGCCGCGGCCTGCGACGGAGGCCAAGCAGCACCCTATGGCGCTGAATTCGGTTTCGCAGTGAGTGGAACTTCGAGCACTCCTTACAATGTCGCCGTTGGCGGAACAGACCTGAATTGGGCAAACAGCAGCAAGACGTATTGGAGTAGCACCAATGCCGCAAATGGTTCCTCCGTACTCGGGTATATCCCCGAGGTCCCGTGGAACGGCACATGCGTCAGTGATGCTGTAGATGAACTCATTGGCGGAACTGCGGCAGGTTTCGATGAGGAGCAGACCTGTCAGGCATTGCTGAACCAGGACATTGACATTGACCTGGTCAATGTAATCGGCGGCTCCGGTGGCGTTAGCGCCTGCACAACTCCAAGCGGAAACACTCCTGCAAGCTGCTCGGGTGGATACGCCAAGCCATCCTGGCAAGCTGGTACTGGCGTTCCGGCAGATGGCAAGCGGGACGTTCCCGATCTTTCTCTCTTCGCTCCATCCGCTGCATTCAGGGTAGAGACGACGGGTTGCGTTTCTCCGGCGGGCCACAGGGTCAGGAAGTTCAACTTTCCAGGCGGCACAACCGTCGCATTCAACACATAGGCCTGCGCCGCCGCCGGCGGAGCACATGTGCTGGTCTCGACATCCTCGGCCAGCACGCCGTTGAAGGCCCCCGCTCCGCTCCGCGTATCGATCACCCGGCACGGCGTCACTGTATACAGCGACAATCCCCCTGTCGCCAGCGGCGCGAAGTAGCCGTTCACATCCAGCACCACGTCAGCAGTGTTCGACACAAAGACGGAGATGTTTCCGCCTGTGCCCGCGGGCACGATGGCTGCATTGGCCGTGACCGCTCCGGTCGGAGCATTCAAGGTCGAGACGACGGGTTGTGACTGACCTGTGGGCCACGTCGTCAGATAGCCCAGCGTGCCGTGCGGCACCGCCGTGACATTGAGCGAATAGGCCTGCGCGGTCGAGGGAATATGACAGCTGCCCGATTGCACCGGGAAGGCCCGGCTGGTGTTGGACGAGATGGAAGGTCCGCCTAGCGGGCCGGTTGGGTTACGCGTGTCGGCGATACGGCATGGAGTGAGCGGATAGAAAGACAGGGCCGAAGCCGTACCGGCGGGCACAAAGTAGCCGTCGATGTCCAGGATCACCTGCGTCGCATTGGTGACGTAGACGCTGACACCGCCGTGGGTGCCTGCTCCCACGATCGCGGCATTAGCCTTGACGCGGCCATCGGAGTTCAGCAGCGAGACGGCGGGCTGCGCCTGCCCGGTGGGCCACAGGGTCAGGTAGCCGAGAGAGCCACTCGGAACCACCGTGACGTTGAGGGAATAGGCGACGGCCGTTGTTGGTATGCTGCAGGCGCTTTGCGGAACATTGAATGCACGGCTGCTATTCGCAGCCAGTTCCGGCCCACCAAACGGCCCGGTCGCGTTGCGCGTATCCGCCACACGGCACGGCTTCACGGGAATGAACTGCAGGCTGGTTGTCGTCGGCGAGGCGATGGTGAAGGTCACAGATTTCGTGGCTTCGGTGTTGCCTGCATTGTCGACGCTATAGAACTTCACGGTATGCGACCCGAGGGCCGAAATCGTGAAAGGTGCCGAGTAGGTGGTTGTGGCTCCGCCGTCGATGAAGTAATGGGTGGAGGCGACGCCGCTGTAGTTGTCGGTTGCACTCAGGGTGACCTTCACGGGCGTGTCATAGACACCGCCGGAGAGGAGGGTTCCGCTCAGAGTGGCCGTCGCGACCGGGGCGACCTCGTCGATATAGACGTAGTCAATGCCTTCGCCGCTGAAGTTACCAGCGACGTCTTCGGTTAAGAATTCGACATAGTGGGTTCCAGTCGCGGAGATCGTGATGGATCCCGAGTAGATTGCGCAGGAGCCGAGGGTTGAGCTGGTGCAGGCTGTGGTGTCGACTGCGTAATAGGTATGCAGAATGCCCGAACCAGAATCACTCGCGGCGAGTGTGACTTTTACAGTGGTGTTGTTATAGCCACTACTGTTGGGTGCCGGGGAATCGGAAGCGGTGACTGTAGGCGCGACGGTGTCATAGCAGATCGGGCCATAGGTTGTGTCTCCCGACGAGCTGCCCTGATTGCTCCAGGCGCGAACGTGAGCTGTATGGCAGCCCTGGCTTACGCCGCCGGCACAGGAGCCTCCGACAAACGCGAGGCAGCCAGCGGTTGAGTTTGGAAAGTGCGGGCCGCTGAAGAATGAATTGCTGTCGTTGCGATTGGTGTCGCCGGAGGGGTCGCTGGGAATGGAATCCCACCCTTGAGTGAAACCGGCAATACCCGTCGGATTGCTGTTGGCGTTAATGGTCCAGCTGACGGTCTGGTTCGAGTTGTACCAGGTATTCTTGGCCGGGCCGCTATAAACGACCGAGGGCGCCGAGTAGGCAAGATTGTCTTCCCAGTTGATGGCCCACGCCATTTGCAGCGCGTTGAAGGATCCCCAGCCAGTGGCGAGGTCATAACCGGCAGCTGCGCACCAGCCCACTGCGATCGTGTCATTGGTGGTGCAACCCGAGGTGATGTCGTAGAAGGGATAGTGAGGAGCGCTCATGTTATATCCCCCCTCGGCGTAGATGTCATAGTCAACCTGGCCGATCGGGGCGCAGTTGTGCGTGCCGTCGCAGGCGTTGCCCATGCTCAGAGAGTAGGCGTTCTCCTGAGCGATGAAACCGGACATCAACGGTGAGGCGAGGCTGGTTCCACCTACGCCGCTGAGAGAGCCGTTGAAGAAGAAATTCGTACCCACACCGGCATTCAGCGAGACGTCTGGAACGCTGCGGCTGCTGGTACCGCAATAGGGGTTCACCTGGTAGCCCGGAGCTGCCCACACCGCGCTGCAGCCGCCTCCGCCTCCGCCGTTATTCACAGAGCAGGAGCCGGGAGATGTGCCACCAGTCCACGCTACCTCGGTGTTGAAGCTGCCGTCGAGGTTGAGAAACAGCTCAGTGCCGCCGACGGAGGTGACATCGGGGTCGGATTCCGGATAGAGGACAGCGAGCGAGCCGGTGCAACCAGCGTCAGATCCACCGTCACCGGAAGCTGCCATGATAGTCCAGCCCTGGCCGATCATCTGGTTGAAGATGGAGTGCCAGGAGGTTAACAGGGAGGGTGCGTCAGCAAGGAAGACCGCTTCGGATAAACCGTAGCTGATGTTGACGACGCGAACTTTATTGTCGTTGACCATCTGCTGAAAGAGGGTACCGAAGTCGCCAAAACCCTGCGCAGCCTCATAAACCCAGATTAATGAAGTATCGATGTAGGAGCCGCGGCTGTTGGAGGTGGCGGTCGTCCACTCCAGATCGAGAGTCGTCTCGTCGTCGCCGCCGGTGGGTGTACCGTTTACGAAGACCCGCCCGTAGTGATAGGCGAGGTAGGGATACTGGGCCTGGAAGCCTACCATGTCGGAGTCGGCGAAGTCGCCATCAGTGGCCAAGCCGATGGTGGTCTCCGGAGGAGTCTGACCGGCGTTGTTGAGCGGGTTGCAGCAGTGACCCTGGGCTTGAAGGGCATTGTAGTCGTAGCCCTGCTTGCTCCAGAAATCGGTGGGATCGTAGAAGCCGTTGGTGATCTGCGATCCAATCTGGCTGTCGGGGGCATTGACCACCTGGGCAGCCGCACTGTCCGCGTTCCTATAGACGATTTCACCTACCTGGTGCATTGGGCCGGGAGCGTAGTCTGGTCCACGCACGCCTTTCATTTGCGAGTTGGCGGGACGCAAGCGCACAATGCTGTTCAGGCCGTCCACGAACTGGACGATGCCCTGGAGATTTGCAGGAATCTCGGGATCGCGGTCGTTGGAGAACTCGATCTGGCCATTCACCGAGTAACGATTGATCTTGATGTTGAATGCCTTCTGGATCTGGTCGACCGTGCCCTCGACGTTCACCATAAGGCGGTTAGGATAGCGAGCGGTGATGGTCAGTCCTTGACTGGTGGCCCAGTCGACGACGGCCTGCTCATCCTCAGCCGCAGGAGCGAAGCGCGCGTTCCACTGCTCGGGCGAGAGATATTTGTGAAAGTTTGGCGAAATCTTGTCCTGTAGCTGTTTGAGGAATGCTTCTTCCTCAGCCATCTTGGGAGCTTTGATCGAGATGGCGAGGCGCAGCTTGGATGCAATGGGGTAAGCTTCGACGAGAGTTGCAGAGCCTTCTCTCACCTGGTGTGGCGTGTTGGTAAAGGCAGGCGGATTCTTTAAGCCAGAGACCTGCGGTTGCTGGCTCCAGGCCGCAACAGATGTACAGACCAGAGTGAGTGCCGCGATACAGCCATAAATACTCAATACTTTCGTTGAGCATCGGCCGGTGTAGTGTGCGTGAGAGCTCATATGTTTTCTCCGAGGATGTGATTGAGTTGCTTTGCCGTCCGGGGTACGGCAGACCCTCGCCACTCCAACGCCCTGCGAGGCGGCGCGCCTTTTTTCAGATGGCCTGTGTAGCCATTCGTGCGGATAGTGTTAATTCGCCGCGCAGAGTATCACATCCGGGATGAAATATTTTTGGGCCGCCCTGACGTGGCATGCTCCGGAAAAAAGGGAGCCTGAGCGTGGGTAATGGCCGATCCTGATGACCGTGCCATCGAGCACATGCGGGGGATTTTGTGTTCGAGGCTTGGCGGAAACGCCCGGGGCCATCGAGGCGGAATCGGCTGGCGCAGGCCGCCGAGTTTGGCCTTGCCATGACCAGACAAGAGACGAAGTAAAGGCGCAGGAAACGGCGTAACTGTGGCTGGATTCGCGAACCTGAAGCGGTTGCGATGTTGCATAACAGCCTCTGTGGGAAAAGGAATCTTGCGAGCAGGTACAAAACTGCAGTTAAACTCTGCATCGAATCGTTACAGGTGAACGATAGCGTCTTCTGCGTAGGCGGCATGTGATCCACCTAGCCGTATAACCGGCTTCTCGGACATTGGCCTGCAAAAGAGTATCTGTCCGAGTAGCCGACTTATCGGCAAGGTGACGACAAGCGTGTTGGCGATGTCTCTCCGAGCGGATCAGGAATTAAGGCAGAGCGACCTTTCACCCCACCGCAATCAGTATTACTTGTCTTCGGTATTGGGCAGGGCGACAGCTAAACGTTCGGGGGATTGAGATCGTTCTTCCACCGGCGTCATCGTCCTCGTGCTTTGCATGGTCGCACCCGGCCGGGCCGCGACAAATCGCTGATCGACAGCCCCTACGGTTGAGTTGAGCCTGCTACCACATCGTTGCGGCTTCCCGATCTGGCCCGGAGGGATTCGCATTCCTGTGCTCCGAGCCTCGGTCGTCTCCAGAGGTCCTTGTTGACGCTACAATTGTCCAATCTCACTCAGGAGCCCGCTCGGTGCCCGTCAAACTTCGCTCCATCGCTCTCTTTTTTTTTCTGCCGATCTCCGCCGTGCTCGTTGCCCAATCCATTCCGCAGGCCACCTCAGCCTCCACAGCGGCCACGCGGGACACGAGTTATATTGACGCCCAGGGTACCGCCTACGTCACGCGCGTCGTACCAGCTCCACCCGACCTTAGCCCCGAAGCGCGCAAATCTCTCGTCCGAACCACTCCCGATCAAGGACCTCCGGAGTCGCTCGAACACCGCCGGGCACAGATGGAGCTGTCGGGCGCGCGCCAGAACGCCGCGTGGAGCAAGCTCTGCCCCAACACGATTGCCGAGTCAACCATCGCAGGCGTTCCGGTGCGGATCGTCACTCCGTCGAGCTTGTCGGAGAGTAATCGCCACAAGGTTCTTATGAACCTGCATGGCGGCAGCTTTAACGCCGACTCGGGATCGTTTGGCGAGAGCATTCCCATTGCCGGATACACGGGAATCAAAGTCGTCGCAGTTCTGTATCGCCTGGCTCCGGAGCATCCGTTTCCCGCTGCAGTCGACGACGCCGTTGCCGTCTACCGGGAGCTTCTCAAGACTTATAAACCCAACCGCATCGTTATCTACGGAACTTCTGCGGGAGCCGTGCTCACCGCGGAAGTCGCTGTCAAGCTCAAAGAGCTAGGCCTGCCGATGCCGGCGGCGCTTGGTATCTTCAGCACTCTCGACCGCTTCGACGCTGTGGACGACTCGCAGGCGATATACACACTGCAAGGATTCGCAGGCCATCTCGAGCCACCCGATGGCGGCATTCACGATCCCTATTACGTCGGGTCCACCGATCCGAAAGATCCGGTGCTCTCGCCCATCTACGCGGACCTGCACGGTCTGCCGCCCACGCTCTTCGTTACCAGCGGCCGAGATGCATTGCTCAGCGGAACGGCAAATCTACATCGCGCCTATCTGCACGCCAGCGTTGATGCACGCCTCGTGGTCTTCGACGCGCTTCCTCATGCGTTCTGGTATGATGCCTCCCTGCCTGAATCCATCGAGGCCAGCCATATCATGGCGGATTTCATGCTGAGGCAACTCGCAAAATAAACGTGCGCTTCGGAGGCGGATTCGTCTGTCTTCGCAGGGAGGACGCCGCGCCGGATCGGGCAGGGATGGACGGCAAGGGGGAAGCCAACCGCGATGGAATCACCGATGTGGCCTATGTTCCCTGCGGCTAATCCCATCATCCCCGCTGTACTCAGCGGTGCAGATATTACTAGGAAGCTCGAGCGGATCTTTCAGTCAGGGAGCAACACTTCCGCTCGCACCGGATGCCGTCTTTTCAGGAATTGCCGCAGGAGCGCTAACGAGCGATGGCAATTTAGATCTCGTCACCAGCGGTGTGGTGACACAGACGTTCCGTGGCGACGGCAAAGGTGGATTTAGTCAAAGTGGCAGTTATGCCGCAACCGGATATCCACTCCTTGGTGCCGTCAACGGAGACGGGACTCTCCAGGGAATTCCGACTACGGCCCTCCCCGGTGCGCTAGGATTTGCTTCTGCTGACCTCAATGGCGACGGTGTTGCTGACGCTGTTTTTGTGGCGCAACAGGGCAATTCTCCGACGCAAGACTACCTCGGTACTGCGCTGGGACGAGGAGATGGCACGTTTATCACCTTGAAGCAAAGCATCGCTCTTCCAGCTAGCAGCGCCAATTTCTTTTCTCTCGTTCCTGGAAACTTCCACGGAACGGGGAAAGTTGATGCCGTCGTTGTGGTATCCGGCTATGACGGGAGTTGTACAAGTCCGTCGTCAACGACGCAAAATGCCGAATTGATCTCCTATTCAGGCAACGGAGACGGCACCTTCCAGGCCGCTGGTTCTCCCGTTGATTTAAGAGTTGTAGGAGCAGGAATCGGTGGGAGCGGAGACTTCAACGGCGATGGGAAACTTGACCTGGTTATTCCTTATTACAACGCATGTACTGCCGACGCGCCTGGTTCCGGTCTCGTATTTGTGCCCGGGAAGGGAGACGGCACCTTTGGAACGCCAGTCGCTTTCGCTCATTCATATACCGGCGGCATTGGCCTGAGCGTGCTTGCCGGAGATCTGAATAACGATAAGAAGCTGGATCTTGTCTGGTTCGATGGAGTTTCCTGGTCCATCTACCTGGGCAATGGAGACGGTACCTTTAACCAGATGCCACTCACTCTTTCCGACATGTCGGGAGCGCCTCTTGCATTCGGCGACGTGAATGGTGATGGCAACCTCGATCTTCTGGTAAGTATTCTTGACAACTCGGCGGCGGGGAATACCGCCCAAATTTACGCAGGAAAAGGGGACGGGACCTTTCAAGGTACGCCTCTCTATGCTGTGCCGTTGCCAAATTCAACTGAAGTATTTTCCGCTGCGATTGGAGACGTAAACGCGGATGGCAATTCGGACCTGGTATTGCTCTATTGGAGCAATGTGCTCTCTGGCGCTCAGGTTTCAGTCTCACTCGGTGACGGAAAGGGCAATTTCACCGCAGACGTGAATGCTCATTTTGCGGGAAATAACTTCGGCCCTATTCTGCTTACGCGGTTGAACGATGAAGCTCCCGCGATGCAAAAGGACAACGCTCTCGACATTCTGGCCGATACGAGTGGTGGTTTGACGTCTCTCCTCAACCAGACCAATCCTGCTCCAAGTGAGCCGGCTTTGATCGCAAGCAGTGTCAATCTTCAGGCATCCGCGACCAGTGGAAGCTTGAACACAGATATAACCTTAACGGCTACAGTTTCAGGTGCTGATCCAACCGGGTCAGTATCATTCGTCGCTAACGGGAGCACCCTCGGGATGGCAACTCTTACGAATGGGACGGCGACACTGCAGACTTCGTTTGCTAATGCAGGCAGTTATTCAGTTACAGCAAACTATTCCGGGGATAGCAATAATGCCGCCAGTAGTTCGAATGCGGTAGCAATCACAATCCTTATTCCGATCACGCCCAGCATTACAATCACGCTGTCTTCTTCGAGCATCACTACAGCGCAGGGGCTCACGGTAACTGTCGCCGTTAGCGGGGGAAGCGGCAAAGCAATCCCGACCGGGACCCTAACGCTTGAGAGCGGCAGCTACAGCGCGCAACAGACACTTGCAGCCGGTTCAGCGACCTTCAACATGGCAGCAGGAGCGCTTCCGGTAGGCATCGATACGCTTACTTCAACTTATTCTCCCGATGTGTCCGGAGCTATTACGTACACAACCGCAACTCAAACGACTTCGGTGACAATTATCTCAGCCGGATCAGGATCGACAGCCCTGCAGTTCATCCCGGTGAAGCTGTGCCGGGTGGCAGATACGCGCACTGCGACCGGGCCGTTTGGCGGCCCGGAGATGAGCGCGGGAAGTACGCGGACATTCGATATTCCACAAAGCGCCTGCAGCATTCCCTCGACCGCTGTGGCCTATTCGCTGAATGTCACCGTGGTCCCGAGCGGGGCCCTCGATTACCTGACTTTGTGGCCCGCCGGAGAGACCCAACCTCTGGTCTCCACGCTGAACTCCGATGGACGTATCAAAGCCAATGCCGCGATCGTCCCCGCCGGGACCAGCGGCGGAGTCAGCGTGTACGTCACCAACACGAGCCAAGTGATCCTCGACATCGACGGCTACTTCGCTCCTGCCGGGACCACCCCGGCGCTGGCGTTCTATCCGGTGACCCCCTGCCGTGTCGCCGACACCCGCAACCCCACTGGGCCCCTGGGTGGTCCAACGATGAGCGGCGGGACCAGCCGAGCCTTCCCGGTGCAATCAAGCAGCTGCGGGATTCCCGCGACGGCGCAGGCCTACTCGCTGAACGTGACCGCGGTGCCCCACAGCGACCTTGGTTACCTGACCACCTGGCCTACTGGAGAGACTCAGCCACTTGTCTCGACGCTGAACTCGCCCAAGGGCGAGGTGGTGGCCAACGCGGCCATCGCGCCCGCCGGCAGTAGCGGAGAGATTTCGGTGTACGTGTCCAACAACTCGGATGTGGTGCTGGACATCGATGGCTATTTCGCGCCACCGGGAACAGGGGGACTGTCGCTCTACACGGTCACTCCATGTCGGGTGATTGATACGCGCACAGCCGGCGGAGCCTTCAGCGGAGTCAAGACGGTCAATGTTGAGGGCAGCACCTGTGCTCCACCGTCGAACGCGCAGGGATACGTCTTTAACGCGACGGTCGTGCCTTCGGGTGTCCTGAACTACCTGACACTGTGGCCCAACGGAGAAACGCAACCGGTGGTGTCGACGCTGAACGCGCCCGACGGAGCGATCACATCGAACATGGCTATCGTGCCGACGACCAAGGGTAGCGTCAATGGATATGCCACCAACTCCACCAACCTGATCCTCGACCTTTCCAGCTACTTCGCCCCATAAAAAGGGCGGAGTAGATTTATCTCGGTTCGACTATTTGTTCGCTTCCGGAGGCTTAGGATGCTCTGGCTGAGGAGACGAATATGACATCTAGGTCTTCCTCGCAGAGCTTGTCCACCACTGCTGCGATCTCTTTCCTTGTGACACTTGGAAGAAGAACCAGGTTGGGAGTGCTCCAAAAGCCCTGTTGATCAAATTCGAATTCCGCATCCTGTTTCAGGCGAGCCAAATCGTAAAATGTCAACAGGTAGATCTTACCCGAGCGGCGCAATACTACACCGCTAAGATAGCCTTTGTGCGTATGCTCAAACTCCGCCAGGTCATCGTACCAGACGGGAAATTCAAGATTGTCAGTAGTTTTCATGGACACTTTGTAGTCTTGATTTGCCTGAGTGCATTTTTGAATTCGTCCTCTGGCATCGGCTCTTTTGGCATGATCTCATAGTGTTTCGGGTCGTTGCCTCGTTGCTGAATTTTTAGGCTGTCCGATACCGTCCCGGTATCTACTTGGTGTGCTTCAAAGCCCTTGGATGTAACGCTCTGCGGATTGTCAAACACTGAGACGCCATGAGTTGGCTGCACGTTGCCGCCTCGAACTCTGTACTCATTGGGCCTCGGCTCAAAAGACGGGTCCTCGCCTGGCTTAGCACCTCGGTAAAAACCGCCGTCAGTCAATCCCAGGGGATCCACCGAACCCAGTGGATTGTGTACATACCCATAGGTTCGTGTTCCGCCTTCAAGACCGATCGGATCTGGACTGAGGTACTGTCCTATTTGCGGATCATAGTAACGGTGGAAGTTATAATGCAGGCCGCTCTCTGCGTCATACCACTGCCCCTGGAAACGGATAGGAAATGCAACTTCATTTGCTCGTTCCGATTCTACTTCGCCCCAAGTGCTGAGCTGCGCTGACCATACGAGCGTGCCATCCGTGGAAACAAGCTCTCTAGGCGTTCCTATCTGGTCCAGAACACAGGCGTAAGCGTTGCCATTTTCCAGCTTGGCGACAGGGCGAAACGAATCCGGCTCGAAAATCCAGGAGTTAGAGCTCGAAGAGGCGCGAGTTGTACGGATCTCTTCGGCGATGATATCGCCATCCCAGACATATGTCGTAGATGTGTCCGGTCCAATTTTCCGGATGCGGCGGCCAAAGGCATCATACTCGTATTTCCATACCTCTCCCTTGTCATTAATGACACTACGAAACTGGTCTTCTGCGGTCCATTCGTATTTCCAGACTCGCTCGTCTTGTCCGGGTTGCCGCATTGATTTCTGGATGACACGGCCGCCTTCGTCATAGAAATAGCTCGTATTTCCAATCTGTTCCACCCGGCCGCCAAGGCCCAGTCTGCATCCTGTAAGCGTTGGCAACCCTGTCGCAACCTTCTGTGGTCCCATCCAAACTGAATCTCTCAAAACCGCGGAAATATTTCCTGAAACGTCATATTGGAAATCTTCACTTGGGCCCTCTTCCCTTTGCGCGGACGTTATGCGGTCATCGCAGTCATACCGATAGCGGCTTGTGCCCGAGTAGTTGTCATAAATTTCTGTTGGGTTGCTGTTTACGTCGTATCGGTATTGGCGTTCGGCAATAGCAGTTACTGCTCTGGATGCTCCTGCTTCAAGGCCTGCCCATTGGGAAACCAGGCGATGGAGAGGATCGTAGTTCTGTCGCAGCACAAAACCGCCAGGCTTAATATGGTTCGTATCCTGCTGCCCTTGTCGAAAATGACGTTCCAGGTCGCGCCCGATTGCATCGCGGGCAAAATCCAGCCATTCGTCTTCCAAAAGACTTATTTGCTGAACACGCCCATTCTCGTCATAGCTCCATCGGGTTACCTGTCCTTCACTGGTACGCCTCTTTGTCCGCAGTCCACGCTCGTCATAGAATGACTCGATGACTCGATCGCCTTGAATCTCGCGGACTATGCGGCCGTATTCGTCGCGCTCAAACCTGACAGCGGTCCATTGGTTAGTAGCTGCCGAAACAAAGCCATTTGTATCGTATTCAAAGGTGATTACAGCGCCATCAGATGCTTTCGTGCGAATAATCTGGCCAGCTTTGTTTCGTGTGATCTCCGTGATTTCTCCCTTGCCGTTGATCCGTTTCACACGAAGCCCGGAACCGTCATATGCAAAGGCCTGCTTTCTCCCCGCGAAATCCTGCTCTCCTATCACGCGTCCCGCAGCGTCGTAGAGATATTTCCACTGTTGGCCTTTTTCGTTTTCAACGGCTATGAGGCGCCCTTCCAAATCGTTGTGAAAGCGCAAGATTGCTCCAGAAGGTCGGATAATAGATTGGAGTGTGTCGAATGGACCATAAGAATAGGAGTAAGTGGAACCATCCGGTCCTATTCTGGATATCAGATTACCTTCGCAGTCATATTCCCATTGGATCTGGGCACCGTCAGGCAGGATTGCACCGGCTAATTTGTTGATCCGGTTATATGCAAACGTGGTTTCGCTATCAAGAGGGTCTTTTTCATGGATGATACGGCCAAAGCTATCGCGTATATAGCGCGTCTTGTTGCCTTGCCAGTCGGAAACCCATATGGGAAGCCCGGCAGCATTGTAGCCAAACTCTCGCGATCTTCCGGCCGGATCGACCACTCGAATCAAATTGCCACGCGCATCCCTCTCATAGCGCCAACTCGATTCGCCTTCCAGGCCAGCCTCAATTAAGTTGCCGCGTGCGTCGTATTCTCGCGCCCAACGCCTTCCGGATGCATCGATAAAAAGGATCGCCGATCCGAGTTGATTGTGTTCGATTTTGAATGTTCGACCAAGCGTGTCCTTAAATGCCACCAGGTTTCCGTCGGAATCATACTCATATCCAACGCGTCTCCCCTCAGGGTCCGTAACCGAAAGCTTATTCCCACGTTCATCCCACTCGGTGTAGGTAGTACCACCCATGGGATCCTGCGCTGCAACCACCTTTTTGTGCTCGTTGTATCGAAAAGTGTTGGTAGCTCCATAGGAATCGACGGCAATCGTTGATCGGCTGGCTGGGTCATAAGCGTAGCGGTAGTGATACATGCCATTCGGCCCAACAGACTCAACGCATCTGCCGTACTCATCATATTGATATCGATACCACGTATTTTGCCGGTCTTGCCATCCGGTCAAACGGGCCGCATCGTCATATTCGTAGAGCAACATTCGACCGCTTCCGTTATCTACCCCCTGCAGACGGCCTTTAGTGTCGTATTCATAGCGAACCAGAGAAGCCAGCGTTCCGTCAGATTGCTCTAGTGCAATGCCCGAAATATGGCTCGCAGTTGCGTTTACATGCAGACGATAACCGCCCGTATGAACCACTGTGCGCAAAATGCCGCTGTAATAGTTGAAGTGAATGGCATTTCCATTCAAGTCTGCAATAGAACTCAAAAGCAAAGCGTTTTCGCGCTGTTGAGCGAAGGTTAATGTGTGATTTTGTTGATTACGAACTTCAAACCCACGCGAGGCCTGACGCAAACGTATCTTGTCTACTTTGGGGTTACCTATCCAACCTTCAGAATCGGCATCACCAAGTTCGAAACGAATTGTCCGGCCATCACCAGGGAAATAAAGAAATGCGTTACCCAAGGACTGTATACTCTGTCCCCAGGAGCAGCACCAGTTCGGGCCCAGCCAGCTCTGCTGATGCAAAGAGGAGGCATAGCCGCGCTGAAAGCGAATCGGTAAAGCTCCAGGCAACTCAAAATCAATCTTCGAAGTGAATACTTCACCGGTGACCGCATCCACCGGCTCTCCACAACCAAAGCGTTCGTCGATTGCTTCAGCACCTCCGCCGACAATCGCTGCCAGTCCAAAGCCTCCTTGCAGAATGTTTCCCCAGCCAGGACCTATCTTGTCGCCTATCGCTCCCAAAGCCTCATTGGCAACATAAAACCCACCAAACACAACGGCAAATGTGAGGATGGCTTCTCCACCCATGAAGAATGTAAGGACTCCCGCAGCGATAAGAGAGGTTTTGAGCATAATGCCAAAGAACTGCAGCGCTTCAGCTTCGAGATCATGCACAGGAAGCACACGTATCGTCTCGCCGCCAATAATCACAGTTGGACAGCCGTCTTTAATCTCTCCACCGCAGATCAGCTTACTGTTCACTCTGGCCGCCGGCAGATTGTTGATCAATACCGTTGAAGAACCCTCGGCTATGGTGGCGGGCGGTCCGAAAGCCGGGATCGGCAAATGGTTCAGAGAAAACAGGCCATTACAGACTGCGGCAGCATCGGCCATGGCGCGGGCAGCAGGCAGTTCGCCAATAAATACATTGAATGATCCGACAATACCAATCATTCCGGTAGTTGGATCTGGCAGGGCAAAAGCTGTTTGCAAGCCATGCATCAGCTGATCGCCTGCCAGCGCACCCCCGGCGACCGCTCCAACGGCGGCCACTCCTACCAATGCACCGACAAGTAGCGGCGCGCAGACCGGCAACGCCACGATCATTACAGCGCCGACCACAGCGCCGATCAAAGCGCCGCCAATGAGGCCGAGCATTCCCAACCCGTGGCCTACGGGATCGGTGAGCCGAGCAGCTCTCTCCGCTGCATCTCCCATGTGCAGGAACTCCTCAATTCAGCTGTATCGACTGAAGAATCTGCTGCCAATACGGGTCTACACGTTGGAAATCCTGGTACATTGAAGTGAAGGTGATGATCAGAAAGGTCGAGCCAACTTTGACCACCGCTTGTCGCTGATAGACATTCGCCCCCTCGGGCGTCCGCCAAGTATAGTCAACCTGAATGGCGGGCTGTCCAGCTAGCCAAATCCCTACACGTGAGTTGTATTTATAGAACGCCAGTTTCTTAGCCGCTAAAATCAGTTGTTGATCTGTATAGCTGGTTAAGTCAAGCGTCGGAAAGCCATATTCTCGTGTAACAGTGAGACTCAACGCGGCGCCTTCTGAGCTCGCTGGCAATAAGAAGGTATTTATGCTGTGATCTTGCCACCCATCAGGCACCACGATTTCAGCTTCGTTCAGGCGATACCGCATCATTGGCATTTCCTCCTCAACAGAAGGATCCCTTCAGAAAAACGGGCGTTTGCGTATGGCAATTGCCTTTCAGGTCGCCTCCAACAGTTTTCCTGGCTGTGACCTGGTACAGGCTGATGTCGCTAGCGATCCCGGGTGCGAGCTTGTAGTTCGGATCACCCACTTAAGCTGCTGCGCGAACGAGGTTGGTACATTGGTCAGGATCAGCACGCATCCCAGAATCCAAGAAGCTGTCACGTCGTTCACCCTTTCCATTGGCCCGGCCGGAGCAGCGCGGGCCGACCCAGTCTGTCCACCTTAAGCCGCTCCGGGGCTTGTGGTTAACTTGAGGCAACGAACCACATCGAATCTCGTCCAACCTCTGAACGATTCGATCGGCACCTCATTCGCAATTTCACCTTTGTCAGGTGCGCTTCTACTGTTTACCTGCGTCCGATGGGAACGATTTTGTCTCACGAGCCTAAGTTTTTTGAACGAATTTGCCTGCCAGGAGAATATGTATTTGCGTTGGTCTCATAGCAAAGGCCGGCCCAAAGCTCTTTGTCTAGAATGCGTGGCAGAGGTTCCCACTCTCTCCGCCATCCTATTATCAATAAACTTACAGAATCTTTCTAAATTTATCGGGTTCGGTGTCAAGCTTCTCAGTCAGTCGTCGGATCAGGCCAGAGATGGCGATCGTGCAACGCGAATCGTGAGCATTGGAGTTCTCGTCCCGCCGCGCCGCATCCATTTTTCGCCCATTGCCGTCATTCCTTCTCCCGCGTCAAATTCGCGACAAAATTTGACTCCCATATCTTGCCGCCGTCCGCGGAGTAGGATTGCTCGACGTGATATGAGTCGGCAGTGATGTCGGACCAGACGAAGCGAACGAGAATGGTTCTGCCGTTGCATCTCTCCTGACCGTAGAATTCGCCACGACCGTTCTTGAACTCGCCTATGAGCGGTGTGTTCAGGGAGCCATCATTGATATTGACAAACGCCTGGCTCCACTGATGGGCTTCGGGGTTGTAGAGAAGAAGCGTCATTCCTTTGAAGGGCGTGGTGGAGTTGCCGGCTTCGAGCTCCTCCAGGTTGGCGCGCCCATTCCATATCTTTCTGACGGTAACGGTGCCGTCTGATTCAACCCAAGTGTTGGAGCCGGTGAGCGGATGTACGAGGAGGCGGATATGCGTGTGCCATGTGCCAAAGTGGAAGTCGAAGTCGTCCTGCCCGTCGCGAAGCTGCTGCGCGGCTGCCGGAGCCTGGGCGGAGACCGGAAGGGAGTGAGAACCAAAGCCAACGGTGAAAAAAAGAAGATATAGAGCGATGCTGGGGCGCAAGTTCATAATTTTCTCCGATTGATGATGTGATCACACTTGGGGCAGATATCTACGCTCTCCCAATGTTCTCTCTGACTCGGCCGTTGGTTTGAGAACTCATTGATGAGGGCTCGTGAGTGAGGGCGGAACCATACTTGAGTGCCGCGAAGGATCCTGTCGCTCGTATAAGCTCCTAATCTAAAAACGAAATAGATAGCGGAAACGAATCGGTCCGAACATGTTTTTTCGAAGCCATTTGAAAAGCACTCGCGAACAGTATCTCCCGGGGCGGTAAGCCGAACGAAGAAGATGGCGTCCAAGAGACAATTTTGCTGCAGTTCCCAAAATAGTTTTGCTATTCTGCGATTCGTTCAGGCTCGTCCATTCGTCTTCACAATACGGGCCCTTTCGGCACCCACCCGAGGACAATACAAATGGACAAAATTGCTTTCGATCCTTCCGCTGCGACTCTAGTCAATGTTTTGACCTGCGACCCCAGTGACCAGACAAAGCTATTGAATCTGCTTCGCGAAAACATCGACACCGTTATTTCGACGCTCGACGGTTGGCGCTCGACCACTCTTGTAGCTGCTCCAGACGGAGTCCGAGTCATTATCATTTCGCAATGGCATGACTCCGCTTCAATCACCTCTATGCAGAATGACGCTCGCATGCAAGCCTACTTTCCCAAAATCGCAGCACTCGCAGCGTTCGATTCGACCCCTGGAGTCGTCTCCTACACCCGCCAAGCCTAAAGAAAGGAACGAATATGATTGACTTGAAAACTGCAAAAGTAATAGTCACGGGTGGGAGCGAGGGCGTCGGACTGGAAATGGCAAGAGCCTTGGTGCAGAGAGGTGCGGAGGTCACGGTAATAGCACGGGACCGTAACAAGTTCGGTGATGCCCACGACGTTGGAGCCCGCAGTATCGCTGGCGATGCAACGGTGGCAGCAGTGATCGATCGTGCCATCGCGGATGTCGCTCCGGACGTTCTGATTCTTAATGCCGGCGCACGTTTGCATCCGGCCTTGATTGACGAACAGGATTGGGAAAGCTTTTCGCAAATTTGGAACACCGATGTGAAAGCGACGTTCGTCGGAATCCAGGCGGCCCTGAAGAGACCGATGCGTCCCGGAACACGCGTCCTGATCATGTCTAGCGGTGCCGCGATGGTGATGAGCCATCCTGCAATCAATCCTTATGACCTTCGGCATTCGAATGGTTGTGTAGGTGCAAAGCGAATGGTGTGGTTCATGGCGCACCAGGCAAATGCTGCATCGAAGATTCGCGGGCTTGGCATCAAATTTCAGGTGCTCGTGCCGGGGCAGCTCATGGCGGCAACTGGTCACGGTCTGGCCGTTGCAACAGCTTGTGCAAAGGTTGACGGTATCACTGTTGACGAGCATGTACTTCACCGATATGGATCGCATCTGCAGCCCATGCAGGTTGGTCAACAGGTAGCTGAGTTGCTAGCCGAATCACGCTACGAACAAGGTGTCGCGTATGGCTTTCGACATAACATGGACATAATCCCGTTCGATTAATAGAGAGTGTTTATGCCGAACGATACTTCAGACCTGGAAACTTTACAAACTACGTTGCGTCCGGCGCTCCACCGCTATTGTGCGCGCATGGTTGGTTCAGTCGTCGACGGAGAAGATGTCGTTCAGGAAGCACTGTTGAAGGCGCACCTCGCGTGGGCGTCTATCGACAAGATCGACAACCCCGAAGGCTGGCTGTTTCGAATCGCTCACAATGCTGCCCTGGACTTTGTTCGCCGCCGGCTCCGGATGCCCGAATTGCTAACGGAAGAGGAACTAGCCATGATTGCAGCACCGGTGGCTCCCGATCCAGACATCGCTGAAATGAGCCTTCGCACCTTCCTTCGTCTACCCTCGCTTCAGCGCAGCGCCGTTATCCTTAAAGATGTCCTCGGACACACGATTGAAGAGATATCCTCTGCAATCGGTGTGAGTGAGCCTGCTGCAAAATCGGCTTTGCAGCGAGGCCGGGTCCGGCTTCGAGAACTGGCAGCCGAGTCTGAGAACATCTCAACGCCTGTCTTATCGCATGCAATGCGCCTTCGGCTCTTTGTATATGTCGAGAGTTTCAAGGTAGGCGATTTTGATACCGTCCGCGCAATGCTGGCCGAGGATGTCAAACTCGATCTTGTGGGCAAGTTCCAGAAACAAGGTAAGAGCAAGGTTAACGAGTATTACGGTGCCTATGCCGCTGCTAAACGGTGGGTATTCAGTGCCGGCATCGTCGATGGCCGTCCCGCGATGATTGTTTATGATCGAGAGGTTTCGCTTGACGAACCGGCCTACTTCGTCGTGCTCACTTTTGTGGGCGATAAAGTCAGTAGCATTCATGACTTTCTATACGCACGCTACGCGATGGAAGCGGTCTCCATCCACGAGTTGGGAGATGAATTTGAGCACAATCTAACATAAGGGTTAGTCGCCCATATGGTTCCGGTCGGATAGTCACCACCCACACGAAAGCTACCACTCAATACACGGTTGAAAGGTGAATGGGTGCCGCCCGCGCCGGCACGCACACGATTCGCGGTCAGGATCGGACTTCTAGGAGGTTGAGACACTTAATAAACGCCGATCCGCCCCTTCGGGCGTGATATGTCCGCTGTCATAAAAACCGCTGGTTTTCCCTGCCTCGGAGAATTGATTTCGGACATTCTCGATTTCGCGCGGAGATTTGTTTGCAAGCAGCATGGGGAGGCGGGGAGAAGAGCCGCCCCCAATGTTCCCCAAAGACCAGCTACGCGAGTCGGCCAGTGGTTCTGCGAGTCTCACTGTCCCCGAACTAGAACAATCGAAGAACAGCGTGCTCGATATGCTCGCGTCTCCCCATTCCGTTCGGAGCTATAAAACACGCCATCGAAAAGTTCATCGCCTGGTATTGCTCCGAGAAGCTGCAAGACGCCACGTGGCGAGCCAGCCGCAAGCTATGATAGCTGGCAGCCGGCTCGTCAACTTTACAATTGTGCATCAGCTGCATCACTCAGCGTCTTTTACGCAACGGAAGCCAAGCGCTCCGGATCTGTCGTAGCCTGGAGCCATCAACAATAGTTTTCCGTGCTGATCGTTCCGATAGGCCTGGGGAAAATACCAGACAGAGCCCTGTGGCTGATAATAGCTGCCACCGCGGAGAATTCCACCGCGCGTGTGATCGTCGACATACTCATCAGTCCACTGCCAAACATTGCCCACCATATCCATCACTTCAAATGAACTCGCTCCAGCAGGATGAGCATCCACGTTATCGGGTCCTCGCATTGCTCGACTACGATCAGGAACCGGCACGTTGCTTGTATTCCATTCGTTGCCCCAAGGATAGATGCGCCCGTTCGTACCCTGCGCTGCATATTGCCACTCCCATTCATGCGGAAGCCGCTTGCCTGCCCACTTCGCATAAGCCCGCGCATCCTGCTGCGATACCCATGTCACAGGCTTGTTATCCCATCCCTCCGGGAAGCCTCCGTTTTTCCAGTCCTTCAGAAAATTCTGATCATCTTTGGGATGATAATGAGTTGCATCCAGGAATTTCTTGAACTCCGCATTCGTAACCGGATATTTATCAATATAGAAAGATGCAATGCGTATCCTCTGTTCGTGGTAACGATGCGGAATATCTTCCCACGGATATTGCACGTCGACGCCTGCGTCATTGAAGCCCTCGATCTCTATTCCTTCCACCTTGAAGAGATAGTCAGCAGCCGGAATTTTCACCATACCTTCAGGCGCGGAACTGGCAGGCGCGGTCTTCGCAATTTCTACCAGTTGCTGCGGTAGCGGCTTCCATTCATGCGAATAGCTGGAAAGCTCCTTAGCCGTCAGTTGTTTCATCCTGGCCATCAGCTGCGTGATCTTGGCATCCGGCTCGGCAGCTGTCGCCAGCACGGCACCGTAGCCATGCTCTTCCATATCAAATGACAACACAGCCTGGTCGCCATCGTGCTCGGGCTTGAGCTCGACGCCGTGATAGAGATCGAAGTAGCGCATTCCAGCCGTGTATGGGATGGTGATCTGCCTTCCCGAGACGTCGTATTCATTGCGATTCACGATCGTCCAGACCGTCTGTTCTCCAAGAGGCCACTTGCTGGCAAAGACTCCATAGCGGTGCGTCGGATAAAACGGCTGCCATCCTTCGCTGGCGAAGAAGGGTGCAACAGCGCGCTCGATAGTGGCCACGCGCCTGGTAGCCTCGCCATCTCGGGGCGTTATTCCGTTCCAGATGCCCCAGATGTTCTCCCAACTCTCCCAACCTTCGCCGTTGAAGAATGCGAATTGAAGATCGTCGGTTTTATCGCGGTTCCAGCGATGAGAGATGTTGACCTGATGCTGCGCCTCGAGCCAGCGAAAACGATCGACTGCTGGTACGAAGTCGAACTTGTATTGTCCCCAGGTAAGAACATTCCACGCGAGCGCCTCATCGCTGGGGCCACCCTCCGGCTCAAAGACTAGCGGATGTCCGACCTTATCAGCAGCCAGCGAGAAAGCCAGCGGTACTCCATCCTGTGTATCGCCGTTGATACCGTCCGCGCCGATATCTTTCATCGTTTCAGCAATGGCCTGTGGCCATGGCGCTCCGGGATCGCGTGTTCCCTGGTCCCACATCATCATCGGAAAAAGGACATGTACACCCCGGCGGTGGAAGTCGGCAATCATCTGACGTACTCCTGCCACTCCACCTGGCATTGAGCGGATCATGTCATGCTGATTACGATTGTCGATACCCATATTTGGATAGGTCGGCCAGATGAGAACTGCGTCAATTCCGCCATAACGCTTCTCTAAGTCATCAAGGTAGCGGTCGACAGTGTATTTCCCCGCTACGGGATCATAAAAGTAGCGATCTTGAACCATCATCTGCGGCTGAATGAAGGCCGATTGCGCCCATTTGAAGGCCGGTTGCTGATAGCGGTCGTTGCTATAGCCAATGCGAATTTTGCGCTCTGTCCGCCAGTGAGTAATGTCTTTCAGCCAGTCGTCAAAGTCCTGCGACGTGCATGGCTTCGATCCACCTTGCCATGCGCCTTTCTGCGTAAAACATCCCGGTGAAGGAAACTGCTGTCCAACAGGAGCATAGTGCGTGTCCTGTGCCAAGGCAGGAATCGTAAGAAGTGCGAGAGCCAAAGACCTCCAAAGAATCGTTAACCGCATGTACTTTATGTAGTTCCTTTCTGAATGAATTTCGTACCATCACTGGTGGGCGTTCAGCACTTCGTCTACATCTGCACGAGATGGCATGGAAGGCTGTGCGCCGGGGCGCGTAACAGAAACGGCCGCTGCTGCCACGGCAAAACGCGCAGCCGCAAACTTCTCCATACCCAACATCAGTGCTGTGGCGAATGCTCCATTAAATGCATCACCTGCCGCAGTAGTATCTACTGCTCGTACGGGAAATGCGGGAATGATCTGTGGAGAATCACTTGCGGAAGAAAGATATACGCCGCGAGCGCCCATCTTTAGCACCACGCTATCCACTCCTGCACCGATCAGGGTATCTGCCACGTGGGCAGGCTCCAATTCGCCAGTATCTTCGGAAAATTGCGCGGCAAAGAATGCTGCTTCTGTCTCATTCGGAGTAAACCAGCGCAGGCGGTGAAATAGATCTTCTGGTAATCGTTGCGCCGGCGCAGGATCAAGCATTAACGGAATGCCCTCCTGTTTGCACAATTCAGCAAGATATTCCACCGTTTCAATCGGTATCTCCAACTGCGCCAGCACGATTCCCGCGCCACGGATGGTTTCCCAGTGGATGTCCAGATAATCCGGCGTTACTCGAGCATTAGCTCCAGGTGTGACCACGATGCTGTTCTCTCCGCGCGGAGACACAGCAATCATCGCTACACCTGAAGAGCCTTCGTGCTTTCCTACAGCGTTAACATCGACACCCGTCTCCTTCAGATAGGAGAGCAGTTGCTCACCGAATGTATCTGTGCCGACCTTGCCAATAAGCTGCACGGGATACCCAAGGCGAGCCACAGCCACGGCCTGGTTCGCCCCCTTCCCTCCTGGGTGAACCTGAAAATCGCTGCCGCGTATGGTTTCCCCCGCGGCTGGAATTTTCTCCGCGCTCGCCACGAGATCAATATTGATACTGCCCACAACTACAATCGGCTTTTGACTGGACGGCATACGAAATCCCTATCTCAATTCTTCAGTACTCAGAACAGTGGTGCGAGGGCAACCGCCGTCAACCCACAGATGAAAAACACAAACATCCATATAAGCAGGGTTTTGGCGCGCGCCGGAGCCGAGGCAAATTCCTTCCAGACGAACACGCCCCAGCAGGCTGAGATCATCGTCGCTCCTTGCCCAATGGAGTATGACACCGCGGGGCCAACAATGTGGGCGCGCGACGCGACAAAATTCAGAACCGCACCGGTACACCAGATCGCGCCTCCGATTACGCCCCACACATGCCATCGAGCTGGCGCGGATACGTAAGCTGACATCGCCACAGGTGCGTTGCCATCGAGAGGATGCCGCATTAGCAGAGTATTCGCGACCAGCGAACATCCAGCGACACCAAGCGCAAACCAGAATGATGTTGCATAAGGTCCCGGAGCATCCTGCCCGCTCATCGCCTTAGAAACGAATGGATAGAAACACCCCATCAGTAGGCCCGCAAAAAGGCTCAGGGTGACGCCGCGCGTGCTCATCTTCTGCCGCGTTGATTCCCGCATGCGGTAGGCTGCCGCATCAAGTACGATAGCCAAGATGACGAGAACGATTCCACCGAACAATAGCACGGGATTGCCTGCGGGCGAGATCAAATAACTGCTGACCGCACCCACAATTAAAGCAAGCCCTATCCCGATCGGAAATGCGACCGCCAGTCCGGCAATATCAATGGCTGCTACCAGCAACAGATTGGCAATGTTGAAGATGATTCCACCCAAAAAGGCAAACCAGATGTGATGTGCAGTACTGTGCGTCAGGTCTGTCAGGAACGGACGCCCTGTCTTCCCGGCGCTGCCCATGGTCAACCCCCAGAGCAGCGAACCTAGAACGAGACCGACAACATAGTCCCAGTAGAAGAGCTGAAACCGATAGCCGGGACATAATTTGACCGTGTTAGCCCACGATCCCCAGCACAACATGCTGACAACCATGAACGAAAGAGCAATAGTGTAAGTTTCTGGCTGATACAAAGAATTCTCCCCGTGAATCGATACATGCCTTCATTGCCCACACTTCAAAAGATGAACTTTAGTGCCAACTGCATGTGACGGCCCGGTCGGGCGCCGGTAACATATCCGAACTGACTGGCAGGATTCACCTCCCGGTCATCATTTGTATTCATGCTCAGCCATTGAGTGTGGTTGAAGGTATTGAATGATTCAGCCCTGAATTGTAGTCTTTGCCCTTCTCCAAAGATGGAGAATTCCTTGTTCAAGGACATATCCCAATTACTGATTCCAGGGTTTACCAGATTGTTGCGGCGCTCGTCTCCGCGGTGAAGTGCAATTCCAGTCGCCGGATCGGGCAGCGGCTCCGTATAGCAGTCCGTTTTGAACTGGCGCGTGAATGTACGTGCCCCTCGCGAAAGATTTCCATCGCACGACTGGTCCGAAACGTCTCCCATGTAATCGAATGAACTCGTGTAGTTGTTCCAGACGGTTGTCGGGCTGCCCGATTCAAAGGTGGCGATTGTATTGAACTGCCATCCACCGGCGAATTCCCGAACGAGCCGATTGCGAAGGTTATTCCCCGGCAACTCATACATGAGTGCCGCGACAAAACGCTGTGTGTGATTAGCATCGGACGGCCCGTAAGACCATTGGGGATGCCACTGGCCACCGATTGACTGCACGCCGCTTTCTCCGCTTTCGCCGAAGAATGTATCCATCTGTTTTGACCACGTATATCCAATCATGCTGGTCAGGTTGTGCCAGCTCTGCGTCTTCAGCTGAGCTGTTAGTGCGTGGTAGTTGTTGCTCCGATTGTGGTGAACAGCCCAAATGGAGTCCCACCGCTCCGGAGCAATCGAAGTAAGCGGTCGAGCCGCATAATACTCGTCGCTGTTCAGATATACGCCTTGAGGAGGTAGATTCAGGTCATATTGTGTAGTCAGCTTGGTCCCTTCCGAGCCGACATAACCCAGCGTGGCAACCGCAGACCGGCCTAACTCCTGTTGGATATCGAGGCTCCAGCGCTGCAGGTAAGGAGTAGTCGCACTGTCCCTGTCAATGGTTTGCGGCGACTGCCGCTGAAACAGTTCGCCACCGCCGTCGCCAATCTGGATTGGCCAGGTGCCTTTTGGAATTGAAACGGCAGCAGGAAAAACATCATTCAGCGTGAAGTGGGTCTGATTGGGGTCGGGCGCATACGTTGTCGAATCATACGTCACGCCACCGTATCCCGGTGAGCTCCAGAACATTTGGTCGAGGAATTTGAAACGCCCTGTTTCATAAAAGATGCCATAGCCGCCGCGTATTACCATTTGATTATTCATGCGGTAAGCGAAGCCGATACGCGGTGCGAGGTTGTTCTTATCCGCTGGGTACGGAGGATTGTGCGTTCCCGGAGTAAGGCCAGGCATGACCATCCTGTATCCGGGATAGTTCAAATCCAGCACGCCCCAGTAGTTGTCGACACTATAGGCAGGAATTGCAATGTCATAACGAATGCCGAGCGTGAGCGTCAACTTTGGACTCGCATTCCACGAGTCATTCAAATATGCAGAATATTCCGGCATGCGGAACCACAAACTGCCGTCTCCACCTGTGAGCGGGGTACGTTGGTTCATATTTGCCACCGCGCCCGATACAAATTCCGCCATTGAGTTCCAGCCAGATCCATCGTTGCTGAAAGGTCCACGACCGGTGTAATTGGTGGTTTCTCCGCAGCCGGAACAGCTGCCTCCGATATTCACAGAACGAATCACATCGTTGTCTCGCTCATCCCGACGCTGCCAATAGAAACCGGCTTTGAAGGTGTGGTGCCCGATGATTTTGGAGACATTGTCAGAGAGTTGGTAGATCGGCACTGCCTGGTACCAGTACTCCGTTGTTCCCAAGCTCAGTGGTGCAAATAGAGAATTGGCGAAATTTACAGAGAATGTTCCGTCGTTTTTGATGCCCAGCTGGGAGAGGTCATAAGAGGTAAAGCCTGCACCTCCCGTGGACGTATTCTGAAAGAGGCTGGGTAGCCATGACGACTGCATGAAGCGGTTGATCTGTGCTGCCTGATTGCTGGCATTCTTGGCATGAGTGATGCTGAAGTTCGCTTCATTATTAAACGTGCTTCCAAAGGTGTGTACCCAATGAACCTGATAGCTGTCTGTGGTATGCACGGGGCCATCGCCTAATGCCAAATCGGGGATCAGGCCACCCTCATTCAGCAAGGTTCCGTAGTCATGCGAGAAGCGGAAGTAGAAGTTGTCGCGGGAAGATAATGTATAGTCTCCGCGTACTGAATAGTTATTGTTATTGATACCCCCTTGAGTGGTACCGGCCCAATTGTTGAAATCGCCATTCACTGGAGAGGTATAGTTCGGCTCAGGAAAGTGCGAAAGATAATCCAACGCGCGTGGATCAGGGTTAGTGACAACGTTGTTTGAGTAGGCTTGCCGAGTCTGTGTGCTCGGGTCATAGGTGTACGGGTTGTAGATCACATAGCGGCAATTTGCAGGAGCGTTTGCCGTACCGTCGCACATTGTCGGGTTTACCGGAAACCGTCCCAGCCAACCGCTGAAATCGCCCGTCTTCTCTGCATCCGTAGGTACATAAGCGTGAAGTGTGTTCTCGCTCCGGTTGCGTAGCTGTTCGAATGACACAAAGAAAAATAACTTGTTTCTGCTGTCAAATACTTTTGGAATGAGTACTGGTCCGCCAACCGTGAATCCATACTGGTTCTGGTGGAACCCATTACGCGGGGAGCCATACGCCTTCGAATACGGATCGTTCGCATTCAGTCCCGCATTTTGAAAGAAGTCGTATACCGTACCGTGCAGGGAATTTGTCCCCGACTTTGTCGTCAAGCTGATCTGACCCACGTCCCGTCCGTACTCGGCCGAATAATTTACGACTTCCGCTTTTACTTCCTGCACCCCGTCCATGTTAACGTTGGTAACTGGACCTTCTACCCAGTTATCATTATTATTCAAGCCGTCAATGTAATAACCAACGCCATACTCGGTTCCTCCCACATTGAGCTGCTTGGCTCCTGTGCTGGTAGCCGACGCAAGCCCGTAAGCGACACGCGTGTTATCCCCGGTTCCACTGTTGAACATAGGCACGATTTCGGCATAGTTAAGAAAGCTGCGCCCTTCCACCGGGAGATTACGAACAAAATCGTTCTGGATTACTTCAGAGACATTTGCGTCTTCTGTCTTGACCAGAGATGCGGCACTGGAAACAGAAACAACTTGTGTCACTTGGCTAACCTTCAGCGTCACATTCACACGTTGCGTCTTGCCATTTTCTAAAGGAATCGAAGTAGACACCGCATGCCCGAAACCTGGGGCGTCTACCAGGACTTGATAATGTCCTGCCTGCAGATTCGAAAATTGGTAATCGCCAGAACTGTCGGTCTTAGTTCTGGCCTCTACGCCAGTGTCGAGGTTTCTTAATACAACCTGAGCTGCCGGGATCACTGCAGCTTGTGGATCCGTCACACTTCCTACGACAGTACTAGTGATCACAACCTGAGCCCAGATTGCGGCAGCAAATAGAAATATGCATAAAACTAGCCAAGCCCGCTTACACCCCATAGAACACCCTCCCCGCCGATTGCTTGTCAGTTACAACAAGAAAGCATCCTCTCAAAAGTTTGCTATTTTGAAAGCTTTCAAAATACGACGGCAATACTAGCCATATACAATTATGTCTGTCAACGATTTGTTTATCGACTCATTGTCGCTTGCATTTTTCCATAGAGAAATTAGACTCGAGCGCGTTCTTTGGAATTCTCTCGGCTCTCTAATCCGTACCATGCAACAATAAGCACGATTTGAATGCTTTCACCATTGCTATACTTCTGTTTGGATTACCCCCTACGAATGCCGAACATGAAGCAGATCGCGCAAATGGCCGACGTTTCACTCGGCACCGTGTCCAATGTTCTCAATGGTTCTGCACGCGTGCGTGAACCCCTCAAACGCCGTGTCTTGGACGCAGTCGCGTCGCTTGGATATCAGCCGAGCCAGCTTGCCCGCGGATTGCGCAGGGATAAGACAAACATGATTGGCATGGTCATTCCAGATGTTACTAATCCGTTTTTCCCTGCAGTTGTGCGAGGTGCTGAAGACGTGGCCTTTGCAAATGGTTACAGGCTAGTCCTCTGCAACACCGATAACGATCATGCCAAAGAGCTCGTACATCTCAACGAATTGCGCACCTATCTTCCTGCTGGATTGATTGTCATTCCCTCCAGTTTTAGCGATTTGACCGCGCAAGCTCAGCATTACAACAAGGCAGGAGCGGCGGTCGTTTGTGTCGATCGATTACCGAAGCACTGGAATGGAGACACAGTTACTGCTGACAATGAAGATGGTGCTTACCGCGCCGTCCGCCATCTGATTCAGGCTGGTCACCGGCAACTTGCTACAATCACAGGTCCCCTTCACCTCACGAATGCTCAGGAAAGACTCGCTGGATTCCGGCGTGCCCTTCAGGAAGCAAAGATATCGATTGCGCCCGAGTACATTCAGGAGGCAACATTTGATCAGCGTAGCGGATATACCAAAACTGCCCTTCTCATGCGTATGCTTCCGCGGCCAACGGCCATCTTTGCCGGCAATGACATGATCGCGTTTGGTGTGCTGCTTGCTTTTCGTGATGCAGGCCTTCGCTGTCCTGAAGATGTCTCACTCATGGGCTTTGACAATCTTGAACTAGCCGAGATGACAAATCCGCCTTTGTCTTCCGTGTCACAGCCCGGATATCAGCTTGGGACAACGGCTGTCCAAATCCTTCTGGACAGGGTTGCAGGGGATATGGGGCCTTCCAGGCATTGCGTGCTTGAGACTGCATTGAAGCTGCGTGAATCGGTGGCGCCCCCTCCAAAAGCTGCCTTGGCGTCGCGAACGAAGAAAAGACGATGAAGGTCGAATACTTGGTCCGACCATGGCTCGTAAGGCGAATTAGTTAATCTACAGCTAAGATCTGACACATTTCAAAGCGCTCATATCTCTTTGTCGAGAGAAACTGTCAGCGCTTCTATGCTGCGCGATAGTGAAAGGAATGTCTGCATTTGAGGCGCGGACGTTGGTCCGGACTCTTCTAAACGGGAAAGTTGGATTGCTTTTTCTAAACGCTCAACGAAGGATTCCTGGTGCTTGTTGACTGGCGGCGCCTTTCCTTCGATCCGGTCTGCCATGCTGTCCAGCATTTGGGCCAACCACTCATCGAACTCTTTCTGTTCCGCTTGCAGTTTGGGTGGCAATTCGAAACCTGGGAGGTTGAGACGGTACTTGAGCAAGGCAATTCGTGTCACAAAGAGCATGCGCAGTTGCGGTTGCCACTGCACGATGCGGCTGCGCGAGGCTAAATCCCGCTGTCGTGACGATCCGAATTCGAATAGAACGGCGTCGGCAAGCGAGCGGACCTTGTCAAAGGTTTTGTTGATTGTCTCGCGCAGCGAAGCGCTGCGTTCGAGTGCAACCTTTGGATCGTTTGAACGGGGTTCTCTCACGAATTCAGCCAGTAATCGCAGGGCTGAGACGAATGTCCGTTTCATCTCCGCCACCGCAGGAGCGCCCCATATCTGATCAAACACGATCCACATGACGATGAGCCCGAGAAAAATGCCGGCGACGCGGTCTCTTGCAACAGCGAGGGAGGTCTGCATTTTGAATTCCTGCAGATTGAGAAGACAGAATGCGACCGCTGTCTGAGCCCCGCCATAGGAGAGGCGTGGGCCAGCGGTTGCGATCCACGCAGCCAGGGTAATCACTGCTACGTAGAGAACGGTGAATCCAACGATCGAGTCGAGGGCGGGCAAGATAAATATTTGTGCACCCATGCCCAGTATGACACCGCCCAGGATGGCTCCGGCAAAACGCAAAACCTGTTTCTGGCGAGATGAGCCTATTGTTGTCAGCGCAGTTAGCAGACAAGTAGTAATCGACGTGCTGATGCCCGGCCAATCGGCTGCGTTATAGATGATGTAGCAAAGGCTCGCTGCAAAGCAGCCCTTTAATGCGAACTTGATATGTTCGGGGTTTGAGAATGCGTCGGGCACGAACAGAGTCCACGGAGTATCTGTGCTTATTTGAGTGGGTGCGTTCGGGCTCATCGATGGCGAATGGGCGAAGACTTCGGAGATCTGCGATACGGTTCTCTGTATCTCGCGTAACAACGGGACACTAGCCACGGTGTCAACTTCCCTCAACGGGATTGAGGCTGGAATTTTTCCGTTCAGAAGATCGGTACGAATATTTGTAACGCTATTGACGAGAGCGCGGATTCGTTCCCGATCCTCGTTGCTGGAAAGATGAACGTCGATATATGTCAGGTTGGCGGTTAAGTCTACAAGTCTCCCCGTGAGCGCTACGACGGCGGCCATTCTCTCTGCATACTGCGGAGAGTAAGACGCGCGCTGCAGAATGCGCCGCAATCTGGATGTACCCAGCATGCTCTGCCGGATGATTTCTTTTCGTGCATTCTCGTCCATGAGACGATCCGTGCTATAGCCGTCGAGCACCTCTTCTACTCGGACCAGACGCTCTGCGATGGATTGGACGAGATCGTCCCAGGGCTTTAAATGTGCGAAGATAAGCTCGAATGCCACGGTGAGTACGCTCGCGAGCATGACTGAAAAGATTGCCCAGAGCGTATCTTCCACCTGGAGTCTTGCCGGTTCATGGCGGTCCCACAGTGCAATTGTGATAGCGACCAGGTATGCGAAACGGTTAGCCGCAAAGTAATTCGTGGTTGCACTGAGCGCATAGAACAAAAGGAAGAATGTTCCAATGATCCATAGAAGACGAAATGTCGGATCACCTACAAAAAGAATCGCTCCAATGAGGATATAGAGCCCTGAAAAGGCAAATGTGACGATAGCCGTTCTAGCAGCGGTCAGAGTGGCCTGAGTACTCTCGCGCGAAATGGTAAAAGCATAAATTGCGCCATACGCACCGAACGGAATCCGAAAGGTCATTGTAATGATCATCACGACAGTGGACGCGATGACCATGCGTGCGACCAACGTGCCTCTTCCGGGATATGGCGCGAGTTCTTCCTTGAGAAATTCCCGGAACCAGGCTGCTGGCGGGGGGTGTTCCGACAAGGTTTGGGTCACTGTGGCCATGCTCATTGTCGCGACGACTCACAACAGTCGGCTCGTCAATCGTAATATCTGCGACATCCGAATCGGGTCGAATTGAGCAAAAGCTGCGCTAGTTTCCAACCCTTCCCTTTACTCCATTTTCAGCCTTTTGTCCTAGCAGACCACTCTTGTACAACCACTAACGGAAGAATTGGCGACCAACCGCCAAGAGCTCGAATTGTGACCAGAATTGCGTCTCAATGACTGAGCTGTCCTAAAGTCATCACTCGAAGTCTTTCGACTACCGGTAAAATCACGGCCTTGACAGTCGATGGTCGAGTGTCTACTATCATTTGCAGATTGGCGGTAGAATGTCTTCCATGGAAAAAAGAAACGGACTTCTTCAAGGCACGCTGGACATGCTCATCTTGCGAACCCTTCTTTACGGCCCGGCTCACGGCCACCAGATCGGAAAGCACATTCAGCGGACCACGAACGACTTCCTGCAGATGCAGCATGGTTCGCTCTATCCCGCCTTGCATCGTCTGGAGGAAAGAGGGTGGGTCACCTCGAAATGGGAGACGGCCCCAGACCGAAATCGGGAATTCAAGTATTACCGGCTGACTGAAAAGGGCCGGAAGCAGCTTGTGGTTGAAGAATCGCAATGGAAGCAGATGGCGGAAGCCGTGGCACAAGTCATGTGGCCCGCCGCTGAGGAGAGCTGATATGCGATGGTGGCAGATCAAGAAACGAGATGCGGACCTGGAGCGAGAACTACAGTCTGACCTCGAATTGGAAGAGGAAGAGCAGCGGGAACGTGGGCTATCTGCGGAAGAAGCTCGCCATGCGGCACAATGTGCGTTCGGCAATACGACGCTTATTCACGAGCAGACTCGCGCCACGTGGTCCTGGGCCTGGATCGAATCTTTCATCCAAGATCTGCGCTACGGATTTCGCGGAATGCGGCGCAATGCGGGTTCCACGGTATTTGCGATTCTCATTGTCGGCCTCGGCATTGGCGGCGCTTCGACAGTATTCAGCGTGGTCAATGCGCTGCTGTTACGTCCGCTGCCCTTTCGCGACCCGGGACAGTTGGTCTGGATTTCCAATGCAGAATGCTGTAGCACTCAAGTCGAACACTATTCAGACCTGCGAGACGAGAACCGGTCGTTCTCCGATCTGGCGGGCTGGTCCCAGGACTACAGCGCGGGCAACATGGAATTGACAGGGAACGGCGAGCCGGAGCGGTTCACGAGCGTTGCGGTGACCGACAACTTGTTCGCCCTGCTAGGTGTAGAACCAGCAGTCGGACGATCGTTTACGAAAGAGGAGTGTCAGGGAAAGTACTATGCTCCCCCCTCCGTGGTATTGAGCAACAGTTTTTGGCGCAGGCGGTTCGCATCGGACCCGAGCGTGGTCGGTCGGTCGCTCACGTTGAATAGTCGGCTGGTAACCGTAGTCGGCATCCTGCCCGCATCGTTCGACTTCGCGGGCGTCTTCGCTCCTGGCACTCCGGTCGATATCTTTATTCCGTGGCCGCTAGCGGACAAGGTGAAGCCTCAGGGAAATACGATGGCGGTCATCGGAAGGCTGAAGCCCGGTGTTACGATCGCAGGCGCTCAAGCGGAACTCAGCGCCCTGGCGAAACAACTCGAAAGCCAACATCCCGAGCGAAATGGGATCCAACCAAGGCTGGTTCTCCTGGAACAGCATGTGAGCGGGCAAGTGCGTCCAGCCCTCGTGGTGCTGATGTGCTCCGTGGGTGTCGTGATGTTGATTGTCTGCGCGAATCTTTCGCATCTGCAACTGGCGCGGATGGGGGCACGACAAAAGGAAATGGTGATGCGGGCCGCGTTAGGAGCCGGGCGTTTTCGGCTGCTGCGACAGGTGCTGACCGAGAGCGTAACTCTTTCGTGTTGTGGGGCCGCGCTGGGTCTCATTCTCGCCGTGGTGGGCACGCACGAGCTGGCACATCTCCATGCATTCAACCTTCCTCTTCTGGAAAACATTCGAGTCGATGGGAGAACGCTTGCGTTCACCTTGCTGACGACGGTTGCTACGGGCGTGCTCTTTGGCCTCGCTCCCGCGCTGCAGGTTCCAGCGCGCAAGCTTCGTGAAGGGTTGCAGGACGCGGGACGCGAATCGCGTGGCAGTAACCGGCATGGATGGTTCCGCGATGGACTGGTGGTCTCTGAGTTTGCCCTCGCCTGCCTGTTGCTCGTCGGCGCTGCGTTGCTCATCCAGAGCTTTCTGCGCGCCCTCGATGTGGACCTTGGGTTTCAGCCCGAGCGCGCCGCTGCCTTACGGATCGACCCCAGTTTTCAGATCTCGACCGCAACACAAGCGAACGCATTTATCGATGATGTGCTGCAACGTGCCCGCGCAATCCCCGGCGTCACGGCAGCGGGGATTAGCGATGTCCTGCCGCTTGACGGCGATAGGTCGTGGCAAATCGGGGCTACAGGGCAGATCTATGACAAGAACAATCACCCGGAGGCATACATTCGAGTGGTGACCGATGGATACTTCGAAGCGCTGGGCATCGCGTTAAAGTCGGGGAGAGAGTTCACCCAGAACGATCGAGGGTCAAATGAGCCCGTGGTGATGGTGAATGAGACGTTGGCTCGCACTCTGTGGCCCGGGCAAAACGCGATCGGGAAGATGGTGACCCAGGATGGAGGAAGAAGAGTCGTCGGCGTGATTGCCGATGTCCATCATGGAGGCCCCGAGAGGCCTGGCGGGTCTGAGATGTATATACCGATGCGTCAAACCGGGGACTTCGGGGCTATGATGCTCGTCGTGCGGACTACGCTTCCGCCCGATAGCCTGGCTGCGAGCATCCGGACGACGCTACGGCCCATTGATCCCAATCTTCCTGTCACCGAGTTTCAAACGCTACAAGGGCTGGTCGACAAAGTAATGTCGCCTCGGCGCTTTCTGGTACTGCTACTGTCAGGATTTGCAGGCTTTGCACTGTTGTTGGCGTCGCTCGGAATCTACGCGCTGATTTCTTATTCGGTGAATCAGCGAACCAAAGAGATCGGTATACGTATGGCGATGGGAGCGAGCTCCTGGCTCGTGCAGCGGGACGTTCTTACAAGGACCCTGCGACTCACTCTCGCTGGGGTGGCACTGGGGACGCTCGGCTCTTTCGTGTTAAGCAAGTGGATCGAGTCCCTGCTATTTGGCACAACACCAACGGACCCGACGGTCTTTTCGGGTGTAATTTTTCTCCTCACCGCTGTTGCGTTGGTTGCTGCGTACGGCCCAGCGCGACGAGCCTCACGCATTGATCCGATGCAGGCATTGCGAACGGAATAAATCTGATGTCCGAAATTTGGCAAAAGCCTCAATTGACGCGTAATCGCCAACTCACTCAGGAATGTGAGTATTCCTTTGCGAGAAGCTGGCTTTTCGCGTCCGTCTAAGTTAGTTTGCCGTTCCAAGCAGATGACCGCCTATTTGGAAGTAATTCACTTGGCCGATAAACCGGCTTAGCGGAAATAGACTCTTCGTTCCCTTATATCGCCTCGGCGTACCGAAAAGGCCTTTCTCCGTGGCTCTTCCAGAAGTACGCAAGGATGATCACACTTGCCACTGCCGCGTATGCACACCACAGAGAAGTGAAGGCGTACCTCTTCACCGCCATCACCACCAGCAGAATCGCCACATTTGTCAGGCCGAAAATCACCATGTCCTTGACCTTTGAGAACAGGAGTGAACCGCACGTTGCGATGACATACAGAACCGCAACAACACTATTGTTCGTCGCGGGATTGATGTACACGATGCTGTTGGCTCTGATGAAGGTCTGCGTTGGATAAGCAATCAGCGCCCAGAGTATATAGAGAGCCGTGAGGCATCCAACCACGAGGAACGGCAGCATGCGTCTGCGGCTCCTGGCGTCAGGCTCGAACAGCAGCACGCTGAGCGGCAGCAGAAACGGGAGAAGTCCCTGCGCATACAACATGAACGCCGCAGCCATGGCGTGTGTAACCGCGGGCGAGAGTACTCCATCCAACCCCAGCCAGACAAATCCCTCGGTGAACTGGTGAACGGCAAAGAGTGTAGGGAGCGATGCGAAGAGCAATTCGCGCCTGTGTTTCACTCTCGTCAGAGTCAAGACTCCGATCGTGGCCAAAACTCCACTGCCAGTAAAATTTGCCACCGCAGAAAAACACACGCAGTCTTCCTCCGCTAGGTTGTAGCTTCTCAAATCATAATCGCGCTGGCATTCAGTGCCGGTTCAAGCTAATTCATTCTCAGCGTTTAAGTCCGAGAAGCAGAACCCTCGGACTCCGCTTCTCGTAAATTCATCTACTCACCATTTCTATTGGACGCGCTCGTACGGATCTGTGCGAGGCGCGGTCAGCGATGATGGTCCCGACCGCGATTTCAAACCCATATGGACGAATGACGGGCATGTCTGACAATTCCGGTCATATGTCGGACTAGCAGACTACATAGACAAGTGGACTACTTCCGGAGGGCGACGATCCATCCGGAACCCTGTCAATGAGCATTAAGGTCTGTAATTGCTGGTCGAGAGGATGACAGTCACGCAATACGCGCCAGGGATTCCAGCGGTTCGGAACGGCAGCACGGTATCCTGATCCATATGATCCGCACGGTCGCTGTCCAGGGTTATCGATCACTACGTGACCTAATCTTGCCGCTTGGACAGCTAAGCGTGATTACCGGCGCGAATGGAAGTGGCAAGTCCAGCGTGTATCGCTCATTACATCTACTTGCAGATTCCGCGTTGAACTCGGTCGTGGCCTCGCTCGCCCGCGAAGGTGGCTTGCCTTCGACCTTCTGGGCAGGCCCGCAGACTATCGCCCGCAGCGTTCGTCAGGGAACCCATGCGGTAGAGCCGCTGGCGAACCGAAAGGTCGCGAGTCTCAAGCTTGGCTTTGGCGGCGATATGTACGGCTACAGCATTGACCTGGGCTACCCTCCATCGCCTCCACCAGCGACGATGTTTGAGCTCGATCCACACCTGAAGCGCGAATGCATTTGGCACGGGCCGGTTTACCGGAAAGCCTCTGCCCTCGTCGATCGCAGAAACAACTTCGTCTGGCTCGCGACGACACGCGATGAGGAGCCTGTGATGCTGTCGCAGCACCTTTCTGATACCGACAGTATGCTGGCCAGCGTCGCTGACCCCCAACGAGCTCCGGAGATGCTGGCGGTTCGCGAAGCCGTTCGCGGCTGGCGCTTTTACGACCACTTCCGCACCGATTCTGGAGCGCCCGCTCGGACGGCGCAGATTGGCACGTTCACACCGGTACTTCACCATGACGGCAGTAACCTCGCCGCTGCGCTTCAGACGATTCTTGAGATTCGGTCGGACGAAGCGCTCGCTACGACTCTGGAGGACGCCTTTCCAGGCAGCCAGCTTTCCGTCGAGGTGCAGAATGGGCGATTTGAACTCCAGCTGCAACAGCACGGATTACTTCGGCCACTTTCCGCAGCCGAACTGTCGGATGGAACGCTGCGCTACCTCTTATGGGCCGCTGCTCTACTGACACCGCGCCCACCGGAACTTATGGTGCTGAACGAACCGGAAACCAGCCTGCATCCGGACCTGCTCCCGGCGCTCTCCAGGCTGATTCTCGCCGCGGCGAAGAACGCGCAGATCATCGTGGTTTCGCACTCGCCCCTACTTATACAGGAACTTGCATCTGCGCCTGTGTGCGCCCGCCTTCATCTGCTAAAGGACTTTGGAGAAACGAAGCTGGAGGGCTCGACGCTTTTTGACACCCCGAAATGGAATTGGCCCAAGCGGTAGGCTGGACTCGAGAGTGCCAATTTAGCATAAATCGACAAGTGCGCCCGCAAAATCCCGGAAATTTTATAACCAATAACAGTGATGCCGAGGGAATGTGACGCGGCAATTGTGGCGACAGTAGCTATTACGGCAACCAAGAATCAGCAAGTTATAGATCCACAACACCGGTAATGTTCCGAATCCCTCTCTGCAATCATTCTTTAGAATCAATCATATACATTTTGAAATTTTGTGAGTCGCTGTAATCGCCAGATTCTCCTAGCCGGCGTGCTTTCCGAGCGAAAGGAATTCTGCCAGCTAAGGGTTTCTTGTTCCCTTGGGCTGTGAAACATCCTGTTGATGCGTGCAACACATTTCTGGTGAAAGCGTTATGACACGCCTAACATCTAGGGTTGATCTTTAATAGAGCAAGACAGCGATGCGATAAACGGTAAATCCCTGATTCCCGTTCTGCTGGCCGCTGCACGCTCCCACGGACGCTGTTTTATACCTTCCGGTACTCAGGCGCTGCTCCAGCGGATCGGGCAGGCGGGTTAGATCGGATGTCTCCCAACGCATAACGAAAAGTGGGCGGGAGCCGCTGGCGTCTCCACTTTCGACCGCACAGTCTTTGCGGGCAGCGTCTGGAGGCTGCGAGGGATCGATGCCGTGCTGGCGAAGCAGGCCGGCAATTTTCTGCTCCACCTGATCCGTCCCCGCGTTTGCGACCTGCTGCTCGAAATTGACTGCAACATACCAGTATCCGGCATGCTCGACGACTCCTATGCCAACGTGGTCGAGCTTGGGATCGAGAATATTGGCGCGATGCGGAGGAGAATTCATCCATTCCTTCTGTACGCCTTCAGCGCCGTTGCCCATTGCTACGTTTTCTGCGATCGCGCGGAAATGTGCTCCGGCCTGGCCAGTGCGAGTCGGCAAGTCAGCCTCGCCGGGAAGCTGGTGCGAGAGAGAATGCTGATCGAACATCTTTTGCGCATGTGCCTGCGCTGCGGCGGCGAGCGATGGATCCCATTGGAGAGGCTGCAGCCCTTGCTGAGCCCGGGCCTGGTTCGTCAAGTCGAGGAGCTTTTGTTGCTGCGCGGATGGAGCCTGCTGCGCATGGGCGAGAATGCTAAAGACTAATGGGAGTAGCAAAGAAAGTCGAAGGCGCATATCCGAATCGATTAGATGCGCATTTTCGGATTGCAGGAGACGTGTTCTTACACAAACTCCTATGTATGGTTTGTGGACATATTCACTTAGCAGATGATCCGGTGGCGGCAGTTTTGTCGGCCGGATTGTCGTTCATGGTGTAGATGACCTCGCCGGGCCGGGTGTAATGCAGCCGCTCGCGGGCCTCATGCTCAATGGCGTCGGGGTCGTTCTGCAGGTGGTCGACGTGGTCTTTCATACGACCGTTCTCGTCCTGAAGCTGCTGAATCTGTTTCTGAAGTTCTTTGTCCTCGGTCCGCTTCTGCTGGTAGGCGGTGACCCCATTTTGTCCAAAGATAACGTGATAACCGAGAAAGACCGCCAGGGCAACAGCGGCAGCCGTGGCAATGCGCCTCCGCATGCGATAGGCGAAGCCCGCGGCACGCACCACGTTCGGATTGTATACAACTTCCTTCACAGCTTTTGTTGCCCTCGGAGGCTAAGCCCCTATTGTTCTTAGGTCGCTAAGCGCTAATGTTCACGTCTTGCTTTATGTATCGGCAACTCAAATCTATTCGAGCACCAGTTTTTTGAGATGCGCTTCAGCCTGTCGTTCATCTGCATTTCTTTACGGGCTGCTAAACATCTGCAGGTCAATTCTTACCTTTCAGTAAATTTATCTTTAGCTCCCGGAGTCAAGCGGAAGTTTTTCGTGAATGAATAAGAGGAATCAACCTCGTCAAATCATCCGCCCAACTGCATACGTGTATTCTTGCCGCACGGTAATCATCTCGGCAACGAGCAGCCTGGCAATGCGTTCCGTCGATGGAGATGGCTTATTTGTTCTAAGATGCACCAGTAAACAAAACAGTCACCTTACCGTTGGACGTGCCAGATGGAGCAAGCCCGTATCGCTATTACTACGGTTTCTTCGCGCGAAGAGGCCAAACGCATGGCCAGAGCACTGGTTGAGGAGCGGGTGGCGGCGTGCGTTAATATTGTGGGCGGCTGCGATTCGATCTATCGCTGGCAAGGCGCTGTGGAAGAAGCGGCCGAGGTACTGCTGCTGATCAAGACGAATGTGGAAAAGATTGACGCGCTGGAGGCGGCGGTGCGTCGATTGCATTCTTACGATGTGCCGGAGTTCCTGATTCTCCAAATAGATGGAGGGAGTGCGGCTTATCTGGCTTGGTTGCGAGAATCTCTCGAATAGCTGCTGGCAGATTTGTTATCCTCAGGTTATCCATGCGTGTGCTTTATGTAGTTTTCGTCCTGAGCATTGTCGCGCTCATCTGGACAGCGGTTGCCGTTGCACGCCATATACGCAGGCATGAAGCGCACACGGAGCAGCATCCAGAAAGTGTTGAAGAGGCCGTAACGGTTCCGAAGTCAGATTCCGAGTAAGCAGGGAGAATTTCAAAATCATGGCTCAGGTCGAAGCAACGTCCGCAATTGGAAGTACGACACGCGCCTATGCGCCGGTTCGCTGGATTGTTACCGTGATCGCAGGTAGTGCGCTGGTCGCCATCTGCGCGCATATCTCTGTGCCGCTGTTCTTTACCCCGGTGCCGATGACGCTGCAACCGTTCGCAGTGCTCCTGCTGGGGTTGCTGATGGATCCCGCGGCAGCGTTTACTGCCCTGGCGCTATATCTGGTTCAGGGCGCGGCTGGTTTACCTGTATTTACACCGCAGGGGCCGGGTGGCACACTGCAGCTGTTTGGCGTGACCGGCGGCTATCTGATGTCGTATCCGTTTGTTGCGGCCCTGGTCAGCACAGTGTACCGCCGTCTCCCCGTACGCAGTTTTGTGACTGCGCTGATTGCGGCGGCGACCGGCAATCTGCTGATTCTTACCGCTGGTGCAGTCTGGGTGACGACGATCATGCACCAGCCTTTTTTCCATGTTCTATCTCTTTCAGTGGTTCCTTTTCTTCCCGGCGATGCGCTGAAGGTTTGCGCCGCTGCGGCTATCGCCACAGGCTGGCTGCGAGTGCGTAAAATAAACGAGAAGGTAGGCTGCTGATTTCCTCCCACCACTGCGAGCGCGACGCATGCAAACCGCGCATTTTTAGATATGTCGTTGAAGTAGAAAGGAATCAAACCTGCAGTGACCGCATCATCTTCTCCAAAGACTGAATCTGCCGAACCACACGCGAACACCGCGCAGGTGCGCGAGATTACCGTTGCGCATAGCCCAGACTCTGACGACGCCTTTATGTTTTACGGGCTGGCAACGAACAAGATCCGCGTAAACGGCTACAAATTTTCCCACACACTCTGCGACATTGAAACACTGAATCAGAAAGCAATGAACGAGGCCTTCTATGATGTGACGGCCATCTCCTTTCACGCTTACCCTTACCTGCAGGACAACTATGCATTGATGGCCTGCGGCGGCTCGGTGGGTGAAGGCTATGGACCGATGATCGTGGCCAGCCAGCGATTTTCGACCGATGAGGTCAAGAAAGTCAAAATTGCAGTGCCAGGAACACTGACAACAGCGTATCTGGCGCTCAAACTGTTTGCGCCCGAGATTGAAACCGCTGTGGTTCCCTTTGACCGCATCATCCCTGAAGTGATTGCGGGAAATTTCCAGGCAGGGCTGATCATTCACGAAGGCCAGCTTACCTACTCGCACAGCGGACTGCACAAGATCATCGATCTTGGCCAGTGGTGGCGCGAGGAAACCAAGCTCCCGCTGCCGCTCGGCGGCAATGCCATTCGCCGCTCACTGGGCAACGACGTGATGATAAAGGTCACACAGGCGCTGCGGGACAGCATCCAGCACGGGCTGGATCATCGCGAAGAGGCGCTCTCATACGCAATGCAGTTTGCACGCGACCTCGACACAAATCTCGTAGACAAGTTTGTGGGCATGTATGTGAATGAGCGCACACTCAGCTACGGAGAAGATGGACGTGAGGCCATCCGCAAGCTGCTGACGCTAGGGCATGAGCGCGGAATTATTCCGCACCCGGTGAAGGTGGATTTCGTCGGCTGAACGAATTCCGTTTAAATCAAGAGTGGTACTCCATCCAACTTTTTACGAATGGGGTACCAAACTTCGCTTGCAGTTTAAAGCATGCGATCAGACCTCCCGCGACAAATACGATAAACCGAATGCATTTCAAGCAACAGAGCCCTGAACAGGAAGCTACACAGGGCCTCTTGCTCTCGTTACCTGATCATAGAACTCGAGGTAGCGGTCGATCATGCTGCCAGTCTCAAAGCGCTTAAGGTTTCTAAATCCCGCTTCTCGCAGCGATGGCAGCCCGGAACTCTGCTCTGCAATACTCCGTGCTGCGCGTTCCGGGTTTTCGACGTCAACAAAAAGCGCGGCATCCCCCGCAATCTCTGTCATTGGCGCGCGATTGTTTGTGATGACGGGACATCCGCACGCCTGAGCTTCAAGAACCGGCCATCCAAAACCTTCTTCGCGCGAAGGAAACAGCAGAGCTACGGCACCGCTGTAAAGAGCCCTCAACTCTTCATTGGAGAGTTCCACTCGCTCTATGATGCGGTCTGCCAGGCCAGCCGCCTCGCAATACTGGCGCATCACAGGCGTCCATCGCTTCCCTGCCATGACTAGCTTCATGTTCTTGAATCGCGCATCTTTTTGCAGGGCGGCGAAAATCTGCATCGCCCCCAGTCGGTTTTTATACCACTGATTCCCGCCCACGTGGAGCAAGTATTGGCCATCGGAAACCACGCCGCTCATTCTCTTCGCCTCGGCAATCGCATCCAGCGATGCAGGTGCGTAGTTCCAATTCAATCGGTGGTGTATCACCGCTGTTCGAGAGCGGATACCGGGAGCGAGTCTCTCGAGATCCTCCTGAGTTTTTGTAGAGACGCAGATTACGTGCTCAGCGCTGGAGAGATTCGCCGCAATCCAGCGCTGAAGAACCTTACCTGTAAGCCCGATATTGACTCCGGGATACATTCCGCGCGCTGAATTTATCGCCAACAGATCATGGCATGTAATGAATGCCGGTTTCGCTTCCGCGCATTTCAAATACATGGAGTTTGAGTGATCGCATATATGGACGATATCTGACTGACTGGCTTTCTTGCGAAGATAGGAGGGCGCAAGGAGATACTTATCTATATATCCGATCCATTTCTTTAAGGAGCCGCGAAGAAATGGAAGTCTACCAAGCAATACCGGAGGATACACCGTCTCGACAGTATGTCCTCGTGCGCCAATTCCCTCTTTGAGCATATCCGCATAACGAAGCATGCTTTGTTGTTGGTCTGGCGGGTAGTTGGAGATTAGCAGGACTTTCATTCTTGTTGAATTGAACTTAAAACTACACTAACCTGATCGACCGCTCTAAAACACCATGCAAAGAAACATAATGGCCTGAGAAATCTGCATCTCAGGCCATGCATACTCTCACGTTTTCATTTACTTTGCTATGGGAGCAAGCATCTGGCTCTCGATCCATTCATAGGTCTTCGCCATACCGTCTTTCAGGCGAATGGATGGCTCCCATCCGAGATACTCGAGAATTTTTGTATTGTCGCTGTTGCGGCCATTCACACCCTTGGGCGCATCGAGCTTGTAATTTCTCTTGAGCTTTACCCCAGCGATTTCTTCTACGATATCGACGAGCTGATTGATCGTTACAAGCTCGCTGCTGCCTAGATTGATAGGTTCGGTAATCTCACTTTCGAGGATTGCCTGCGTGCCTTTCGTGCAATCATCGATATACATAAAGCTGCGTGTCTGATGACCGTCACCCCAGATTTCAATTTCGTGCTTTCCTGAAACTTTGGCCTGGATGACCTTGCGGCAAATTGCAGCCGGCGCTTTTTCACGGCCACCATCGTATGTGCCTAAAGGTCCATAGACATTGTGATAGCGCGCCACGCGGGTCTGAAGCCCAAAATCTTCTTCAAAATGGCGGCACATGCGCTCACTGAAAAGCTTTTCCCATCCATACCCATCTTCCGGTAGCGCGGGATATGCGTCTTCTTCTTTGAGTGGCACGACATCGGGGGTCTTTTGCTTATCGCCGTTATAGACGCAGGCCGAGGACGAAAAGAAGAAGCGCTCTACACCGGAATCTTTTGCAGCCATAAGCATATGGGTGTTGGTGAGCACGCTTAACATACAAAGAGCTTTATTGTTTTCAATAAAGCCCATGCCGCCCATGTCGGCTGCGAGTTGAAATACGACTTGAACGCCGTTTGCGGCCTTATAGCAGTTATCTTTATTCCGCAAATCAAGCGAGAGATTTTCTACATCCCTGGCTTTTTGATACCACTGATCGAGAGGCTTTACATCGACCACGCGCACAACATTCACTCCGTGCTTTAACAGCGCTTGTACAAGATGGCCGCCAATAAAGCCGCCGCCACCGCAGACGGCAATCTTCTCATTTGTTAGTTTCATCATTCGCTCCGATGCAAACTTAGATTCAGACCCTTAGTTATTCGTTTTCGTTTCCTCGGCAGAATTATGTGTGATCGTTTTACACATTCTTCGTCAAGCATATTTATGCTGACATCACCTGTATATCTGGCATTGAATAGTCACCGAAACCGTTACAAATAATAATTGCTTTATCTATTGCTGCATCATGGCAATTTGCGAGAGAATGCCGCATCTCTGAGATGCACCACACCGGGCCTCCCGATGCTCAGATAGTTGAACCCTCGCTGAGCCATGGCAGCAGCATCAAACAGATTCCGTCCGTCGATCACAATGGGATAGCGCAGAGTGTAATGCAGACGATCCAGATCAAGGTCGACGAATTCCTGCCAGTCAGTCAGAATCAGCAGTGCATCGGCTTCGCTCGCGGCTTCGTAGGCATCCTTTGCATAGGTAAGACTTGTTGATGGAGGCAACACTTGTTTTGTCCGCTCCATAGCAGCAGGATCATAGGCTGAAATGACACACCCTTCTTTCAAGAACTGCGCAATCAGGTCAATGGCCGGTGATTCGCGGATATCGTCTGTCCCGCCTTTAAATGCAAGTCCGAGAACACCAAGCTTTTTCCCGCGGAATGTCCATAGCGCTGAACGAACTTTTTGAAAGAAGCGCTTCTTCTGCTCGGCGTTGATATTTTCGACTTCACGCAGCAGTCCGAATTCGATACCTAACTGCTCCGCTACATAGCGGAAAGCGGCAACATCTTTCGGGAAGCATGAACCTCCATATCCGATTCCCGCTTTGAGGAATTTCGGCCCGATTCTCTCATCGGAGCCGATTCCCTTCGACACCTGCTCCACGTCTGCTCCAACGGCTTCACATATGTTTGAAACCACATTGATGAAAGATATCTTCATCGCGAGGAACGCATTCGATGCATGCTTGATGAGTTCTGCGGCTTTTGTTGAAGTCTGAAGTAGCGGCGGCGGTTCAGCTGCTGTGCGTATGCCGGGCACGGCATTGACGGATTGGTAATACTTGCCGGAGGTCAACGGCTCATAAATCGCGCGCAAAAGATCCCCAGCACGGTCTGTATCTACGCCGATGACAACACGGTCCGTGTGGAGAAAATCCACAACGGCGGTACCTTCACGCAGAAATTCGGGATTCGAAGCCACGTCAAAAAGCTCACGCGGAACGCCATTGCGTTCGATTACACGGCTTATCCACTCATTCGTGTAAACAGGAACGGTGCTTTTTTCGACAATAATTTTATAGTCAGTAATGGAACGGGCAATTTGACTCGCGACCGCATCGACATATGACAGATCTGCACTGCCGGTTTTAGTCTGCGGCGTGCCAACAGCAACAAAGATGGCCTGTGCCTTCTGTGTCGCTGTGTGCAGATCGGTAGTAAATTCGATCAGAGTATTGCGATGACGGTTCAGCAGCTCCGGTAGATACTCCTCGTAGATCGGCACGTTACCGTCGCGGAGCAGCGCTATTTTTGATTCGTCATTATCTACGCAGATTACACGATGACCGATCTCCGCAAAGCATACAGCTGCGACCAATCCAACATATCCCGAGCCAACAACAGCGATTGTGATTCGTTCATTCATACATTTTTCCTTTTTACGGACCATGCAGATTTTATGTTGGGATTCCTCAATGTTAAATGATCAAGTCTGCTCTTCTCGTCTTTGCTGAAACATTTTGCCGATAGCGATTGCCGCACCGCCCATCGAATAGCGAGAAGTAAAACAGGCGAATGCCTTCTTCGCCATTTCTGTGCGCTGAGCATTCGACAACGCTAACCACTTCTGTAATAGCTGATGCGTACCGTCTACGGTGTCTTCTTCCGCGAATCCCGCACCGTCTGCAACCACATCCTGCCAGATATTAACCTTATCGGAGATCAGCACTGGCTTACCACAGGCAAGCGCTTCCGCAACCGAAATGCCGAAGTTTTCCTGGTGCGACGGCAGGATGAATGCCTCCGAGGCGTAAAACGCGCCCCATTTCACATCTTTTTGAAGCAGTCCCGGCCAATGGATCCGGTCAGTAATGCCTAATCTTTGCGCCTGTTTTTCAAGCGCTGCCTTCAGGCCAACCTGATCAGGACCAGCCATTACCAGATGTAGACCGGGATCTGTGCTGGCAATGCGTGAAAATGCTTCAATCAGCAGGTCACAGCCTTTCTTCTCGTGAATTCGCGCCATGAAAACCAGGAACCGGTAATTCCGTATATCTGGACAAATTAAGAAAAAAGCCTCTTTTTGAGTTTCCGGATCACCTTCGGGGCGATTCGTACCATACGGCAACACCACGCCATTCCACTGGTTGGGCCGAAAGCTCAACAACGCCTGATCCTTCTCCGTCTGCGTGGTAAACAAAACTGCTAAAGCGTCTCGCAAAACTGGATATTGGAATGGGCGCCAGTACAAAACCTTTTTTAAGTGTTTAAGTGGATATCTCTCTTGAAACCATGGATCGAGAGCTCCATGAATAAACACTGCATACGGCAACTTATGGTTCACTGCACGCCATGCCGCATAGCTGTGATATTGCCAAATTCCATTGATAACTACAGCATCGTAACGACTTACGTTTTCACGCAGCCATCGCCGCAGCCGGGCTGAGTATCCATAGACGGACTTTACAGGTCCAAACGCATGAACCTTGAACGGTAATTCGCTTATGAAAGCCTCTTTAGGATCATCCAAAGATGCAACTTCAAGATGTATACCTACCTGGCGATAACCTTCTGCAAGCTGTCGCAGACCCTCAGGAGGCCCTCCGTGCTTAAGGGAAAGCGAATAAATTACATGCAAAATACGCAGGGGAAAAGGTGCTTTACCCGTCTCCGATGTGATTTCCATGAAATCGGTACTACCATTCACAGTCGATAAGCTCATTTTAAAAACTCGCTGCTGGCGCTTCTCTTACTGCACGCGAACGTTATATGGAACAGCCTTTGACGTTCCTTGTTTATGGCACAAACTTTGACGGTCACGGTACTCGCAGCCGACATATGCCTGCCAGACAAACCCATCCCCTGGATTACAATGTCATACAGTCCTCGCTTCACTTAGAGATTTTGCGCTATTGGTTTACGCCAGCGTTATCTTCCATCTGCTGCAGAATCGGATTGTGCCATTTATTTTTCTTTGCCTGATCTCTTGAAGTTTGCCGCATCAGCCTCGCCTCATCATTTGAGATTGATGGATTGAGCCGATTGCCGGAATTTCGCGAATTACCAACTATCAAATTCTTCCTTGCATTCAAAATGCTTGACTGTCTTCGGGTTGAAGAATGGTAGGAAGATGTAGATTGATAGGAAGACGAAGAATGGTAGGAAGATGTAGATTGATAGGAAGACGAAGAATGGTAGGAAGATGTAGACTGATAGGAAGACGAAGAATGATAGGAAGATGTGGACGGATGCGATAAAGTGACATCCGGATTAAGAAAGCTGCCCTGCTCTAGTTGCCTGAAGGGACTAGCGCTGCTCTGTGTCGCGTCTGGATTTTCGCCGAGAGAGGATTCAACTTTCTCGAGGGGGCTGCGGCTATAGTCTTGAGGTTTATCTACCTGCTGCGATGTAGCTTTACCTCCGGTGTTGCTCTGCTCCCCTACTGTTTGGGGTGAGGAGGCATCTTCACTTACTAAATGAGATGTAGTTTTATCTCCGGTTTTGTTCTTCTCCACTACTGTTTGGGGTGAGGAGGCATCTTCACCTACTAAATGAGATGTAGTTTTATCTACGGTTTTGCTCTTCTCCATTACTGTTTGGGGTGAGGAGGCATCTTCACCTACTAAATGACTAGACGTAGGCGGCTGTGTTGTTGGCGCGGGAAGCATAGAATTCATCGCAGTCGCGCTTCCCATGCTGCCAGCCCTCCACGACGAGGCTGGAAGAATGCTGCCACCGGCTGTCCAACTTCCGCCTTGCAGTGCCGGGCCGCCTTGAAGCGGCGAGGTCCCGCTGGTTGTAAGATTGATCTTGGATTCGATTGAAGATGAAGAACCTGATCTGGCAGAACTTCGACCGATCACGTCTACAACATTTGTAGGGACCTGCTGGTGCAGTCCCGTCAATATCGTAGAATCCCTCAGCGAAACATCGACCTGGAACGGAACGCGGATTATTGCATTGTATTGGGTGATAGCAGGACTGAGCGGTGTCGCAGCGAGGCTTGCCCCAATCGCATCGTAAGGCAGTATATGCTCATCTGGAGTGCCTACGTTATTAGCACCTGGCACGATTTCATTGGTTGGAATAGGAGATACATTCGAATCAAGTCCGCTGAGATTTGAGTCCAGTGGCCCGGATAGAGAAGTACTCACTTGAGCTCCAGCGAATGTAGTGCAAAGTATCCCAAGCACTGCGAGACATACACTCCTGCGAAACTCGTGGACATCTGGCTTCATGGAAGGAAAGCTCCTTTTTGAGGCGGGTGCTTCAGGGCGAGTGCAAGCATCTTAAAGCATATCCACAGGAAGGCTGAAAAAAGTATAGCGTCGCGAACAGCCAGCAAGTGCACCCAAAGACCCGCTTCTGTGACAAGCGAGTTATACAGTAACGCTAAAATCGCAATTGTAGATACCATCTCCGGCAAATTAACCCTTAGAAACTCTGCCAGCATTGGGCGGCGCCGAACGACAACTTCCCAGAGGCTATAAAATCCAACAAATGCGCCGACAGACGATGACACTACCAGCATCGTGTCCGTTGGAAAAACCCATGTGAGTAGACCGACATTGAGAAGCAGAAGCGGGAAATCCAGGAAATAAAGTCGTCTGAGCGGCTCCCAATTGTCCCCAAATCGCCGGACTGAACGAGCAGACCCGGACCACGAAAGATCAACATGCGGATTAAATGTTGTGCTCATCGCTGGAAATTACCAATAAACCGTCATTGCCTAACCCGGCACCCTCAAAGCCAAACTACTGGAGGAAAATAAGCAGGCTACTCGTGAGGGTAATGGCTGCTTCAATGCCGCGGTATGTCGCGATTTTGGGGATACTGGACGGGACGAATAAGATATCGCCATCTTTGACCTGGATATCCGCCTGAGAGCCGTATGTCACGTGCTTAAGATCCAGATCTACCTCTTCCCTGCCCTCCGGGGTTTTGCGGATGAGTTTTGTCTTGCTCAGCGCGGCCGTCTTATCCCATCCGCCGGCGAGTGAAAGGGACTGCAAAATTGAAACAGGGGTATTGTTATCGATCAAAAATCCTCCCGGCTTAAGCACATCACCTATGACATAAATGATGCCTGCCTTTGCAACAATGATCGTATCTCCCGGCTGGATGATAGGGTTTTGCTGAGCAAACATCGTGTCAGGCCCAGCTTGAAGAGGTATGGTCACTGGATGTTGCGGGTCATCGCGATGGACGATCGAAACCGTTTTGCCAGCCGTGCTCTGAATTCCACCGGCGACCGAAATCATGTCTAACAATTTACGGGTACCCAGAGTGGGATAAACGCCAGGAGTTCGCACCTCGCCTAAAATCGTAGCTCCTTGCGATGCATATTCCACAATAAAGACAGTGACATGAGGATCAATGATGAGGCGGCGTGATCGTAGCTCTTCTTCTATCTTGAGAGCAGCATCAATTGTATTCAGGCCAGCCAGGTTCATCATCCCGAGCACGGGCAAATCCACCTCGCCGTCCTGGCTCACCCGGACCGATGTTGTCAACTCAGGCGTATCAAATACGACGACATTCAGCAAATCGCCAGACCCAATGGCAATGTTAGGTGCAGAATTGAGCTGATTCTGAGATGAAGGGGAAGACTGCGACTGCGCAAGCGCCGTAGCTCTAGGAACACCCAGGAGCGAGGAATAAACAGCGATGGCAAGGATCAGCGAATACAGCAACTTACTTTTCTTCATCCGCCACCCCATAGCCAGCTCCATATTCCTTATAACCATAGCCATATCGCTTTGAATAGGTGTAGTAATTTTCCAAACGAAGATCAACGTCATTGACGACTGTACCTAAAAGTCTTGCATTGACTCGGTGCAGCTGATTACGAACTCGCGCCAGAGCTTTCTTACGCGTAACTCCCGATCGTACGAGGATAAAGACGGAGTCCACGAGGGGAGCAATACTCAGCGTGTCAGATACAGCAAGTACTGGAGATGTGTCGAGAATTACATGGTCATACTCAAGCCGCCACTGCAACAGCAGATCTTCCATGCTTCGCGATGCCAGCATTTCACCGGGATTGGGAGCGATCGGACCTCGTGTAACGAGGGTCAGATTTGGAAGGTCGGGTAATGGCTGCTCATAGGCTTCACCTCCAGATTCGCGAGAAAGCAGAGTCGATAATCCTACCCTGTTCGATGTTTTGAACTTCAGGTGCTGCGTTCCTTTACGGAGGTCCGTATCGACCAATAACACTCTCGCTGATCTTCGTGCGAACGAAATAGCAAGATTAGCCGCGCAAGTGGACTTGCCTTCCGCCGCAAAACTACTGGTCAGTAACAACAGTCTTGGCTCACGGTCAACTGCCGAGAGTAAGAGTGAGGAGCGTAACGTTCGAAATCCTTCCGCGATGACAGATTTAGGGTCTGTGTAAGAAATCAGATCGGATGCGACTCTGGCAGCGCGTTCTTTTTCGAGCGCACTTCGTTCTGAAGTGGTGACGCCAATTTTCTTCGCTACGTCGAAGTGTGGGATCACCGCCAGCGCAGGCAATCCAGAGATAATCTCGGCGTCATCGGAAGTGCGTATCGTGTCATCCAGAGATTCGAGGAAGAGCGCTACGATCGTCCCCAACAGCAGACCGCCGAGCAGGCCGAACAGCAAGTCACGAGTCTTCATTGGAGAGATCGGTCGAGAAGGCTCGGCGGCCCGGTCAATCACATCGATATTGTTGGAATTCAGACCAGCCGTGATGCCGGCTTCTTTTAATTTCGTCTGCAGCGCATCATAAAGATCGGAGGCAGAATCGGCCCCGTGCTTCAGAATATCGAATTCCGCAGTGGATTCATTTGCACGATAGGCTTCCTGTTTGATCTGCTCCAGGCGATCCCGCAGTAAATTCTCAGTCTTGATGGAAGTGTTAAATTCCTCTTCAAATCGATTGGTGAGGTTGTTGATCTCGGTATCTATGTTCGTCTGAACCGATGCCAGCTGCTTTTCCGCTTCTTTTACCTTGGGCCAGTCCGGACCATACTTTGATTTCAGCTGGGCATATTGGACCATCAATTCGCTTTGTTGCTGGCGAAGAGATGTCAAGGTTGTGCCCGGAGCCACAGAAACCAATAACTCCGGATTTCTTGTTTGCGCGAGCCGATACCGCGCTTCCTTAACAATCCGGTCGGCCTGTGCTTCAGCCAACTGCTGATTCACCGTACGCAGATTTTCGGTAACGAGCGTGTCACCTTCCGCGTTCATCCCGACGAGATTATTTTGTCTTTGGTATTTCGCTACTTCCTGCTGTGAATTCTCAACCTGTTTTTTCAGGGTATTCAACTGCCCGGCCAGCCAATTCGAGACGCGATTGGTACCCTCGTACCTGGCGCGGAGATCGCGCTCCATATATGCATCGAGTATGGCATTCGTTATCGCAGTGGCAAGTTTTGCATCCGGATTTCTGAAGCGCACTTCCACCAGATTTGTGCCCGGGATAATCATGATCTTCAGGTTGCCGGTGAATGTACCTAGTAACGCGGCTCGCTGACCTGGTGATAAATGACCTGTGTAGGGAGAATCCTTGAAGATGCTCGAAAAGGGCGGTTTGTGATAAAGATCCAGAGTATTAATAACATCGAGCGCAACCGTTTTGCTGCGCATAATTTCCACTTCGGTTTGCAGACGCTCTGAGGAAGCGTCTTCGCCTCCAAGCTTTTGCTCGATCAGATCGTCGATGCCGATGTTCGTCGATCGGCCTAGATCGATGTCAATCTGAGCGACAGCTTCATAGAGCGGCACTGACAAGAAGGCAAAGTAACTGGCGACCAGAATGCCGAGCAGGAGGCAGACTAGAATCACCCACTTTCGCTTGAGGATGATCTTACGGACATCGCCTGGGGTCAGAACGGAATGTTCTAAGTTTCCGCCGCCTGCAGGGGCCAGGGGCAATTCCTGTCTTTGCGGCGTAATCGCTTGTCCTTGCATTCCTGGTTTTAGCTCCTTGTTCTTTCGCCTTAAAAAATTAAGCCTGTAAGCTTCAAGGTCGATACATTGCAAAGTGCGCTGTATCTATATTGCCTTCAAAGATTCTTCCGGGGGAGGATTGTTTTGCAACTCCCAGCTCTAAGATGTCTGCCAATTGCCCGATCTCACCCGGCATCCGAGCTGTCTGCGAACGAATGGGAATTTAGATGCAGAAGGTCCGTTTGACACATCAACTCTTTCAATACGAATCGGCATAAAAAATCTCTCGACATGGTGTGAATCATATCCACGGGAGCTCGAATCAAGACCATCTCCCTTTATGTAGAGCAATGCATCCTGGACTCTGTATCCACATGTATCCATATTCGTTTTCAATTGCCTCGTCGAAGGCCCGCACCGTGCTTGCATCCGTACTACAGAGTGATCGTTCGGCTTGAGAATGAAATGATCTGAACATCGCAGGGTTCAAATCTTCTGTATGGACCGGCCGAGAAAGCCACGAGTCGCGCCATGAGGGCTCAAACGGTCACATATGTACACGATAACGAACGGCAGGAAGGCGGTCAATGAAAAGTGTAATGGAGACCGTGTTTACCGTATGAATTCATAAAGAAAAGCGAGAGCCGGTGGCTTGATAGCCACCGGCTCAGGTTACCTGCGTCTCTCTTCGCTTAGTTGCCTTGGGGGTAATCCACGCGGACTGCGAGGATTTCATAAGGATGGATAGGAACAGTCAAATGGTCGCCTTCAATCTGGAGAGGCGCTCCCTGAGGCTGTTCCATCAGGTTTGTTTCTGCAGCAGCAGTCGCGCCGTGTGGCAATGTGATTTCTACGCTCGCCTCTTTTCCAGCCGATTCATACATGTGCAACATCAGCGAATTACTGTCTTCCGCCTTTTTCATGGCTGTAAGCACAACGTTCTCGGGCTTGACGGCCATAAACGAATGCTCCAAAGGAAGCGTTCCGGTATGTGCTTCCACCTGCATCGCCTTCAGGGGGTAATTGTATTCGTAACCGTGACGGACAGTTAATGCCTGTCTCCAGTCTCCGGCATGCGGATACAAAGCGAAGGTGAAGTGCTGGTGACCGCGATCCGCTACCGGATCAGGCCAGGTGGGCGAACGCAGGAGGGAAAGCCGCAGGACATTGCCCGCCCCGTCGTACCCATACTTCGTGTTGTTGATCAGGCTGAAGCCGTGTTGTCCGTCACCAAGATCAGCCCAACGAAGTGCTGGAACTTCAAACTGAGCCTTGTCCCAGCTGTTACGGCGAGTTGTGGGACGCTCGATGCTGCCATATGGAATTTCATAGGTGGCTTTATCACTCGTGGCCGCCAGCGGAAATGACGCCTTCAACAGAATGTGGTCTTCATGCCAGTCAATGTCGTTCACCACGTTGACCACATCCGTATTGGCTGAAAGTTGAATTTCCTGCACGAACTTCGAATTCTGCCAATGACGTGCGACCCGAATCGAAGCGCGCGCCGGACCCTTTTCTACAAGCTCGACGGAATCAGCATCAGTGAGTTTTGTCGGAGGAACATCCAATGTGCCTGGATCAATGTTCCATGCATCGTAGTCCTTTGGCGTGTCCTTGAATGCTTGTAATTCATTTCCGCACCCGCCGCTGGCCAGGGTTTCAAAGTTCGACTTCTTGTCAAAGAGGCTCGTAATGCAGCCTGTGGTTTTGTCCACTGTGACACGTACCGTTGCATTTTCGAGCGTAAGCCCGTTCACCTTTAGATCGCTGGTGAAAGGCTTCTCGCCCGGAACCACATGCAGCACCTGGTAGCCCATGGACGGCACATTCTTTGCCTCGACGAGCAGCTTATAGGTATTAATTCCCTTGTCGCTTGAGAGAACAGTCGAGGGCAGAACATGGTTCTGCGCATCGAGCACGGAGACGCCATTCGCGGTTGTATTCGGCATCTGCACATCCACTTCAACCGGTCCGGACCGTTCCCATGCCAGAGGATTGAAAATGAGCACCGGCACTTCGCCTGCCGCCTTGGTGTTGATATGCGCGGCAAGGACCTGTATCGAGTCCTGCGTAATCTGACTCGTTTCTAAACGGGTCTTATCGAACTGCTCCTGGGCTTCCTTATAAATAATGCCTATGCCCGATCCGGCTGCGAGGTCGTGAAAGCCATTGAAGGTAATCGTCTTCCACGCATCGGTCAGCTGGTCATTCGGATAGGGCTTTCCGTCCAGCCATGCGAGCGAGGCATACTTCTCGGCATTGAGCGTCCATACTTCGCTGTTGCGCATGTTAGCTTTGTGGTTAGCCTGCGTAGTCTGCACGCCACGGTGGTATTCAAAGTACAGCTCACTCTTCCAGGTTGGAATGGCAACCTGGCCGGCCGGCGGGGTAGGAGGAGGGGTATAACCCTTCATCACCGAAAAATAATCCCAGGTAGGCGATTCGGGGGCGACTTGCTTCTCTATCGAGGTGAAGAACGTCTGAGCGGTTCCGAATTTGTAATGCGGAACGATTTTGTCCGGTTGTGCCCAATGAACGCCCTCGTCGAGAACGGCGCGTGTCGGGCCGCCACCGTGATCGCCGATGCCGTAAAGATCCATCATCTCGGTCATTCCCGGCGCCCGCTCCCTTGACTCCGCCAAATCATGGGAGAGCCTTACGGGGTTCAGATTGTTATTCGCGTAGTCATGCGGAAAATAGGTAAGGACCTTGCTGCCGTCCGGCGACTCCCACCAGAAGAGCTTGAACGGAAGTTGATTGGTGTCGTTCCATGTCATCTTCTGGGTTACGAAATAATCGACACCCGACTTCTTGTAGATCTGCGGAGTCTGCCAGTTATAACCGAAGGAGTCCGGATTCCAGCCGATACGAACGTCGACGCCGTATTCTTTCAGAAAGAATCTTTTGCCGAGCAACAGTGAACGCGCCTGCGACTCGCCATCGGGCAGGTTAAGATCCGGCTCGACCCACATGCCACCGACAACTTCCCATCGACCTTCCTTGATGCGCTTCTTGATCTCGTCGTTGATCGCTGGATATTTATCCGCCATCCACGCGTTATATTGAGCGGCAGACTGTGTGTAGGTGTAGTCGGGATATTCGTTCATCAATTGCAGTGCTGTCGAGAAGGTGCGCTTCACTACATCGACGGTTTCCGTCCAGGGCCAAAGCCACGCAGCATCAATGTGCGAGTTGCCCGTCAGATGGAATGTGGCTTGCTGCATAACGGGCCGCAGTGCTTCTAATTCGCTGACGGATTGCTTGAGCGAGGCATCAAATTTCTTCTGGTCGCTCGCATCCAGCGCCTTCAGATCGACCGTATTGATCGATTTTTCCAGCGTTGCCTGGTCGCCCGGAATATCCTTCGACAAACTGGGAATGAGCAGCACGGCGGAAAGGAATTGTTTGCGTAGGTCATCTGGGTTGGGGCGATTCTCCGCGAAATCGATCTTGAATTCTGCGTCGTGGAAATGCTTTTGATCGACAGTCTGAAGGATCTTGACGGCGATCAATACCCTGTCGCCCGGCTTTGCATGGTCGAGTAACACGATCGGTTCAAGATCGTCGCCCAGAGCCACACGACTTCCATTGAAGTAGATGATCTGGGGCATCGGGCCATTTGCATTCGCTACAAACCGAAACCAGATTCGCGTGCCCGTCAGATCGTATCCATGAAGTGTCTTGGGGACCTCCACCCAGCGGCGATACCACGCAGCCTCACCCGACGATTCGGCGCCGGGCTTCACTATCTGCCAGTTTGAGTCGTCGAGATCAACGCTTTCACCGTGTGCCACGTCGCCTGCGTGAAACCGCCATTCGCCTGCGGGCAGGTGGTCCAGTTCGCCAAGCCGCTCGATCACAGCCCGGGCTTCACTGGGCATCGATTTAGTAATCTGTGCGGTTTGCTGCGTATCCTGTGCCCGCACAAACGATGAAAAAAACAAGGCAGTGGCGCAAATCGTGCTCAATGCCACCCCGCGACCCAATCCAGTCTTCACCTGCAATCTCCTTGCTCATGATTCCCGCGTATCTTTGGCAGAAGCCGTTATGGAACGTCGGGTAGAGACGGGTTGGATTATATTCCCAAAAAACCCAAAAGTGGAAACGATTCCATTTTTCCTCGACAAAATGAACACAGCACTTTGCAGGATGACTAAACCGACCCGGCTCTGCCCGTCTTCCCGCGGCCATCTACTTACATCTTCGCGCAGTCCCCTTTGCGATTTAGTAGACTCATCATCAGCATGATGCGCCGCCTGGCTTTCCTATTCGTCAAACTGACTCCCTTTTGCCTCACAGTCCCTTTTGCCGCCGCGCAAGGCACACACCTCTGGACGCAGCAACGCTTCGAAGATTTGGAAAAAGGCACTCCCAAGGGGGTTGCGATTCGGAGTGACGGAATACTCGAGCCGGGTCCCGAGGTCCGTCAAATCGCGGTGACACCTTCCAGCTATATTTGGTCGATTGCGGCGGACTCTGCGGGAAATGCCTATGCAGCAACCGGTTCTCCGGCCACTGTGCTGAGGATTGCGCCCGATGGAAAAATCACGAAGCTTTTTTCCAGCAAAGACTTGACCGTGCAGGCTGTCCGTGTTGCCAAAGACGGCGCGGTGTACGCCGCTACCCTGCCCTCGGGCAAGGTCTATAAACTTCCTCCCGGCGCAACCGACCTAGATGAGAGCAAAGCCGAAGTGGTCTTTGATCCGGTCCGGACAGAAGACAAGCCGAAATACATCTGGGACTTGGCCTTCGACGCTGCCGGGCAGCTTTACATCGCGACCGGCGGCCCGGCTGCTGTCTACCGCGTAGATGTCGCAAAAAGCGGCGCCAAACCGGAGCTGTTTTTTAAGAGCGACGAGCAGCATATTCGCGCGATCGCCTTCGATAAATCCGGAAATCTGATCGCTGGCTCAGACGGAAGCGGGCTGATCTATCGCGTTAACAGTAGCGGCAAAGGGTATGTCCTGTACGACGCGCCAAAGCGCGAAATCACGGCCGTTGCGATTGCCGATAATGGCAACATTTACGCCTCGGCTGTCGGCGGCAAAGGGCAGAGCACGCTGCCGCCACTTCCGGTACAAGGCATTCCATCGGTGTCGGCGACCATTACGATTGTGCAGCCCGGCTCCGTGCAGGCATTCAACGGCAATACCGTTATCCCGGATGGTTCGGAAATTTACGAAATTCCTGCCCAGGGAGCGCCGCACCGACTCTGGTCTGGTCACGATGACATCGTGTATGCGCTGATTTGGACGCCGCAGGGGCTGCTCGCAGCCTCCGGCAACCGGGGTAGGATTTATCGCATCGGTGAGCAGGGCCAGTATGCCGATATCGCTCACCTGGAAGCCTCACAGGCGGTGGACTTCGCGGATTCCTCACAGGGAATCTACGTCGGCACAGCCAATACCGGCAAAATCTATCTGCTGAGTCATGCGCAGGCTGCAGAAAGCACTTACCTGAGTGACGTATTCGACTCGGGAGCTTTTTCGCAGTGGGGCCGCGCCGAGGTTGATTCCCCTTCCACCAACTACGACTTCTATGCTCGCGCCGGAAACATTGAGAATCCCGAGCGTGCCTGGAGCGATTGGAAAAAAGTCACGCCTAACAACGGTCCGCTTGGTCTTGAGACCGCGCGTTTTGTCCAGTGGAAGGCGGTGCTGCATCCAGGCACAACCGTGGGTGCCGTTGGCATCAACTATCTGCCGGTCAACATGGCTCCGGTCATCGACGATATCGTGGTCGTGCCGGGGGCGCGCGTC
>Ga0206946_1027_pt2 | contig 58343 bp, 52 predicted proteins | sample Alteio_BWOrgHeat_2_FD_152965 | JGI IMG/M metagenome (GOLD analysis project Ga0206946, IMG submission 152965) | Enriched cells from forest soil in Barre Woods Harvard Forest LTER site, Petersham, Massachusetts, United States -... | ecosystem: Environmental > Terrestrial > Soil > Temperate forest > O... | reverse complement strand
AAGTAAGGACTGGATAAGCCGGGTCAAACCAATGCTGGCAGCAACTCCGCAGACGAGTCCGAGAATTGCCGGGCGCAATCCATCCATCAACATGAGCTTCAGAACCTGTTCCCTTTGCGCCCCCAGCGCGATGCGAATGCCAATCTCGGTGATGCGCTGCGCAACGATATAGGAAAGCACGCCGAATAAACCGACTGCAGCGAGCAGTAAAGACAGACCCGCAAAGGCCGCGAGCAGTTTGGCATCGAAGCTTGCGTCGATTGTAGATTGGCCGACGATCTGATCCATGGTGAGCACATTGGCTACCGGCAGATCGCGATCCAGCCCTGCAATTACTTTCTGAATAGGAAGTGCTACGGCATTGGGGTCAGATGCAGTGCGAATGGCAAGCACAGCGGAGCGTTCTATGCCGAGATAGAGCGGGAAATAGATCGCCGGGTACGGAGTGCTGTGAACATCTTCAAGCGTGTCTGCAACGACACCGACGATCTCGTAATTCTGGTTGCCTTCTCCGATTTCAGTCGTGATGTGCTTCCCGATCGGACTGTCATCCGGAAAATACTGACGAACTAGGGCCTGATTGATGACAACCGATCGCGTCCCATCGTACCGGTCATTTGCATGCAGAAATCTCCCCTCACGCAATGGAATCTGCATCGCCCCAAAGTAGCGTGGATCCACAAAAAGGGTCGTAGCATCCAGCACTTGCCCTCTCGGTAGAGGTGGATGCTCTGGAATGGTAAAGGTATCGTCGCGGACGTGACCTTGGCCCGGTAAATCGGTCGATAAGCCGACTCCCCTCACTCCGGGTAAATGCTGCACGCGCTCGATCAATTGTTCATAGAAAGAGACACGTTTCGCAGCCGTGTCGTAACTTGCCTTAGGCAGACTGATCTCCATCGTGAGCACATTGCGTGTGGCACAGCCAAGATCGACAGCGCGAAGCTGACGATAGGTTTTGACCAAGAGCCCTGCGCCGATGAGAAGAACGACCGTTAAACCGACTTCGAGCGTAAGCAGCAATCGCCGCAGACGAACGCCGCCCTGACCACCGCTGTAGGAACGCGACGACTCCTGAAGCGTTCTTAGAATTTGTCTATCCGTGGAAGAGAAAGCCGGGATCAGCCCGGCGAACAGTCCGCACAAGACCATCGTTCCAATGGCGAAGAGAATGACAACGGCATCCATATGGATCGCGTCTGCGCGAGGAATGTCATCTCTTGTGGACATGAGCCAATGCAACGAGCCGGTAGCGAAGAGAAGGCCCAGTGTCCCTCCCGCAGCCGAAAGAAGGAGGCTCTCTATCAACTGCTCGCGGATCAGACGCGCTCGGCTACCGCCCAATGCCGTGCGGATGGCTGTTTCCCTGCGCCGGGCTGCGGAGCGAGCCACCAGCAGGTTGGCGATGTTAAGGCACGCAATCAACAGTAAGCAGCCTGTTGCGGCAAGCAGGGCATAAAGTCCCATCCTTACTCCGCGTACCTGTGCGTCGAGCATGGGGCGGATATTGGCCGCGTCCATTACCGGACCGTCGGGAAATTGCCGGCGTATCTGGGCCTGGATGGCATTGAGGTCGGCGGTAGCCTGCTCCATCGTGACGCCAGGTTTAAGGCGCGCAAGCACATCGAAGTTGTGTGCCGTGTGGAGCTCCATCAGGTATGGAGGCTTCTCATGATAGAGGGGCGTCCAGAGTTGCACCCGGCTGTCCGGATAGATAAACCAGGCAGGAAGAATTCCAATTACGGTGTAAGGTTTGGCATCCAGCAGAAGGCTCTTGCCCAAAATCGTTGGATCGCCGCCATAACGCCGCTTCCATAGGCCCCATGACAGCATGACGGTCGCGTCCGCACCCGGATGGTCATCGCTTGCCTGGAATGAACGCCCAAGCGCTGGCTGAACTCCGAGCATGGGAAATAGATTCCACGAGGTAATGTACGCATCTGCCAGCTCCGGCAGTTGGCCATTCGTGCCGGAAAGGTTATAGCTGAGACGCTTGGTAATGGCCATCTGATCGAAGCTGCGCGCCTGCGACTGCCATGCAGCAAAGGTTCCACCAGCTACGATGTTGTCTTGAAAGCTTCCGCGAGCGTCGGCTTCAAAAAGCCGCACAAGGCGGTCCTGGTCTTTAAACGGGAGTGGCTTCAACAGCACGGAACGGACTACGGTGAAAAGAGCGACACTGGCACCGATGCCGAGCGCCATCACCAGAATCGCAACGACGGAAAATCCCGGGGTCCGCGCGAGCGTTCGTATACCGTAGCGTAGATCGCGCTTAAAGTTTTCGAGCCAGTTCCAGCTCCACGTAGAGCGAGCCTCATCCCTTAAGGCGGTAGGATTGCCGAAGCTACGCATGGCGGCGTGACGCGCCTCTTCCGGACTCATGCCAGCGGCAATGTTCTCTGCAATCTGCTGCTCGAGATGAAACTGTAGTTCGTCGTCGAGGCGACCGCCAGCTTCGTCGCGGCGGAAGAGCATGTGTATTTGCATCGACAGCTTGTGCAGCCAGCGCATAACAGTGCTCCCTTCTTACGCTTCCTGAACGATGATGTTGATCGCTTCGGAGAGCCGGTTCCAATTGGCTGTCTCCGATTCGAGTTGTTTGCGCCCAGCTGCCGTCAAGGAATAAAACTTGGCCTGGCGCCCGGTCTCGCTTTCATCCCATTTCGCTTTGATCCAGCCCTGCTGCTCCAGGCGATGCAATGCAGGATAAAGTGAGCCCTGTTGTACCTGCAGCACCTCTCCCGATACCTGTTGTATGCGCTTGGCGATAGCCCAGCCGTGCTTGGCTTCGAACGAGAGAGTCTTGAGGATGAGAAGATCGAGGGTGCCCTGGACGAGATCACTTGGTTTACCCATACCATGATTATCTACATATCGATGTGTAGATCGTCAAGGTGTTATCGGCGGCAAGACAAAATCTTTCGCTGTTAGTTGTCTTTACGGGAAGCACTGAACAGCGGAGCACCCCATGCACCAGCCGCAAGAATGGCGCCGAACAATATCACCGCATCAATACTCTCGCGTCCCTGGCGAGCCCAGTAAACGTCCTGCAGATTCAGCCATAGTGCAAACTCGTCGAGGGTCAGAGCTGCTCCCACTCCATACAGAATGGAAAGCAATCGGCTGAGAAAGATCGATGAAGGAGAACTTCCTGTTCCCACTTCCGCCAGCGTGCAATAGCCGACACCGAGCAGAAGAAGAATGCCCCAGACAAGATGATGGATGTGCTGTCCGTCTATAATCACCCAGCCGAAAGGACCCACATGGTGCGTAATGGACCTGACCAGAAGGCGCACGCCGACAAATGTGACAAAGAAGCTCACTGACGCGAGAAAGAGTCTGCGACGGGGCCGGTCAGGAATGCGCTGATGGACAAATCGGCCAAGCTTCGTGAGGTGCAGGAACAACAGCATGAAAGCTGTTGCGAGAAGAGCAAAGATGAGTAGAATCCAGGCACCGGTTATATGCATAAGAGAAGAGAGGCTGCTATCTAACTGATTTTACTGTGCATGTAGGATGCCACAGCCAGCTTGGAAGGCTGCTCCAAAAACACAAACGCGCAGCCTTTTGGCTGCGCGCCGGGAATGATGAAAACTTAGCGTCCGAAGAAGGTCGAGTTTTTCTCGGTATAGCTCTGCCATTTTTCCGGCAGGTCGTCAGCGGCAAAGATGGCCGAAACCGGGCAAACAGGAACACATGCGCCGCAATCAATGCACTCGACGGGATCGATGAAGAGTTGCTCCTGATCGGGGTAAGGAGTCTCGTCCTTCTTGGGGTGGATACAGTCTACCGGGCACGCATCCACGCAGGCTGTGTCCTTCGTGCCGATACAGGGTTCAGCAATTACATATGCCATGACAGCTTCTCCGATTGCAGGTGATTGAATTTTATTGTATCAGCGCTGGCTGAGCGGCACACACGCTTCGCACCAAAAACGCAGACTTTTCTATCGCCCACGCTCAGCGCGCTTCGCCGCAAATTCTTCCGGTGTCGGAATGGGTTCCAGCCCGCGTCCGGCAAACATATCCTTGAAAAGCGCGGTGACCTCGCGTTCAATACGTCCATTCGTAGCCAAAACTTCCCGGCTATTCAGCTTAAATGGGTTGCCATCAAATTGCGTGACGTTCCCGCCTGCCTCGAGCACAAGAAGCGCACCGGCCGCAGTATCCCATGGATTGAGATTGAACTCCCAGTATCCGTCGAATCGTCCACATGCCGTGTATGCCAGATCGAGCGCCGCAGATCCGGCACGACGGACACCATGTGAACGCAGGGTGAACTGCTGATAGAAGTGAATATTTGGATTGTGATGGCGAGAGCGGCTGGGAAAGCCCGTGGCCAGTAAGCTTTCCGCAAGATCATCCGTCGTAGAGACGTGTATCTTTTGGCCGTTTAGGTAGCCGCCCTTCCCTCTCTCGGCAATGAACAGCTCGTCGCGCATCGGATCGTAGATGACACCAGCAATCAGGATTCCGTCCTCATCCGGAGTTAATACAGGTAAACGACGTTCCAGCCCTAATGAGACGCAAAAGACGGGAAAGCCATGCGCAAAGTTCGTGGTTCCATCCAGTGGATCGACATACCAGCGATATTCACGGTCGATATGGTCGCGTGTTCCTTCTTCTCCATAAATGCCGAAACCGGGAAAGCTGGCCTGCAACCGTTCCACAATCAGCTTTTCCGAGGTGCGATCGGCTACGGTTACCAGATCAACATCGGTCTTGTATTCCGTGGCAACGCCCTTGTCATAAAAGTCGCGGATGAGAGCCCCTGCTTCAATCGCGATCCCCGCAGCTGAGGCGGCAAATTCAAAAGAGACGTCTGCAGGAAGCTGGCTCATTTCTGCTCTCCGTTGGATATGCCGTCTTCTGTAGACTTGCGCGCATGACGGACGCGAGAGCCATGGCGACTCGACTGCTCAGTGATGGTACGAATCTGATGCTTGTAGATGAACAGATTGGGCTTGCCTTCACGCGTAAGGCGAATCATGCGGTCGTCAAAATATTCGATCCAGCCAGTGACCGTCTCGCCCTCGCGAAGCTTTACCGCAACCGGTACCTGTTTCTCGCTTAGAAACCGCAGGTAGAGTGCCTCCTGGCCAGTGTCTCCTGAAGGAGGCGTCTTTTGACGGCGGCGCGAAGAGTTGGGAATGACCATGCAAGTATTGTAGCGAAGCAGAGAGAGCTACTGGCTTGGCGTGGCGTAATATCCTGTCCGGTGCCTCACGGAGTAGTGCGCGTCTGCTGGCTGCTTCAACGTCACGTCAATTGTTCGAAAATCCGAACGGGCGAGACGGTGTTCCGGGTAGTAGGCCAGCAGGTATTGCGTGCGGAGGTCGTTGGAAACCTTTTCAAAGGCCTCGCTCAGGTGCTCGGCATCGGCGTAATAATACTTGCCGCCCGTCTCCTGCGATAGCGTGATCATCGCGTGCTCGCCGCCTGTGTCCCGCCCGGCGTCGGCGGCAATCGGTACATCGATGATGCTGTAGACCATTGTCTCCGCGCGCACGGCCTGTTCCAGCGCGTCGGCGTAATCGGTTCCCTTCACCGTATTGCCGCCGTCGGAGATCAACACCAGCACTCTTCGTCCAGGCTGAATGGCAAGACTCTGCGAGGAAAGATAGACTGCGCTATAAAGAGCGGTCGCCGGCCCGGGCAGCAGATTTTCGATACCGTAATCGATGTGATTCAGCCGATTTGTAAAGGGCACCACTTCGCGTACATCAGAAGAAAAATCGATCAAATCGAGGCGATCGACGGGACGCAACAGCGAATGCACAAAATTGTGCGCAGCCCGTTTTTCAATGGCCAGATCTTTGTTTACGCTGCCGCTTGTATCAATCGCCAGGACGATCGACAGCGGCATATTCGACTGGCGCTCGAAGACAGCGATTTTTTGCGGATGTCCGTCTTCCGTGAGAATGAAATCATCTTTGGTGAGGTTAGCTACAGGCGTTCCATTCGCATCGGTTACATTGGCAAAGACATTTACAAGCCTCACGTCGACGCGAATGGGCGGAGATGTCTGCGCAGACAGAAACCCTTCCGCTATCAGGGCAAATGCAAACATTAGCAGCAGTTTCATGGTGCAGGCACACCTTTCACTTCTGCAGGAAATGGCTCACCGTCTGCCCAGACAGCGCCATCTTCGAAATGCTCCTTCTTCCAGATGGGAACCGTCTTCTTCAACGTGTCAATCAGCCAACGGCAGGCGTCAAAAGCCGCTGCGCGGTGGGCAGATGCGACGGCGATCAATACGCTGGTTTCGCCTACGTCCAGCTTGCCGAGACGGTGAACCAGTAAAACGTCGCGAATGGCAAAGCGGGTTTGCGCCTCCTGCGCGAGAGACTGCATTTGCTTGAGCGCCATTTCTTCATATGACTCATAGACAAGATACAGCGTGCGACGGCCGCGCGTGTGGTTGCGAACGATGCCGTCAAAGACCACCACGGCCCCGTCTTCGCGCTGCTTCAAAGCGCGAACCAGCAACTCGGCTTGAATCACCTCTCGCACCAATGCAACATATGGTGCATGGCTGCCTCCGCTCACCGGGGGCAGCAGCGCGACTTCGTCTCCGTCCGTAAGCGCCTGAGTCAATCCGGCATATTGCTGATTGACTGCCACGGCGAGAGATGCCCAGAGCTGCTGTTGCTGCGGAGCGAGAACACGAAAATGCTCGAGCAGCATGGCCACGGTTGCGCCCGCTGGCATTTCTACCGAATTTATCACCATCGGAAAAAGATCTTTCAACACGCCAAAGAGCAAAACGCGCACATGCATATCAAATAGGATACTGACCTTTTAGACGCGCCATCCAGCGGGCATGGAAGCATAATTAGCGTTTCTTCAGGAAGTCTTCTTTGTTGATAACAACACGATTTGGAGTCCACGTCAGAAGAAAGCGGCTGCCCTTGCGGACATTGGAGACAACACTGGGCTGGAAACAGGCGATACAGGTGCCTCCGGCCCGGCGTACGCTCGGATAGATAACTCCCAGCGACGCATGATTCATCAACTCGACAGCCAGTTTTTGCGAAGCAACGTAGCTTGCGGGATCGAGGCATGCTTCGAACTGGCCTTGCTTCCCTTCCGACGCAGATTCGGCCCTTAAATCGTGGAAGCTGCCGGTGAAGTCGGCCAGATATTCGTCATATTGCAGGACCTCACGCTCCGACCAGTTCACTTCTGCGAACTCAACTGACTTGTGGAAGATAATTTCTGCCTTGGACGTTGCCAGCTCGAAAGCGGCGTACCACGCTCCCCGCTCCGGAGTGGAAAAGCGGGCGCCAAGCGGGTTGGGATGCGTAAAAGCGGCATTGATGATGCGGTAGTGCGGAACATTGAAGACCAGTTCGCGAGGTGTAATACCGGGGCGAAGATTCTCTTCAGCCTCCAGGCGGGCGTTCGTGGCGTTATCCAGTTCGAAGATTTGCTGCAGATGCTCGTCGTTGTCAGCAATGCGAGTCAGTACGGACTCGTAATTCGCGCCATACTTGGCCGGAAGCAGGCGGTGTGTGTCGAAACGTCGAAGCGGCGTGATCGGCGGCAATGCTTCGTTTATTCGAGCATCTTCAGGGACAGGTAACTCGGGATGCGCATCGACCTGCGCACGTGCCACGACTGGCACGGCTGACGGATCGCGCGGAGCGTTGAGAGGCGGATCGATGGGGGATTCTGTCTTGGCCCGAGTCATTATTTTTGGGAGAGTATTTAACCGCCGCGGCGGGCATCAAGCAGGCGTCGCACGACTTCCATCGCCGGTGTGCCACCTTGCAGCATGTAAGTGAGCGGCGTACGCCCGGTGAACAGTGGATTTGAATTCGCGAGCTGTATCCAGCTGTCTGCAAGGTGCGTACCGTAAAGGATATTGAGCGCTTTGAATATGCCAATCAGATAGGAAATGCGCTGCAGGGGGTCCTGATCGAGGAGCTGGCCTGAGTCTTGTTTCAGCTGATAATACTTGCCATTGGAGACTCCCCCCAGCAACTGGCGAGCATCCTCGTCACGAACTTCCCACCTCTCCATAATGTTGAAGAAAGCGCGGAGAGCCCCTGGAGAAAGACGCCGCCGCTCTTCCTTCCGAGAAAGATCGGGCAGAGCAGGTGGCGTATACATGGTGGCCGGATATGCAAGAGCCTGACTGGCAGTTTGCCTTGACACTCTATTTCTCCCTGCGGAAAGCGTTGCTTACTCTCCATCTATGGAGAAGTATAGCTCCATAAATGGTGCAGCGCCAAAAATAATATAGAACAGACAGTCTTTTTCGGTACTCAGGCAGGCGCCTACACCATTCCCATACTGTCCGAGAAGCTTCAAGCGCGGGTCGCGAGGTAGACAATGCCTGTAATGATGCTGGTCAGAATGATCCAGCCCATCTGATACCAGTAGAAAAAGGGGAAGCCGAACAGCTGTGGAGTAGTCCTCGCATAGATGCCGGGAAACATCAGTCCTAGCGCGGGGAGAAGCAACAGCCAGTTCCAATAAGCGCGGCGCGACTTGCGGACGGGAGCAACCATGATGAAACGGATTGTAAATCGAAACCCTGCCTTCGTTAAACGTTCATGGTTCCAGAGCGGCAAATAAATCCGATTCCTGTGGGTACCACAGTCGCTTCCCGTTCACCCTGGCGAAAGAGGTGAGCTTGTGCGGTTCATTCCGGCTATGGCCTTTCGCGTCGTAGTAAATATCATCGACGGCGATATTGCGCACCAGCAGTGCATCGGCTACCAACGAACGGTGACACCGCCAGGGAACGGCCTCTGCACACATGATCGCAGTTTGTGCTTCCGGGCTGCCGGCTAGCAGCTCATCCAGAGCCGCAGCAAAGGCTGGCGTCTGCATGTAGTCGGCATATCCGCGAAAACTGGAGTTGCGCCAGCCAGCGTTGATGGAGTCTTTGAGCGCATGGCGCAGACCACCCAGCGATTTTTGCCAGCGGTAATGGATATGCGCTTCCTGGATCGACTTTTCGAGGTTTTCCTGGGCGAATTGCGGGTTATGACGCGATTTAGGGATCGTGCGAATGTCCACAAGCCAGCGCACGCCGTTATCTCTGAGGATGCGTTGAAAGATTTCGATGGGCAGCGTGGAATGGCCGATCGTGAACACGAGCAAACTTCCCCTGACAAGATAGATGCTTTCAAAATGCGCGTATCGGCTAAAAGTTTGCGGTGAGGCGCAGAAAATAGCTGCGTGCAGGAGCAATAGCATTGCCGGAAAAAAGCCCGCCGAAATCGATGACATTCAGCCGGTTATTCAGGTTTTGACCGTCCGCCTGCAGATGCACCGTCATTTTGTCGCTGGTATACAGGTCAGCGCCGAGCGTAGCGCTGACAGCGAGAGACGGTTTCACGCGGCCCCGATCGAAATTTACGTGGTCCACGACCTGCTGGCTGTACTGGGCAAGTGCGTCTTCTTCGGTCCCCTGAAACTCAAAAGGCAACCCGGAACCATATTCAGCTCCCGCCGCGGCCCAGACGCGAGAAGTCAGGTCATACTTGAAGCGGGTGCGCACGGTGTTGCGCTGGTCCTGAGAATCCGGAAAGTGGCCGGTGAGCTGTGACGTGGCATCGCTCGCATCGTCGCCGAGAAAGAGACCACCGGTGACCGGAAACCATGCATTGCCGACAATATACGAATAGCTGACGAAGCCGGAAAGTTTCTGCCACCGAATGAGATCGAGTTTTCCTTCGGCGCCGTAAATAATGGACTTGTCGAAGGCGATCGGAAAGCTCACTCCGGTGCTGAAGAGCTGGTCATCATCCGCATAGTTCCGCACATCGCGGCGGAAGACGTTGATATCGAGTCTGAGACAGTTGAAGGCAGCTTTCGCGATGCCGCCTTCAAAGTAGTTACCCTTTGATGGTTGTACCGGCAGCCGTAGGAAATTCGAATTGAGCGCAGCCACGCTAGGAGAGCTGGACAGCAGGATGTTTTCAAATGAGGGCGTCTGATAGACGTGGTCATAAGCGAAGTGAGCCACGATGTCAGCGGACTGGAAATACCGCCCAATGGCCACTCGAGGGCTGAAATGATTCTGGTTGAGCAACAGTTGATAGTGATCCCAGCGTAAACCGGCGCTCACGGTCCACTTCCCCAGTCGGATCAGATCCTCGACGAATGCGGATTGTTCGAGGTTGGGCCGGCTGCCCGTGAAGGAGAAGGTGAGCGGCGTCGAGTCATCGAACTGCGTGGGGTCGGTGATGATATCGCTGTAATTCTCATGCAGGAACGTATTGTCGGACTCGACGCCGGCCTTCCATTCCTGATTGTTGTGATGAATGGAAACCGTTCCCTTGAAATACCCTTCGCGAAAGTAGTTATTCTGGAAAACGATGATCGGCGTCGACTGAGGGTTCGAATAAAAATTATTCGCGTTGTCGCGAACCATGCCGGAAAAGTTCGCGACAACATTCGGGGAAAAAATATGCTGATACTGTGCGGTCCCCATGGTCTCGATGTTGTCGCTGTTCTGTAACTGGCCAGCCTGCTGCTGCAGAATTTCATTGGGGATTTCGTAGCGCGCCAACTCGTGACGTACGCTCAGAATCAGGCGGTCATTGTCAGTAAAATTGCGCTCATATCTCGTTGAAAAGTCGCCGGTCGTGCCGTCATTTGTATAGTTCTGCGACACCACTGGATTGAGATAGTGGCTGGTCTGCGCGCCACTGGCAGAACCGCCGACCGTGTTTTTTCCCCACAGGTACTGCGCATGGGCAAAACCGGAGGCCGTGTCGTAGCTTCCGCCGGAAAGGATGACTTCCCCGTGCAGGCCTTCATCGATTTGTCTTCTCGTATTGATCTCGACGATGCCGCCCATCTTTCGGCCATATTCAGCAGGAATGCCGGCCGTATAAATCGCCATGGACTCGGCGGCATCGGCTTCGATTTCCGGTCCGAAACTCGGCGAGCGATTGTCGGTAAGGGGGATTCCGTCGATGACAAACTGTGTCTGGTATTCTGACCCGCGCGGATGCAGGACCGCATTGCCTTCGTAGAGCCATCCGGGTTGCGTGTTGACCAAGTCCTGTACAGAGCGGCCAGGCAAAGAGGTAAGCCGCCTCTCGATCTGCTCGCTGCCAATCTGCATAACGGAGCCGGGACGGTTCGGATCGACGAGCGTGGTCGCAGCATTTACCTTGACCTGGGTGGTGACACGAGCTAATTGAAGTTGCACGGTGTAGTCGATCGGAACGGCAGACCTTACTTCCACGAACTGCGAGACAGGGGCGAATCCCTGATGTTCGATACGGACGACATAGATGCCATAAGAGAGCTCGGGAACGCGGGCCTCACCGGCAGAGTCTGTTGTGAAGAGATTGCTGTAACCGCTTCCTTCGTTTGTCAGATCAACATCCACTTTGATGCCGGCGCCAGATGTATCGACGACCCGAAGGCGCAACTCTCCGCGATTGACCTGCGCCATCGCACAGGATACAAACAGCACGAGAATGACGAAGAGCTTTCCCATAATGGTCTAACAGGAGAAACCACGGCGCGGGGTCAGTCCGTGCGCGCAATATAACATTCTAATTGCGTAGTTATTGAGAAAACAGTGGAATTGTTAAGCGACGAATCGCTATGATCCGGCTGCACATGTGACGCGGGATGAAACAACACACTCGCTTATGTTGAACACTGTTACGATCCTTCTTGCGACCGCTTTGATTGCCAACACTTCCAATGCGCAGACCATTCTGGTGCATGGGCATCGTGGCTCGCGCGCGACACGGCCGGAGAATACGATTCCCGCATTCGAATATGGAATTCGGCATGGCGCAGATCTGTTGGAACTGGATCTGGCCGTCACGAAAGATAATGTGCTGGTTGTCTCCCACTCTCCTTTCATCACACCGGACCATCCGGGTGAACGCGTCTGTACCGGACCTGCGATGCAGCCGCATACTGCGATCCATACTCTGACATTGGCTCAGGTTAAGCAGTTTGACTGCGGATCGATGACGCTGGCGAATTTTCCGAAACAGATCGCCATGCCTGGAACGCGTATTCCCACCTTCGACGAAGTGCTTGATCTGGCCCCCCAAGGCAAATTCGAATACAACGTCGAGACGAAAAGCTTTCCCAGCCATCCAGAACTGACACCGACGCCGGAAGAATTCGTGAAGCTAATTGACAACGTGGCAAAACGGCACAATCTCCAGTCACGAATCATTTTGCAAAGCTTCGACTTTCGCACTCTGATTGCGATGAAGAAGCTCGATCCCTCAATACGGCTATCAGCTTTGCTGGGCGATCCGAAAGACGATGCGGAGATGGGCCTGACCGACCACGATAAAGACTTCGTCTCCATTGGCAAAAAGAGTGGCGCGCAGATGATCAGCCCCGATTTCCATCTATTGACACAGGAGAAAGTTGCTGCCGCGCAGGCGTCGGGATTACAGGTCATTCCCTGGACAGTGAACACGCCGGAAGACTGGCAGAAGATGGTTGATGCCAAAGTCGACGCGATTATCACAGACGATCCGGAAGCACTTGTGATCTGGTTGCGAGACAAAAAGCTGCACTCTTAGGAACGCTGCCGCCACATCTGGCAGCGCTTTCTTGTTGTGGATGATTTACTATCCTTGGCGATGGTTCTGGCCGATTCTCAATTAACGGCTTTACAGGTTCTGCGCGCCTTCCACCGGGACGAGATTTTTCTGTACCTGGGAGCTGCATTCACCACGGTAGGATTGGTGATTATTGGGTTTCTTGTCATCCGGAGACAGTTTGACGCCCTGCTCTTCTGGCTCGCAATCTTTGCCATTCTCTACGGGAACCGGCTCTGGATGCAGTCAGAGCTGTTGGGAATGTTGATCCCGCCGTCCGAATTCTTCGGACGCTTGAAGGCGACGATTGACTTCCTGGTGCCGATCCCGGCGATTTTGTTTTTCCACGCGACCGGTTTCCTGGGCAAGCCGGGAAAGTTTGTGACGTATGCCTCCTGCACCATTCTGCTTTGCATACTGATAGCTGCCGCTTTTGGCGCTCCGCTTTACTGGCTTTACAAATTGAACAGTGGCGTTGTGATCTTTGCTCTCCTGGTATTGGTCGTGCAAGCCCTCCGCCGTCCGGTTCGCGACAAAGACTTCATCATCGTGCGAAACGGTCTGTTCATGTTTGTTGCATTGGCTTTGTGGAACAATTTCGGAAGCAAACTGGGTCACAAGTTGGAGCCTTATGGATTTGGCATCTTTCTTATCTGCCTTGGGTATGTGGCCGCTCGGCGAGCTATAGAACGCGACCAGCAATTCAGTGCGCTGGAAAAGGAGCTTGAGGTAGCAAAGCGCATCCAGCTATCGATTCTGCCCACTCAATTTCCAGCATCGCATCATTTCAAAGTTGCGGCTCGTTACGTTCCCATGACCTCGGTCGCCGGCGATTTCTATGATTTCCATGTCACGGAAGAGGACAAGGCTGGACTGCTGATCGCCGACGTTTCCGGGCATGGTGTGCCCGCCGCACTGATCGCATCTATGGTCAAACTGGCAGCCACTTCTCAACGGGAACATTCGGCTCAACCGGCAAAGTTGTTGGCAGGCATGAATACAACACTCTTCGGGAACACGCAGAATCAATTCGTCACTGCAGCCTATGTTCATCTGGATGCTCTGAGCGGTGACATGCACTATGCCGCCGCCGGGCATCCTCCGATGCTATTGTTGCGGGATGGAAAAATAACTGCTGTTGAAGAGAATGGTCTGGTGCTGGCGTTGTTTTCATCTGCTGCCTATACCTCGATAACGCAGCCACTGATGAAGGGTGACCGTTTGCTTTTATATACCGATGGAATTGTTGAGGCCGAGAACGCACATGAAGAAGCATTTGGCCATGATCGGCTATGCGAATTGCTGCAGCAGACAATCCATCTCTCACCAGATGAGACAGCCGACCTAATCCTTGAGCGAGTACGCGAATGGTCTGTGTCCCAGGATGATGACCGCACAGTTATAGTTTGCGATTGCGCGGATCATCATCGGGTTTGAAGCTCGGAGATTCCCCGCTTCATTCTGTAAAACAAAAGGCCTGTTTTTAGGCGGGCCTGAGAGTAACTTGGACGCACAGCATTTATGCGTCGGCGTGTTGCAATACTTCTTCTCTTACCTCTTCGTCCTTCTTTTCTTCTTCTCTGGACTTGGGCAGCGTCACATTGAGGACATCCTCAATGTGGCTGGCATAGTGGATAGTCACACCTGCGATCTGCTCGGGCATCAGGTCTTCCTCCACGTTCAGACGGTTCTCTGCCGGAAGGATGACATCTTTCACGCCCGCTCGTTTGGCAGCGAGGAATTTTTCCTTGATGCCACCAACCGGCAGCACATTGCCGCTGAGCGTGATTTCACCAGTCATCGCGGTAAGCGGATGCACCGGAGTATCGGTCAGCAAAGAGATCAGCGTCGTCGCCATGGTCACGCCTGCCGATGGGCCATCTTTGGGAATAGCTCCGGCAGGGACGTGGATGTGAAGGTCGATATCCTTCATGAAGTCTTCTTCCAGACCAATCGACTTGGCATTCGAACGCACCCAGGTCAGCGCCGCCTGCATGGATTCCTGCATGACTTCGCCGATCTGGCCGGTCATGGTAAATCCGCCTTTACCCTTCATCTTGTTGGCTTCGATGAAGAGCACGTCGCCGCCTGCCGGTGTCCAGGCAAGGCCTACGGCAACACCTGCACGCTTGGTGCGTTCAGCCAGTTCCGTATCGACGCGGACCTTAATGCCGCCAAGAAATTCGTGAATGATCTCCTTGGTGACGACCAACTTCTCCGTTTTGCCTTCTGCGATGCGGCGCGCCTGCTTGCGGCAAACTGTGCCGATAAGCTGTTCGAGCCGACGCACGCCGGCTTCCCGTGTGTAATGGCGCACGATATAGGAAACCGATTCATCTGGGAACTCGATGCTTTCGGGTTCAATGCCGTTCTCCTTGATCTGGCGGGGTATTAGATAACGGAAAGCAATGTGTCTCTTCTCTTCCTCCGTGTAACCCTGCAGATCGATGATCTCCATGCGATCAAGTAGTGGAGCCGGCATTGTGTCCAGCATGTTCGCCGTGCAGATGAAAAGCACCTTGGATAAATCAAAGGGCTGGTCGAGGTAGTTGTCGCGGAATGTATTGTTCTGTTCCGGGTCCAGAACCTCAAGCAGCGCCGATGCCGGATCGCCACGGAAATCGCGTCCCAGCTTGTCGATCTCGTCGAGCATAAAGACAGGATCGTTCGTACCGGCACGGCGCAGGTTCTGAATAATCTGCCCAGGCAGCGCACCGATGTAGGTACGACGATGACCGCGCAGCTCGGCTTCATCGTGCATGCCGCCAAGTGAGATGCGCTGGAACTTGCGTCCGAGAGCACGTGCCACGCTACGTCCCAATGATGTTTTGCCCACACCCGGAGGGCCAACGAAGCATAGGATGGGGCCCTTCATATCAGGCTTCAAACGGCGCACAGCGAGATAATCGAGGATGCGCTCTTTGACCTTCTTCAGGTCATAGTGGTCCTCGTCAAGGATTTCCTTTGCCTTGGAAATATCGACTTCTTCACCCGAAGATTTCGCCCACGGCAGAACAGCCAGCCACTCAATGTAATTGCGCGTGAGTGAATAGTCGGCGGCCATGGGAGACATGCGCGAGAGACGGGTCAGTTCTTTGAGTGCCTCTTTTTTAGTTTCCTCGGGCATGCCGGCGTCTTCGATCTTCTGGCGCAGCTCCTCGATGTCTTTCTGGGTTTCGTCTTGCTCGCCCAGTTCCTTCTGGATAGCCTTGAGCTGCTCGCGCAAGTAGTAGTCGCGCTGCGACTGCTGTACCTGGTCCTGAACCTCTGTCTGAATCTTGTTGCGAAGCTGTTGGACTTCAATCTCTTTGACGAGATGCTTGTTCAACCGCTCAAGACGCGTGGACACTTCAGATGTTTCGAGCAGCTCCTGCCGATCGGCAGTGGTAAGGAACGGCAGCGACGAAGCCACGAAATCACCGAGACGCGCAGCATCGTCCATCTGCGCCGCAATGGTTGAGAGTTCGTCAGAGAGCGTAGGCGATGCCGATACGATCTGCTGAAACTGAGAAAGAATATTCCGCTGCAATGCTTCAAGCTCGGGACCTTTTTGCGGCGCTATCTCCGGAACCGCCTCGACATTGGCGACCATGAATGGGTCAACCTGCGTGAATTCGCCCAGTTTGACGCGCTCCGTGCCTTCTGTGAAGACAAAGAGGCTCTGATTGGGCATCTTCACGACCTTGTGCACCGTTGCCAAGGTACCGTACGCATGCAAATCACCGGGTTGGGGAGTGTCAAGGTGCGCGTCGCGCTGTGCGACAACGACAATGGTCTTTTCCTCGCCAAGCGACTGGATAAGTTGGATGGAGCTTTCGCGGCCTACTGTGAGCGGAAGAACAGCGTGCGGAAAAAGAACAGTATCCCGCACGGGAAGAACGGGTAATACCCGGCCTTCGGGGCGATCTTCGCGCTGTTTGGGGTCGCTGGGACGAATGATGCTGAGAAAGTCGCTAGCCATGAGTGCCTTTTTATCAGATTATATGATCTGATTACAATTCAGTTTAACTATTTGATTCTGCATGCTTCAGAAAGTCGCAAATCCCCTCGTGTCACCATAAACCAATACTTTTCAATAGCTTATGATGACACGGCGTGGCGCATCCCACTTTGCCATGGCCCTTTGCTGCTTTGGATGCTGATACGTTGGCAGTGCATGCGTTGTTCATACGAAAGTTTCATCGGCAAGGACTTGAGCAAACTGAAATCCAAGAATCCGCTAGGAAGGCTGTTCGGCAGCCCGGTAACGGCCCAGTTCTTTGACCATGGAGCAATGCTGCCACAGCAGGTCGAGCGCAATGTCAGCCCGTGCCTGAGTGGACAATTGGTAGTCCACATAGAAAACATACTGCCACGGCTTTCCCTGCACAGGACGCGATTCGATCTTCGTGAGGTTAGTTCCCTGGCCGGCGAATTCTTCAAGGACGGAGACTAACGTTCCTGGCCGGTTTTCTACTGTGAATGCAAGGCTTACTTTGTTCGCGTCGGGTTTGCGCGGAGTGTCTTCACGGCGGCGGATCAGGAAAAAACGGGTGTAGTTTTCGGCGTTATCCTCAATATCCGCGGCAAGAACCTCTCCGCCATAGAACTCAGCGGCACGGGCACTGGCGATAGCAGCTGCGTTGCGGTCGCGAAGTTCCATAAGCTGCTTCACGCTACCTGCGGTGTCATAAAAAGGAATGGATTCTATCGCGGGATGCTGTTCGAGAAACTTGCGGCATTGCGCGAGCGCTACCGGGTGCGAATAAACGCGCTGAACTCGCTCTATCTCAACGCCTGGAACTGCAATCAAGTTATGCCGTATACGCAGCAAGCTTTCACTCTCGATGAGAACGTCGTGTTCGAGCAATAGGTCGTAATGCTCAACAACGGAACCGGCGAGGCTGTTCTCAATCGGAATGACAACGGCATCTACTTCTTTCGATAAAAGCGCATGAAAGACTTCAAACGAAAATGAGCACGGCAAAATGGTTGCCTCAGGATAAATCTTTCCAGCTGCTTCATGACTGAAGGATCCAGGCTCTCCTTGTATTGCTATTTGCATCTTGGCGCACTTCCTACAAACGTTTTGTTGGCCACGGCAACCAAAAGTGGCATCAAGCGCACCATATCACACCGTAGGCGATTTCATGCTGAGCGCAAGAAACAAGGAGAACGACTGAAATGCTCTGGACAATATTTGTGATCTTGCTGGTGCTATGGCTGGTGGGCTTGGTGAGTTTTCACGCGATTGGCTGGTACATCCACATTCTACTGGTCGTGGCTCTGGTCGTATTGCTGATCCAGCTCATCAGCGGAAGACGGCCAGTTGTTTAATCCGTAACATGCGACGACCCATAACCTGCTCTCAATCTTTCAAAAGATTGAGAGCAGCATCTCAGGAGTAAATGCTATGAACAAGGATCAAGTAAGCGGCAAACTGGATCAGGCGTCAGGCAAGGTAAAAGAAAAAGTAGGCGAGGCTCTGGGAAATCAGCATCTGGCCAACAAGGGTTTGGCCGAGCAAGTGAAGGGCGCTGCCAAGGAAACATGGGGCAACGCGAAGGAAGTGGCCCACGAAAATGCTGAAACCCACCGTCGGGAAGCCGAACATAATGCAAATGACACGCGCGAGCACATTTCAAAGAAAGTGCAGGATGTAAAAGAGCATGTGAACGAGAAGATCGATCAGCACCGTAAACCGGCTTAGTCTAAGCTCTTTTTAAACGCTGGAGCCCCATGCAATGGCATGGGGCTCTCTTGTTAGCGATGTATCAGGATATCCGCAGCAACGAAGAGAAAGAATACGACCGAAATAACTCCATTCATCGTAAAGAAGGCCGCATTCAATCGACGAAGATCGGTTGGCGACACGATTAAATGTTCATAAAGCAACAGGGCGGCAACTGCAGCGATTCCTACAAGAGCCACCGGCCCCAGTGCAAATAGATGCACGAGCAATATGAGCAGCACCAGCATCACTGCGTGCATGCTACGAGCAACCCAGAATGCACCACTGATCCCGATGGTCGCAGGAACACTGTTCAACCCATTTGCACGATCGTGCGCGGCGTCCTGGCACGCGTAAAGAATGTCAAAGCCAGCTACCCAGAAAAGAACGGCTGCTGTGAGCACTAGAATTCGGGGATCGAGTGTGCCGCGAATTGCAATCCATGCGGCCGCCGGCGCTGATCCTAAAGCGAGGCCGAGAAAGAGGTGTGACCACCGCGTGAAGCGCTTTGTATAGGAGTAGAGCAGCACGATTGCCAGCGCGACTGGAGAGAGCCACAATGTAAGGCGGTTCAGCTGCGCTGCTGCAAGAATGAACAGTGCAGCCATAAAAACGGTAAATACGGCAACAAATCCCCTAGTAAGGACGCCAGCTGGAATTGCGCGAGCTGCAGTGCGCGGATTTACCGCATCGAGATCGGCATCCGCCCAACGGTTGAAAGCCATTGCAGCGGAACGCGCCGTGATCATACAGATCACAATCCAGAGGATCTGAACCGGACGCGGCCAGCCGTGCGCGGCCAACATGGCTCCCGTCAATGCGAATGGAAGCGCGAAGATGGAGTGCTCCCATTTGATCATTTCCAGGGTCGTGCCAAGGCTGCGCAGTAATGTCATCGTCTTCTTAAAACTCCCTGTTCTCAGTGTATGTCAGGGATACTCTGCGAGGTATGGCAGCGCAAAAGGAACGGCCTCGCTGCTACGCGAGGCCGCTGAATTTGAGATTGGCAAGTGCAGGTCTATTGACCTATCGGCTGGCCAGCCACCATTAGATTATTGGTCACGCTGAAGACCCCGGAAACCGTGTTCGCGCGAATGCCGGCAATATTTCTATCTGCCTCCGAATTGACCACGCCAAACAGGGTCACGTGGCCCCTCTGCACGGATATCCGGATCGGTCTCGCAGGATTGATCGCATATCTCCGAAAACTTGGAAAATTGTAGATGCTATTGTAAACAGCTCTGCGAATGCGGTCGTCCGCCGGGGATACTGGATCAACCGCTATCTCATTGATGACGTCTCTCACGCCGGGTGTGTTAGCCGCGATTGAAACCGCAGTATCAGCATCTACCGGGCCAAACGCTGTGCCGGACAGTGTGACCACACCATTCTGCACATTCACGCCGATGGCGTTGAAGGCTGTCGTACCGCGGCCCACCCGGCTCAGGGAAACAGACCTGACCAGTCGATTCAGAAGATCGGCATCCGACACTTGAGGGCCAGCTACCTGAATTTGATTGTCGACACCTTTTACGTTGTTGACACGGTGCGTGCGTCTTTCCGCTTCGACTTTATTGTCGAACAGATCGACTGTGCCTGTCAGAGTCACGATTCCATCGTGAACGGTCGCTTTCACATTCCTCAATCTGGGTCTGTTTAGTGCATTGTTTATGACACTTGCCTGGATTTGCGTGTCCTGACTGCTCTGGGCTAAGACCACAGCAGTATGTGGCGCTATGACAGATGAAGGTACGAGAAATAAAACTGCTGCCAAAGCTGGAATAAGACTGCGTCTTACTATTTTCATGTCAAGCTCTCCCGATTAGCTGCGAATTCCTGAACGTTGCTACATCGTTGGAACGACAGACGCCATCAAACAACCTGCACAGTAATACCGACACATTCTACTCGGATTTATATGCGTGTCTGCAAAAATTTCTTGGTAAGACTATCGGTATCGTTTGCGTATCTTGAACATAAGGCTGAATACGCCCGACTCGTCGCGCACGGCAAGAATCGAAACAGTCCGGGTAAGATTTACTTCTGCCTGAATGAGCTGTTGCGCGGTGGAGTTAATGTTGGTGGCATAAGTGAGTGTCGCGTTATTTGAGACCTGTTGCGCCACAGTAATGCGCGCGGTGGAGTTGCCAACAGACCCAACCCATGATGGATCGATCTTTACGCTGCCGCCACCAAACAGTTTTTGAACGCGGCTACTGACCGTAGCGTTCAGAGCTCCACCCAGAAGCGCGTCGGCGGCAGTATTCACTCCTGCCTGTTGTGCCTGCATGGAATAAATCTGCTGCTCTTCCTGGGTACGTCCCATCGCGAGCAGCGAAAAAATGTCCTGCTGTGCAAGCGGCGGTTCGGAACGGAATGAAGGCGATAGGTTACCGGGCGTGCCATGCAATCCAATGGTTATGTCGTAGTCTTCAATGCGAGCCGTAGCTTCCAGATCAATGGTCGGCTCGATCCGCACCGGATTGCTGAAAAATATGTCGCCGCGCTGGAGCTGGTATTTTGTGCCCGCAAACGTGGCGCTTCCCTCGGTAACCGTAACATGCCCCAACACAGTCGGCTGCGCAATCGTCCCGCGTACGCGCAAATCCACATCGCCGGCCAGCTTTGCATACGAGTTCTGAAAATCGAGTTCAGGTGATGATGTCACATGAATATCAAGCCGTACGCGATTGGAAAAGGCATTTGGATCGGGAGGCGGCGAAATACCGCCGGAAGGTCCGGCGAAGCTGGCAAAATCAAGATTCGGGCTGATAGTAAAGCGTGTAAGGAGCACGCCCCCGCTCAATGTGAAGCTGTTCTGCGTTCCCTGCAGACGTAGTTTTGTATCGATCAGGGAACTGATACCTGCCGGGTAGCGAATGCGAATATCTTTTCCCGTCGCAGTCAGATCGGTGTAGATACCCTGCTGGTACGTGACGTATCCCGTGATACTGATCTGGCCACCCCCTGTGGTGCCAGTAAGGTTCTTTACCTGCAGGCGATCCTGATCAAACTCCAATGTACCGTTCAACTGGCTTAGGCCATTCGGAATGTTCTCAAAACTCATGGAGACATTCGTGAGCTTGACCTGCCCGGTTAGCTCGGGACGATCGAAGCTGCCGCCTGCGTCCATACTGAACGTGACCTGTCCAGTGGACGTAACGTTTGGATTCAGGGTCTGCAGAAGCCTCATATTGATTGCGCCCTGTGCCTGCAGATTCATCAGATGATTTGCGCGCAATATTCCAATTCGCCCCTGTGCCCGCACGTCCGTATCGTCACCGATGATATGAAATGGGTCGAGAATGAGAATTCCATTGCGAAGCTGGGCATGTAACGCCCCTTCGCTCTTGAGTGGGATGTCCGCAAGCGCAATCGAAAACTGGCTGATCTGCACATCACCCTGTAACTGACGCGGTTGGCGGAGCGGTCCGGCCACATTTACATTTCCGGCGATCGAAGAGTGCCCCTTTACACCCTGCACGTGAAACATCTGAAGAAACGGATTGATATCGAGATTCGAGAGTGCCGCCCTTGCCTGAGTTGAATAGTCACCGGAAAGTTGCGTCTGCCCATTGATTTGTAACGAAGCCGAGCCCAAACGTCCATTTCCCGTGAGCAGCAAATTGCCATGCTCCGTGTGTGCTTCAATATCGATCGCGCCGTTTGCTTCGTCTCCTACCCTGACCCTGTTAACGTGAGCGCTGGCATGGATCGCTGGCGAGTCCAACGTTCCCGAGCCGTCAGCGGAAAAAATCAGCTGGCCGGTAATGGGGTACCTGGCGCTTTTGAAATGTTCCGTATGGCTAAGGTCAAAGCCTTTGCCCTCGGCCTGGAAATGAAACTGCTTTGTGCGGATGCCAAATCCGCCATTGCCAGTAAGTTGACCTCCATTTTGCAACAGTATGAGTTTCGAAACACCGATTTCTTCTCCAGCGAATCGCAGGTCGGCGTTAAGGCTGCGGTATGCCTCTCCAAAAGCCCGACCGCCTTGAATCGAGAGATGGCCACCGCCATTCAGATTCGTGAGTTGGCCGCCGGCATGAACGTGAAGATTCAGCGTTCCAGTTACTGGAAGATTCTGGCCGGCCATCGCGAGCACTTCGTCCAAAGCAGCATTCTGCAAATTCACATCAGCGTTGAGGGCCGACTCGCCATCGAATGCGCTCCGGCGAGCAGTGATGCGATGAGCATGCAACTGGCCAGAAGCGTGGATTGAAGCGTTGCCGCGTGTCAACGAAAGCTGTTGAATGGCGATCAGCAGCGAAGAATATTCCGCATCCGCCTCGAGAGTGTCCCAATGAATAACCCGCTCAGGCACGGCGGCTTCTTCCGCTGGGGGTTGGCCCAAGGCACTCACAGTATGTACGGCAGCTATAGGCTGCTGCGTTGTCTCCGCCGGCAAGACCAGATCGAAATTATTCGCGGTGAGATGTCCTTTGACATCCGGATCAGGAATGGTGCCGGAAACCGTGCCGTGAAACTGCGCTTGTCCCTGGAGGCGCACCGGCAAAGCCCCGACACCCTTTTTGCCATGAGACGCAACTCCAAGAGCGGAGAGTGTCTCGTCGAATTCTGCAAGATTGGTTGTTTGCAAAGTGGCTTGCAAGGTCGATGGGCGGCTGATTGGATACACGCCGAGTCCGCCTGAGACTTCGATTTGAGTAGCGGGTGTCTGCGCCTGCAGCTGCTTGATCAGGACGGTGCCATTTTTCTGGAAATACGTCGCGTCCACCATACCGGACATGGGCACTTCGCCGGGGGGAATTTGTCCGGGGGGCACGAAGGTTACATTGGCTCTTCCAGCAAGATCAGACGCATCCCCTGTCCAATCCACGGTGCTGTCTCCTGAAACGATCGTGCCAAAGCCGAGTTCTTCGTACTGTCGAGGAGCAACAAGGGACATAATTGTCCGAAGAGAAATACCGCGCAGCTTTGCGCGAATCGTTCCCCGCAGTACTGCGGCAACGGGCGGACGGGCGGGGCCGCTATTCGCCGTTCCCAGCCAATGCGCGATGCGCATTTCCGCGTCAACCGCACCACCGCGCCGAATGCGAGCCCGAATGCCGGTGAGTGCAAGCTCATCTTCAGTTGCATGCAGCGCTGTATCAACGTCTACTCCAATAATGCGAATGGTGCCTACGTGATAGGCGGCTCCGTCAACCTTAGCCTGTCCGTCCACAACAAACTGTGTCCTGGTCCCCTGTCCTTTCAGATTGAGATCGACAACGCCGCGATCCACACCGTCAACGGGAGCAAGTGCCATGACCTCCCGCACATCTACCTTGCCCTGGGCCGTTAAATTCCAGTGCGGGTTGGAAAAGTCGTTAAGCGCTGCGGTTGCTTTAAGCATTGAGGGACCGGTTTGCAACTGTAGCTGTGACACATTCAGCGTGTTGCGGCCTATTTCAGCGGAAAGATCGAGGTGCGAGTGGACCGGAGAATCTTTGCCCCGTTGGGCCGTGATATCTGCAGCATGCAGTGTAGCCAGATAGTGATCCCGCGGCGCCGAATATGTGACTACAACTCCAAGTTCGTTCGCCGACAGGTCAAATGGCGTCGCACGCTGATTGATCATGGCAACACCGTCCCTGATTTCAGTTCTTCCTACCTGCAAATCAAAGAGTGTGTCCTTGAGTGGTTTGCCACTGCGCTCGGTCTTTGGGCGCGGCTGATTTGTCGAGCCATCGGGATAGATGATGAGATGGACAACAGGGTGATCTGCCTCAAGATAATTCAGATCAATCTTAGGGCGGAAGAAGGAAATAATTTTTACCCGCACATAGATGCGATCGACATGCGCGTATGGCACCTCATTTGCAGCCTCAAGACCGTGAATCGTCAGCCTGTCTGCTTCAAATGCCAGATGTCGTAAAGACCAACGAAATGCGGCCAGTTCGACGCGCCCACCCGTGGCCTGTTCGATGGTGGCGACAAGTTTTTGGCGAACGAGATTCTGGAATTGCGGGGTGGAAGCGTACCAAACAATTCCACCCACAGCCAGTAAGAGCAAGACCACGACGACGCCGACAATACGAAGCCAGATTCGGCGCCTGCGCGGCTTCGGAGGAGGCGTAATGGATGGAGTGCCCGGCGGCTGCGTGCTCACGCTCCCCCTCCATCATCTTCATCGCTATCGCCGGTGCTTTGTCCATATGCAGGGTCCAGAATTTGCACACTGCCCTGTGTCCGAAGGCTCTTCAGCCAGTCGCGCAGCAAAGAGTTCACCTGTTGCTGAAGAATGATCTCTCGAATGCGCGGTAACGTGCTTTCCAGCGTTGGAGGCGGTTGCTTCATCTTGACGAAGGCCGGTACAACCGTCGTTTGATAATACTTTTGAATATCCTGACGAGGAATGCGGACAGTTGAGCCAAAGCGCGCCTCAATAAATTTCAGGATTTCCAGGCGTTGTCGCCATCTCTCATTCACTTCTTGATCAGTGAGATCGTTGGCCTTCAGAAATGCCTGCCAACCTTTTTCAGTTACACACGACATTTGTTTGCATATCGGTATCGTGGCGCGCAATTCGTCAAGACTCTTGCGCACCTCCTCATCTGTCACGGAATAATCGATCTGGTGTTGTTCTCTCATCTGCCGCAAAATCAAAGCGCGGGCGATGAGCCGTTGGACTGCGCGCTGTTTCGTATTTTGGCCGGCCTGAACTGTGATCGGCTGCAGCGCGGCAAGCCGCATTTCCTGAAGCACATCGCTTTCGAGCAGTACGTCGCCGTTGATGATGGCGATGACGCGATCGAGCAGGACAGGCTTTTCCGAGGAGGAGTCGGATTGCAGTGGAGCGGCCGCTGGCGTCTGCGGAGTCTGGCCAAATACCATCGCGTATGGGCATATGGCCGCCAGCGCGATAAGTACCGTAAGGTTTCCGATCTGCCAATGCTTCCGCATTAGAACGCCTGCCCGATACTGAAGAAGAAGTTGAAGTGTCCGGCCTGCCCTACGTGCGGCGGAATTATATTCGAGGGTGTGCTCGAATAGTCAATAATGACTGGGTAGATTGGCGGATTCAGATTATAGCTGAAATCCAGACGCAGTGGCCCTACCGGCGTGTGATACCGCAGGCCAAGACCAACTGCATGCGAGAAGTAATTAAAACTGCATGTTCCAGCCCCGCCTGTGCTTGAATCCTCGTGCGGCACCTCCTGGTCTGCAGTATTCAGGTCTTTGCATGTATAGCTGTGTGGCTGCTTGATTCGGATAGCGCTGGGCCAGATGTCCGAAGCATTTTCAAAAACATTCCCCATGTCATGAAACAGCACAAAACCCACGCTATTGCCCACATACGGCAATAGCGGATTCGGCGTACGAAGTTCGGTGCTGTTGATGAAGGCTCCAGCACCACCTATGGGGAATCCGGTAATCGAATCGCGAGGCCCCGCGGCGTTGATACCAAATCCGCGATGCGACTGCGCGCCGCCTGCATACAGACGCTCCGGCAATGGAATTAATCGATATTGATCTTCACCGTAGGAACGCATGGCTGCGATGCGTGTGCTGCGTGCAATCACCCACTGATCCAGCTTTCCAAACTTGTAGTAAGTGGAATTCGTCCCGTCCAGGCGATTGAAGTTTGCCTGTGAACCAAAGTGCGAGTCAGCCAGGCTCTCCTGAATCGTGTTATAGGTCCCGCTCGTCGCATCTAGAGGATTCGGTACGCGCGTATCGCGAATCCACGTAACTCCGGGGCCACCAACACGTACTGGTTCAGAAACCAGGGGAATTTGGTCTGGAGCTACCTGCACACTGTTCGGATCAACTTTGACACGCCTGTAGCTGAACAGATAGATGAGTGTGTTTGGCTTATCGACGTGATGGGTGACCCGCACTGTGCCTTCCAGGCGCGATGATGCATATGTCGTTACGTCCTGTGCGTTGGTATAACCGCCGGATAATATCAGATCGAACTTTGGATTATTAAAGATATGAGGGTTGGCAAAAATTATCTGCACACGCTGCGCAAGTGAGCCGTATGTTGTGTTCAGAGAGATTGACCTGTTACTACCCCGAAGATTAATTCGCGAAATATTGAACAATACTGCGGGACTGACGCCTGTTTTGCCATTCGGGCTGCATGTGAAGGTCGCGGGATTAAACCCAAGCTGAATTAACTGCTCCGGAGTGTAATTATTGCAACTGCTTTGCGGATTGCCAGTCTGTGCCTGAAATCCAAACCCATAGCTGATATCCCACCGGCGCGCTTCCGTAAACTGCAGCAGCACATTCTTACGCAGTTCATCACCATTCGGATTCTGCACGGCTGTATTGACCTGGTTGAAGAGTGTCAGATCGTAGAGTCGTCTCTGTGTTTCCAGCAGGGCAGTCTGGTTCAGAGGATCGCCTGGGTGAATCAGAACACGATCCTCCACTGTCGAGGGCCGCGTAAAGTGAAGGCCGGAGATGAGAACCTGATTGACGAAGATCTGATCGCCTTCGGTGACGTTCATGGTCACATCGATAAGATCTGGATTGTCGGGCGACGGCGTCTGGACCAGGCTTACTTCCGCTCTATGGAAGCCGTGGCTTAGATAAAATGTGAGGATCGAATCACGGTCCTGCGTGATATTCAGGGAGGAATAGGGCTGGCCGGACTGAGTATTGAGCAACGGAGTAAGGTCGGATAACTGGACCTGGTTTGCTCCATTGATTACATACGCACCGATACGCTGCTGCACACCTTCTTCAATGGCATAGTTGATGCTGAGCATTACTTTCGCCTTTGCATCGCTCGTCGCTTTCGTATTGCTTATTTCAGGCGTTACTTTTACATGGCTGAATCCGTTGCTTTGATAGAGTGCCACGATGGAGTCAACGTCGGCCTGCGCAAGTGCCTGACTGTATAGACCATGCCTGCTCACGATGCCAGCCTTCATAACGCTTAGTCGCGCCTTGATTGTATCGGTGTCGAAATATTTATTTCCGCTGACTGTAACGGACTTTACTTCGTGCTTGTCTCCAAGTACGACCGTGAACACTATAACGGAGTGCTGAGGATCCGCCAGTTGCTCGCTGTGCGTGACTTTTACGTTAAAAAAACTTTCGCGCTGGAAAAAATCACGGATGCGGCGGTCGCCTTCATTCAGCAGGTCTTCGTCGATCGTGCCTTCTTCGAAGACAGGCACAAGATTTCTTATCTTTCCTTCGCTCAGCGAAGCACCCTCAACCTTGATCGCCACGATTGGTCCCTGGTCTGCCGAGAACTCGTAATCCAGTCGATTCGACGGCGGCTGGAATTGCCGGGAGTCAAGTTTCACGGTTGCTTTCAGACGGTCCTTTTTTTGGTAGTTTGCGCGCACGCGCGTAATGGCTCGGCTTACGGTGTCTCGCGTTACCCTGGAGTTCTCCTTAAGCCTTCCCTTTTTGCGGAACTGCTGGACGGTCATGCCACTGTCGCCATTCAAAGCTACGTCGCCGATGCGCGCCTGCCTCCCTTGCACTATCTCGAATGCGACATTGACTTGCGAATTCGGTTCGTCGATGGTTGTGCTGGCAAAAATCTTGGACTCGTGGAAGCCGTTTTCTTCCAGCGTTTGTCGAAGAAAGGTTTGCGCCTGCAGCAGCCTGGCATCGCTGAATACTGTACCCGCGTTCATCCGGGTAGAGCGTTCGAGCACTCCGGAGAGCCTTTCGCTATTGACGCCATCGACGGTCACTCGCCCTATGAAAAGGGTCGGTGTCCCACTGAAAATGATCGTGACCGAATTACCATGGTGTATCCCTTCGACCAAAATCGTCTTGTAAAGACCGGTTTCAAAGAGACGCCGGAGACTGTCACGGACTTTTTGCGGGTCCAGCGGTTGGTGCGGTTGAAGCGCAAGCCTGTCGGGCAAAGGAGCAAGTCTGTCGGCGGTAATACCGTTGAACTGCACCGCTTCCACCTCTAACCCCATCCAACTGCGCAGAGTGGCTTCCTGCGCCGATTCCTTCGGCGTGGAGGATGCTTGCTGCGCGGGCGCGTCTTCCCCGATGGCATGCAGGCTTCCTGCATGAAGGCCGAGAAGACCTGCCAAAGCCCAGAGACTGAACCAACAAACGCATCTCCGATATGTGCCGTTCCTGGATTTGCAAAGAAAATCCAATCTGCCCCTCTTGTGCCCCTGAAAATGTTGAGATGCAGGCTTGCGCGCTTCAGCCGGTCTTCATATCTCCGGAGATGAAAGCTCCATTGACATCTCTATACTAATCAGGAACGGAAGAAACAGGCAGATGGCGATCCAAGAGTTTACAGACAGATATTCCCGCCAGGTTTTGTATCCCGGAATTGGGGCCGAGGGCCAGCAAAAACTCGGTGCTGGGCACGTAGCGATTGTGGGCTGCGGAGCCACGGGAGCCGCCGCGGCGAGCCTGCTTGCCCGCGCCGGGGTCGGGATTCTGACACTGATCGACCGTGATTTCGTGGAAGACAGCAATTTGCAACGCCAGGTGCTATTTGATGAGATGGATGCCCGTCTTGCTTTACCCAAAGCCGAGGCCGCTCGCCAGAAGATCGCCCAATTTAACAGCGAAATTAAAATCCATGCCCATGTTGCCGACTTGGTACCGGCAAATATTCATGGATTGCTCCACGGTGTGGACTTGGTGATCGACGCTACCGACAATTTCGAGACCCGTTACCTGCTCAACGATTATGCGGTGGAACAAGGCAAACCATGGATATACGCCGCCGCTATCGGTGCCTACGCCGCTACGATGAATATCCTGCCGGGCGAGACAGCATGCCTTGCCTGCATCTTTCCTGAGCCCCCAGCGGGCACTGTAGAAACCTGCGATACTGCAGGGATTCTTAACACCGCCGTCAATCTGGCTGCCTCCATCGAAGTGACGGAGGCAATCAAGCTGCTGGTGGGAGCAAAAGACAAGCTGCGTCGCAGCCTTTTATCCTTCGATCTGTGGACGAATGAGCGCTCAGAGGTCTCAAGCGCGCGTCCTCGCCCGGGCTGCGAGGTTTGCCAGCAGCGCAACTTTGCGCACCTGCGGGGCGAAGGACGGCCGCATATCACCCTCTGCGGCCGCAACTCGGTGCAGATTCACGAGCATCATCGCGCCGTTGACTTTGCGGAACTGGAAACAAGACTGCAGCCTCATGGAACCGTCCGCTTTAATAGCCTGCTGCTGCGGTTTGAGCGTGGTGGCTATGTCATCACCGTTTTTGCCGATGGACGGGCGATCATTCAGGGAACAACCGACGTCGCACAGGCGCGTAGCCTGTATGCGCGCTTTATCGGCTCCTGAAAAGCCCGGCAAACTCCGGTCTGGCAACCATTTGCGCTGAATTCCCTTCCTAATTTCAGCTCTCAAATATTCTTGACAGACGGACTTCCATGGAACTGGCTGAGCAGACTAAATCGAGCTACGGATTGACGAGAGAAGTAAAGCGTGGAATTTTCAAGACAGGTGATTTGCGGATGAGTGCAGGACCAATACAGCCTAAATCAGTGCAACATTTGCGCAGGAACCCTCCAATCGCCGGCGAGGCCGAAGCCATCGCGAAGGCTCAAGGGGGGGATGCACCTGCATTTGAAACTCTTTATTCGCTGCATAAGCGCCGCGTGTATTCACTTTGCCTGCGCATGCTTGGCAATGTAGCGGAAGCCGAAGATCTCACGCAGGAAGCATTTCTGCAGCTATATCGCAAAATTGGCACCTTTCGCGGCGATTCCGCCTTCTCCACATGGCTACATCGCCTCGCGGTCAACGTTGTCCTCATGCACCTGCGTAAAAAAGGACTGCCGCAGGTATCGCTGGAAGAGACACTCGAGCCCTCGCAAGAGGACGGCCCACGTAAGGATATCGGAGAACGCGACCTGGTGCTATCCGGCTCGATTGATCGTGTTGCTCTCGAACGGGCCGTTGAAAACCTGCCTCCCGGCTACAGACTGGTCTTTGTACTGCATGACGTGGAAGGCTATGAGCATAACGAAATTGCCGACATGCTCAGTTGCTCAATCGGCAACAGCAAGTCGCAATTACATAAGGCGCGTATGAAGCTTCGCGACCTCCTGCGCTCGGGACAGCGGAAGGAGTCGATTGCATGAATAACACACGCGATCAGCAAGATGGGATATCAATGAACTGCGCGGAATTTCAGGAAATGATACCTGAGCTGTTTGAATCAGGGACGAATGTAAGTAATGAAGCACACGTCCTCGAGTGCGAGAACTGTGCGGCCTTGGTGCGCGATCTCGAATATATTGCCTCGCAGGCCAAACTTCTACTGCCGATCCACGACCCCAGCCCCGCCGTATGGGACGGCATTCAATCGGCGCTTCGAACTGAAACAGATAACGAGGCTCCTGCTCCTACCGGAAAACGGTCATAGCCGACAGCGGTAAGCGTTCTTATAATGCTTGAAAACGCATGGAGACGAAGACTCAACTACCATCGTGCATCTCGCGCATCGTGCTTGTAGGTTTCATGGGCGCCGGCAAATCCACCGTCGGCGCCCTTTTAGCGCAGCAATTGCGGTGGCGATTCCTCGACGCCGACAGAGTGCTGGAAGACCGCCACGGCGTAACCGTCGCTGAAATTTTTCAGCAGCACGGAGAATTGGCCTTTCGCCGGTTCGAAGCCGAGTTGATTGACGATCTGATACACGAGCCACAAATGGTATTGGCCGTCGGTGGTGGCGCCATTGAAACTGATGCAATCCGCCATGCCCTAATGTGCACGCCGGAGACCTGCGTGGTTTTTCTTGAAGCGCCGCTTGAGATCATGATCTCCCGCTGCGAGCAGCAACTGGCTGCTGCAATCCGTCCGGTGCTAAATGATCGCGACCGTCTGCGGGACAGATTTGAGTCCAGGCTCCCTCACTATCGAGATGCGCATCTTGTTGTAAATACAGCATCGCTTACGCCAGAAGAAACATCCCGGCAAATTATGGGCATGATCCGCTCCCTTCTCAAGGAAAGCACTCCGGCATGAGCGACGCCTCACTCACTGTTCGTCCCAGAACCCTGCGCAGCGATATCGTTTTTACCTTTTCACTGGCAATTGGCCTCTATCTGGCGTGGGTTGCACGGGATGTTCTCGTTCTGTTGTACGTTAGCGCGCTTTTTGCGGTCGTACTGATGCCTGTCGTGCGCATCATCATGAAGCTGCACATCGGTAAATGGCACCCAGGACTGGGCACAGCAATCACCTTTCTCTTTTTAGTAGTAGCGGGCTTTGCCATGCTCTTTTTTCTCTTTGCTCTGCCGCCCGTGGTGCGCGATGTCCGCCAGTTCGTCAGTGAGTTGCCCACGCGCGGACCGCAGATGCTGTCGCGTTTGCGCCGCATTCCGTTTATGCAGAGGCTGGATGTGGCTGCGTTGAACGCCAAGCTGCAGGACTTCGCCACAAACTTCGCAACATATCTACTCCTGTCGATCCGTCACTGGGCCAGCAAGCTCTTTGACATCATTATGAGCATCATTCTGACCGTGTATTTCATGCTGGAAGGCGAAAAAGCTTACTCCTGGATTATGAGCTTTTTCCCCGTTAATATGCGCCAACGGCTGGATAGCGCTCTGGGGCGTGCTGAAGTGCGAATGGGCAAGTGGCTGCTAGGTCAGGGCATGCTCATGCTCATTCTCGGTGTCAGCAGCACCATCGTCTTCGTCGTTTTGAAGGTGCGCTACGCTTATGCGCTCGGCGTGTTGATGGGGGTTTTCAATATCATCCCTATCCTTGGAGCAGTCGTCACAGTCGCGCTGGCGCTCATGGTGGCTGCGATCGATTCCTGGGGCCGCGTCCTTGGCGTGGCTATTTTTTACACAATTTACTCCCAGGTGGAAACCTCCTACCTGACGCCGCGCATCATGCGATCGAGCGTCGACCTTTCCGGATTGGCCGTCATCGTCGCCCTGCTTCTGGGTTCCGCTTACGACGGCATTGTTGGTGCCCTGGTCTCCGTGCCCACGGCAGTTCTGGTCGCTGTCCTGCTCGATGAATATGCTATCAAGTCAGAACCGATCATTGCCGAACCGCAGGAAATAAGCCAGATTCATTCGTAGATTCCAAAAACTTTCTCGCCACAGCAGTTCCGGCACGCCTTGAGTCTCTCCTTGCTTGCTATCATGAGTGGTGGTCCCATGCACACAATCCAAACTGTCTCTGGCGGTTCAGCGATGACTCCAGTCGCCCCTGTGTCCCCTGTTCTTGAGGAACGGGTCATCGCACCTATTGAGACGGCACCGGCAGACCTGCCCCATCTTCGCGCAGGCGAAACAGCCTCGCGCATCGCCGATTATGCTGAGCTGTTCAAATTTCGCGTAACGGCTTTGGTTGTGATGACGGCATGGGCCGGTTTTTACCTGGGATCGATGCAAAGCGGCATCAGCAGTGTGCAACCTGGGCTGATCGCCGCGCTGCTCGGCATCGGACTCGTCTCTGCTGGCTCCGCTGCCCTGAACGAGGCTTTTGAGCGGAAGCTCGACGCCAGGATGATCCGCACCGCGCAACGCCCTATGGCATCGGGACGCATCAGTCTGCCGCATGGTGTGCTGCTTGGCATGACGGCTATGATCGCCGGAGCTTTGTGGCTTACCTACGAGACCAATCTCGTCACCGGGACGCTTACACTCATCACCGCCTTCTGTTATGTGGCAATCTACACGCCACTCAAACGGCGCACGACGCTGGCGACTTTCATCGGGGCCTTCCCCGGCGCCATGCCTCCCCTGCTCGGCTGGACCGCGGCGCGAGGCGCGATCGAGTGGCCCGCCGTTGCTCTGTTCGCGATTCTCTTTGTCTGGCAGTTTCCGCATTTTATGGCCATTGCGTGGCTTTATAAGGAAGACTACGGCCGCGCCGGCATCCGCATGCTGCCCGTAGTGCAGCCCGATGGCTGGTCCACCGTGCTTGAGGCACTGACCTACGCCGTGCTCATGATTCCGGTGAGCCTGCTGCCTGTGTACCTTCACATTGCAGGCAAAGTCTACGGCGTTACCGCGCTGCTGCTGGGGCTTGTGTACCTGGGCTACACCATACGCTTCGGGCGCATTACACGCGCACGCAGCACGGTCGAATCAAAAATGTACGCGCGCGATCTCCTGAAGATAAGCGTCATCTATCTGCCTGTGCTGCTCATCGTCCTCATGCTCGACGCAGTAGGAAAGTGATGGACGTATGACTGTTCACTCAAATTTTCATCCCGGCCGAAGCGCAGTGGAGCGGAGGGATCTGTAGTTTTGAAGGGGCACGGCCTTAGCCATGCCATAAAGAGTCGAATCTCAACGGGGTTAGCAGCTGAGTGATAGATTTCAGCATTTAGTCTAGTCCCCAGAACTAATGACACCGATCCTCAAGAAGTAACTATGGCAGCAACCACGCAATACGCAAAAATCGAGATGGACGCAGACCGGCAGGCGAAACTTCCCGCACCCATTTCCCTGATTACCCTGACACACAATTACGGCTCACGCCTCGCGCTGGACCACCTCACATTCGACGTACGCCCGGCCGAGATCTTCGGACTGCTCGGCCCTAACGGCAGCGGTAAAACTACGCTCTTCCGCATCCTGTCAACGCTCATGGTGCCTAGTAGCGGCCATGCTTATCTGCATGGATTCGACACCGCCCGCGAACCAAACCAGGTACGGCAGCAGATCGGCATTGTTTTTCAAGCCCGCAGCCTCGACATCAAACTTACGGTCGCCGAGAATCTCAAGCATCAGGGGCATCTCTACGGCTTGAAAGGCGCACTCCTCAAGAGACGCATTGAAGAAGTGCTGTCGCACGTAGGTTTGCTTGATCGCGCCAAAGATGCCGTTGAAACGCTCTCCGGCGGCATGCAGCGGCGCGTGGAACTGGCCAAGGGCCTCATTCACTCGCCTTCCATTTTGCTACTCGATGAGCCCTCCACCGGACTCGACCCCGGGGCACGCCGCGATGTGTGGCAGTACCTGCGCATGCTTCGCGATGAAGAAGGCGTGACGGTACTTGTGACCACACACCTGATGGAAGAAGCAGAGCACTGCGACCGACTTGCCATTCTGAACGAGGGGAAACTGGTCGCTCTTGGTTCGCCATACGAGCTGAAATCAGCAATAGGCGGAGACATCGTGCTGTTTGAGACGGCAGGCGAGGCCGAGGCCCTGGCTCTTGCAGCAAAGATTGCCAACCGCTTTATCGTTTCACCCTCGGTTTTAGGAAATACAGTTCGTCTGGAGCGTGAGCAGGGCCACAAGTTTGTGACGGATGTTGTCGAAGCATTCCCGGGCCTAGTCGAGGGAATTTCTGTTGCCAAGCCGAGCCTGGAAGATGTTTTCATTCAGCGCACAGGACATCGCTTCTGGACTGATCCAAATACCTCATCGCAGGAGCAGGCATAACCATGGCTACCATCGTTGCAACCGCTCCAGCACCTCGCTTGAATCGGATCCAGAAAATCGGCATTTGGATGCCCGCCTACACGCTCTGGCTGCGCGAGATTGTTCGCTTCTACCGCCAGAAGGCCCGCGTCGTCGGCGTGATCGCGTCGCCGCTGCTCTTCTGGTTTGTCCTGGGCTCAGGGTTCGCACACAGTTTTCATAGTAGCGGCTCTGGTTCAGATCAGTATCTTGGCTATTTCTTCCCCGGTGCCGTGGTCATGATCGTCCTCTTTACGGCCATCTTCAGCATGATGTCGCTGATTCAGGACCGCAACGAGGGCTTCCTGCTTTCCGTGCTCGCGGCGCCGGTCAGCCGTTCGGCGATTGTTCTCGGAAAAGTGCTCGGAGGCGCCACTCTCGCAGCCATTCAGGGCATCGTATTTCTCGTTTTCACGCCGCTAATCGGGGTACATCCCTCCCCTGCCGCTCTTGCTATCAGCATCGCTGCGATCATCATGATCAGCTTCGAGCTGACCGCGCTTGGCTTCGCGATTGCGTGGCCCATGGACTCGCCCCAGGCCTTCCATGCCATCGTAAACCTGATTCTGCTGCCGCTATGGATGCTTTCCGGCGCGCTCTTCCCCGCCAGTGGTGCCTCCGGATGGCTACGCATCCTGATGCGGCTCAACCCGCTTTCATACGGAGTCGATGCGCTGCGGAAAGCGCTCTTTCCGGCACAACCGACAGAGTTTTCGCTCACAACGAACCTAGCCGTTACGTTCGCTTTCTGCGCGCTTACCTTCGCCGTATCCTGGGCTATCGTGAACCGCAGAACCAACCGGCCAGCAGCTTGAACAGCGAGCTTCAGTCCTCGCAGAAAGAGCCAGAACAAAAAGGGCTTTAGCCCTTGAGGTATCGAAAAGAAGATGCAAGCCACGCAGACTACAAGCCGCACCTCCATCGCAACCATTATCGGTATCAGTGCTGTAGCTACGCTATTTTTACTTTGGCTGGTGTACGTGCATCCGCCTTCGCAGCAGTTTGCCACGCGCCTGCTCTTTTTGCCCGCGCTCAATGCTCTGTTCAATGCCATGAGCGCTACGGCCCTGGTCGTCGGATTCTCTTACATCCGCAAGCGCAACATTCCCGCACACCGCGCATCGATGCTGACGGCCTTTGTCTTCTCATCCCTGTTTCTCATCTGCTATATCACCAATCATGCGCTGCATGGCGAAATGCGTTTCCCCGGCCACGGGGCGATCCGGACCGCGTATCTTGCGCTGCTGATCAGTCATGTGCTCCTGTCAGTCGTCGCGCTGCCCATGGTGCTGATCACATTTTTCTTCTCGTTGACGGGCAGGTTTCCACAGCATAAAAAGATTGCCCGGTTTACTTACCCGATCTGGCTGTATGTCTCTGTTACCGGAGTCGTGGTTTATGCCATGCTGGCTGCATGGAGATGAAAAGTTAGGTAGGCGAGGGCTTCAGCCCTCGCAAGTAGCAATAAAGCACGACGGTTTTAGCCACTGAGTTGAATTTTCAAATATGCCGCTTGTAACCGAACAATCGCCGGAACACCAGCCACTCTCGAAGCCGCAAGAGAGCGCGGAGCCGAATCTTGTGCCACCGGCGCAGGGAGATGGCACGCGGCAGTTGCTGCAATCCGGCGGAGGCACGCTCGCGGCGGGCATTCTCGCCGCGGCGCTCGCGCAGTTTGTCTTCGGGGGAATCAACCAGCAGGGACCGCACACCAACTCCGGATGGCTTGCTCTCATCATTGCACTCATGTGTCTTCCCTTTGGCTTTCTGCTCTCCTTATTAGGACTGGCGAAGTGGCTGCGGAACCGGCGGCGGCTCACGACAAAGTAAGTGCACCACTCAGCTCGCCGCGCAGGCTCTGCTACAATCCGGCCATCACCCTAAATTATGAAGACCAGACACGCTGCTGCCCTTCTGCTCGTTTCCACTCTATCGTTAGCCGCTCAAACTACCGCGAAGGCGCCTGTGAAAAAATCCGCTGCTGACCCGCTTACCGTACACGACCAGGCCATTGTGATCGACACTCATGCTGACACTACACAACGGCTGGTCGATGAGAATTACGATCTTGCCGATCCGCTCAATGGCGGCAACCTGAACCTTGATTCGGCGAAGAAAGGCAACCTCGGCGCGGAGTTTTTCTCGATCTGGGTGGAACCCGATCTCTACAAAGGCCAGTATGCCCGCAGGACGCTCGAGCTGATTGATGCTGTTTATCAGCAGGCTGCAAAGCATCCGGACCGGATGCGTATGGCCTATTCAGCGGAAGATATTATTGCCGCACACAAGGAACATAAGCTGGCTGTATTGATGGGCATCGAAGGCGGTCACTCCATCGAGAATTCGCTGGCTTTGCTTCGGATTTACTACCGTCTGGGCGTGCGGTATATGACGCTAACATGGTCGAATTCGAATGACTGGGCGGACTCTTCCGGCGACGCGGACAAGGCGGATATAAAGCACACGCAGGATGGCCTGACCGACTTCGGGAAAGACGTTGTGTATGAGATGAACCGGCTGGGCATGATGGTCGATATCTCTCACGTTTCCGACAAGACTTTTTATCGTGCCGTGATTACATCACGCGCTCCAGTAATTGCGTCTCATTCTTCGGCTCGCGCTCTGACCAATGCGCCGCGCAATATGACGGACGACATGCTGCGTGCCGTAGCCCGCAGCGGAGGCCCGAACAGCAAGGGCGGCGTGGTGATGGTCAACTACTATTCCGCCTTCATCAGCCAGCAGTATCGGGATGCTTCGATCGCTCAGGAACCAGAGGTGAAGAAGGCCACAGACGCGCTTAAAGCGGAGTATGCAAAAGAGGGCAAGCAGGTGACCTATGGCGACCTCGAGAAATTGCAGCGGCAGTATGCCGACCGTATCCCGCGGCCTCCGCTCAGCGCTCTGATTGACCATATCGATCACATCGCCAAGGTCGCAGGTGTCGATCACGTCGGCCTGGGATCGGATTTCGACGGCGTCTCAGGCCAGTTGCCCGAAGGCATCGACTCGGCTGCCGACCTGCCGAAGATTACGCAGGCACTGATGGCGCGCGGCTACTCCGCTGCGGATTGCGACAAGATTCTTGGCGACAATCTACTGCGCGTCTTCCGCGAAGTGGCAGCCACGGCGAAGCAGTTGCAGGCTGAGTCCGATGCGCGGCCTAAAATTGGGGAGCAGCAGCCATTTAAGAAACAGTAGTATCAGCGCATCGGAACCTCCCAAGGGGTGGAGAGACGCTCTGTTTTCCTGTAACCTACCCTTTGGGAAACTGCATGAACGCAATTGCTCGCTTTACTTTGGTCGCTGTTTTTTCATCCGTTCTTTTTTGTACTGGTTTTGCGCAAGAGACAACGCAGCCTGCCACGACACCTCCGGCAACGCCCCCTGCCTCGAATCAGGATTTGCCTGATTCACCCGACACGCAGGCGCACATCAGCCCGCAGCCAACCGGCCCGACAGCTGTGTTCGATACCAGCATGGGTCGTATTACCTGTAAGTTGTTCGATAAACAGGCGCCGAAGACCGTAGCGAACTTCATTGGCCTCGTTCAGGGAACCAAGGACTGGACCGATCCGGCCACGCATAAAAAGATGCACAACAAACCGCTGTATGACGGCACGCAGTTTCATCGCGTGATTCCCGACTTCATGATTCAGGGCGGCGATCCGACAGCAACGGGAATGGGCGACCCCGGCTACATGTTTGAGGACGAATTCGACCCAAATCTCAACTTTGATGTTCCCGGGCGGCTTGCAATGGCGAATTCCGGACCAAATACAAATGGCTCGCAGTTTTTCATCACCGAGGTGCCGACTGAACATCTCAATCAGAAGCACACAATCTTCGGGCAATGCGACGACTCCAGTATCCTCGTCGAGAAATCGATTGCCCGGGTCGATCGCGATGGCAACGACAAGCCGACCGATCCTGTCATTCTGAAGAAGGTCACCATTGTGCCTGCGGGTCAGCCTGTACCGCCCGCTCCCGCATCCAATACAACGCCATCATCGCCATCAAAGGAATAAGCGATTGCACTCAGTTCGCGAGAGCTTTCGCTCTCGTTTTGTCAATGAGCGGACTTTCCGCTGAAGTCAATCTTTAAGGAGTATGTATGCCCCGCACATCTGGAACGTACGCAGTCTTCAATACCAGCGAAGGCACGATCGTCTGTCGTCTCTTTGAGCAGGAAGCGCCCAAGACTGTTGCCAACTTCATTGAGCTCGCCGAGGGTTCGCGTGAATGGACCCACCCGGTCACCAACAAGAAGAGCAGTGACAAGCTCTATGACGGGACCATCTTTCATCGCGTGATTCCCGACTTCATGATCCAGGGCGGCGATCCGGCTGGCTCCGGTTTTGGTGGCCCCGGCTACAAGTTTGAAGATGAAACGAAGGGATCTCCGCACAAATTCGACAAGACAGGCAAACTGGCGATGGCGAATGCAGGGCCGAACACCAATGGCTCGCAGTTCTTTATTACGGTTGCTCCGACGCAGTGGCTCACCGGCAACCACACCATCTTCGGAGAGGTTGTGGAAGGGCAGGATGTCGCGGACAAGATTTCCAAAGCTGCCCGAGGTGCGCAGGACAAGCCGAAGACTCCGATCACGATTGAGTCTCTCGTGATTGAGCGGGTTGCTTAATCTTCGCTTCAGACCTTCGGGGTTTTCGATACCGAGGGTCTGAATCTCCCCTATGAGATGTTGAGATTCCTTGACACCTGCCAGCGTATTAGTACTTAATAAGATTTGGTGTGGTGAAGGAGTTCACCCTTAACCGCTGTTCCCTCCTTACGGCCGGACAGATGATAACTCCTGACAGGGAACCCTGTCGTGGAGTTGTATTCCCGGCGCGATTCCCTGCATATGTTTTGAATATTTACGTTCCTGCATCATGCATGTGGAAGGAGATATGACTTGCAGAATTACCTTTACATCGCAGCCGGCGGTGCGCTCGGGTCTCTTGCTCGCTATTGGGTCGGTTCCACCGTTGCGAACCGGATGGGTACCCGATTTCCCTACGGCACATTGATTGTCAACATTACGGCCTGTTTGATCATTGGGTTTTCGCTCACGCTGCTGGGCCGTCGCACCGGTCTGAATCCAGCATGGAGATTTCTGATTCCGATTGGCTTTATCGGAGCTTACAGTACGTTCTCCACATTTGAATGGGAGACGTTTTCGACTCTGCAGACGGGAGCGTTTTTTATCGCTGCTCTCTATGTGGTGTCGAGCTGTTTCCTGGGTCTGGTTGCGGTGTGGGCCGGGGTCTTGATTGCGAGAGCGTGCTCGTAAGAGTACACCCGATCTCAATAAAAAAGGAGGAGCGATGCTGACTTCCGGCAAAGCCGTAAAAGTCTCTATCTACCTAAGTGAAGGCTCCAAACATCACGGAGCTGCAACCTACTCCAGCATTCTGGACTTCCTGTTCTTTCGCGGTGTCTCGGGCGCAACCGTGTTGAAAGGAGTCGCCGGCTTCGGCGCGGATCACCATCTGCATTCGGCTAACCTGGTCGATATCTCCGACCGGCTGCCGATGAAGATCGAGTTTATCGAGACGCAAGAGAAGGTGGACGAACTACTCGGTCATCTTCAGGACATGGCGGGATCGGGCATGATCGAATTGCAGGAAACGACAGTGGCCAAGGCACCCGAGGCCTCCAAGGCATCCAGACCACCCGCTGCCCAGCACATAAAGATCGAAGGCAAGGCAAAGCTGATGCGGATTTACATTGGCGAGAGCGACCGCTGGCAGGATAAGCCTTTGCATGAAGCACTGGTAACCGCGATGCGTGCTCATGATCTGGCCGGTGTAACCGTTTATCGAGGCATTTCCGGATATGGCGCGCACCGCAGGGTGCACAAGGAAAAACCGTTTCACCTTTCACGCGATCAATCGATCATGCTGACCGTCGTCGATACGGAGGAAAAACTGCAAGCCTTTATTCCTGTGGTCGATCAGATGGTGCAGGAAGGACTGGTGGTGCTTTCTGAAGTGGACATCATCAAGTATGCGCATCGTCCGGAGACTGAGGATCACGGGTAATCCTACAGGATGCCTTTCACGCCATGTTAGCGATGATTTTTTCAACCGTCATTGAGTTTGGCGACGTCGTTCCACGCGGCAACGAAGGGCCAATCGCCAGCGCCTGATTCTGCCCTTCAAACCAGGTAAGGAACGTAGCACGCTCTGAGCCTGAAAGCCGCTGCTGGTTGATCCAGGTGTAATAAGCTCCCATATCCGCATCCATCAAAGACCCCTCAAGATCGACCTCGTTGGATGGATGGAGGTTGGCGAGTAATTCATTCATAGGCAGCTGGCGCTGGCGCGGCGCGAAGCGGACGAGCATGGTCACTGGCTGAGCGCGACGCATGGCCTCTCGCGCCGACCACTGGGCAAACGTAGTGCTGAAAATCTGCGTGCCGGAACCTTCCGTAAGAATGCTTAGCTTGAAATGATTCAGGACGGCGTCGCTGTCCTTCCCGCTCATTCCAATGTCTTCCGGACGCGTCTCAGCAAGCAACGTTCTTAATGCTTCTGGTCCACCCTTGCCGCTAGCTATGACACTCTGCATGCGTCGCAGAATTGCCGCACGCACCGGTGCGAGATCGGAGTAGGAAATAGTGCTAAGCAACGTGTTATTTATTGGAGCAGGCGTGCCTCCATCGACGTACCAATGGTCATAGGGAGCGGGGTGCTTCTCGGCACGCGCGACAACTGTATTCAATACCGCAGTGAAGCCATCGGCCGGATCGACATTCGGGAAATAGATGCCGTAGGGACGCAACTTCTTAAAGAGAGGATAGGTGCTTGTGCTGGATCCCTTTCCGATAAGAACGATACTCATCCGCGACAATGGCGGTTCTACTTCAGGCTTTGCCTGCCGCCACGCCGCTGCAAACTGATCAGCGGCTGTGCGAAAGTTATCCATCTGGTTTGTGGCCCACAGATGCGCGGTGAGTGTTTCGCTGAATTGCTGCGGATGATGTAACCAATCTGCGCTGCTCAGCTCCTGCGAAATAGATATTGCAGCAAAGCCTGCAAGAAGATGGTCTCGTTCTGCGCGAGAGAGAGATTCAAGATAGGCAAACTGATCGTCGAGCGTACGGCGCTCAGCCGGAAAGCGCACATCGTATGCGATAACCTCCCTCAAGAGCAGTGGGACAAAGACCGCAGGGAGTGTCTGCAGCAGAGCCAGATGCGCAACGGCGAATGCCTGCGCCTGAGAAGGATAGGCGGCAAAGCTCGCTTTGGTGAGTTCACTCGGCTGCATATGCTACGCGATCTCCGTGAGCGGTTTACCCTGACTGAAACGTGCAGTGAAACCGAGCCTCGCACCGATGGTCGGCACAAGGTCTACAGACTCGACTGGACGGTCTATTACAGTGCCCTGCCGCGCATCCGGGCCGAGAACCATCATCCAGGTCGTGCGTGATAGCGCATCTCCGGTTCTGTGATGCTGAAACCCATTGCCACCCGCGTCCATATCGGAGTCGCGTCCGAAATCCGGAAGGACAAACATGGTTGTTCTGCCCTTATACTCCGGCTCCGTCTCTATCGTTCTCCATATCTCGGCGCAAAGGCGGTCGGAGCGCCGAATGCCATCGATATAAAGCGAATAGGCACCCGAATGAGCGATATCGATGTCATGAAGCGTAATCCACAACAGGCTGGGCGACATTTGCCGCATCAGTTGTTTGGCGATATAGACAGATAACTCATCCGGGCTGCTGAGACTGAGCGCGTGATGGACAAAATCATTTACCGAAAGCTTGAGGACATCTTCCAGTTGTTGCATTTGCATCTCGCTGCCGGCCAACTGAGGCGTGTAGAACGGTGTCTCATAGTTATCGCGCAGCAGATGTGCGTAGTCGATTGCACCTCCCGAAGGCAGCGCGGCCTGCAGCAGATGCTTTGGCAAAATCACGCCGGCGCCGAGTCCCGCACCGTAGGATTGATGATTGCTTTCGCCAATGCGATTAAAGCCGTTGCTGGGCGCAACGACCCACGCATCCTTTAGAGGCCGTTTCAGGTCTTTCCTGAAATATTCAAAAATCGTAGGATTTTGCGGCGGCACAGCGGCGAAGTTATTGAATGATTCGTAGACGCCCGTCGCCAGACTTGCCGTTGCAACATAGTGCCCAAGAATACCCCGGTTCACGACCTGAGTGTAGAGAGTGGATTGGGGAAAGAGCGTCTTCAGCAGATTCGGAATGTTTTCCTGACCTTCGGGGGCGAATGTCTCCTCGTCGCGAGCACCGCCTCCAAACGTCACAACAACAATCTTCTGATTTCTTTGTTGTGCCAGGGCCCGCAATGGTGCGAAGCCATATAGTGCAGATGCTGTTGCGACTCCTACGCTGGAACGCAGGAAATCCCGGCGATTCCAGGCCAATGCCTGCGCTGCTTCATGCGGATTTAGATCATTCCTGAGTTTCAATGTCGATCCACTACTGATATTGTGACCTCTTTTAGATGTTTCATTCTGCCGCTTGTATGAACAGGTGGTGAAGCGATGAATACGCTTACAAATCTGTGCGTTTATATAAGCTTCCTCGGAATGAGTTCTGTCGATGTATGTATCGGATGAAAGATAGGCATGTCAACAAGAAGGACCATGCCAAGGCGTTCGCAAACTGCGCGCGAAATGAGTCCTCGATTGTGAAATCGAAGCGGTTAGACTCTCACTCGTGAAGCTAAGTCAGCGGCTTGAGGTCCCCGAGTACGGTCGGTATCAGTTCTGAAACAGTGGGGTGGATATGAACTGCGCGTTGCAACGTCGTATAAGGCGCTCCCGTATACATGATGTCAAGGATGCAGTGTATCGCTTCGTCGCAGCCGGTTCCCAGAAGCGATGCTCCCAATATTTTTTTGGTCTCGGCATCGACCAGTATTTTCATAAAGCCATCGGTTTCGCTTTTTTCGACCGCCCGGCCCACCTTCGTCATCGGACGCGTGCCAATGAGCGCCGGCTTTCCGGATGCGCGCACAGCCTTTTCGGTCATGCCTGCACGCCCTAATGGTGGGTCGGTATAAAGCGCATATGCGGGAATTCTGTCGCTCACTCGGCGGGGATCATGATCGAGCAGATTCGCTGCGACAATCTCGAAGTCGTTATACGAGGTGTGCGTGAAGCCGCCTTTACCATTGCAATCTCCGAGAGCCCATATTCCCGGAACGCTTGTGCGCAGTTGATCGTCAACGACAATGTAACCATGAGCGTCGCGTTCGACGCCTGCATGTTCGAGCCCCAGATCATCCGTGTTAGGACGCCGGCCAACTGCCAGCAGTACGTGTGAACCGATGCTCGCGGAAGCATCCGCTCGACAGTCGACGCCAGCTGCGATGTCCTCTCCGTGAGCTTCCAGGTGAATGCATTCCGCATCGAGCCGTATATGGATGCCCTCTTTTTCAAGGAATTCTTTTATAGCCGCGGAGACGTCCTCATCTTCTTGATGCACGAGACGGGGACCCTTCTCAATCACGGTGACTTCGCTTCCGAAGCGGCGGTATATCTGCGCAAACTCCAGGCCAACGTAGCTGCCGCCCACAATCACCAGGTGGCGCGGAAGCGTATCCAATTGCAACATGCTTACATTGGTAAGAAAAGGAACAGTGTCGACACCGGGCAGATCGGGTACGTTGGCTCGGCCACCGACATTCAGAAAAATCTGCTCCGCTGCAAGAAGCTCACTTCCCACTCTTATCTCATGCGCCGACTCGAAGTGAGCATGGTCGTGGTATACCGTGCAGTTCTCCATGCCCCGCAACCATCCTTCCACACCGGCGCGAGACTTTCCGGATATCTCGTCTTTGCGCGCTTTTACGGCTTTCATGTCGACGGATACCGGACCGCCAACAACCACTCCGTAGGTTGCCGCGATGCGGGCCTTGTGGGCCACGTAGGCGCTTGCAACCAGCGTCTTTGTCGGGATGCACCCCGTATTCACACAGGTTCCACCGAACAACTTGCGTTCGATCATGGCGACCTTACGACCCGCCTGCGTAAGTCGTCCCGCGAGCGATGGGCCGGCCTGCCCTGCCCCGATAATGATGGCGTCAAATTGAGTAGGCATCAGATATGAGTAACGATCAGTATACCGCCGACGATGGTGACTGCATCTTCGAGAAGTGCGATGGGCAAATCCTTGCCGTCTATTGCTTTGACCAGGCACGATCTGACCTCTGCCCCGCCCAGTGTTCCCGCTACGGCGCCCACAGCGCCTGCAATCAATCCGCCGACCAGAGATTGCTGCGATGCTCCCAGCGCAGCACCGGAAAGTGCGCCGGTGACGATTCTGGCAATGAACTGCGGCGGAGTTTTTCTGCTGGGGGTTTTGGGGAGCTTGTCATTCACAAGCTCTCCGATAGCGGCGAAGGCGAGGATATAGCGAGTGACAGGATAACTCAAAAAGTGAAGAGGCGTTCCCTCCAGCAGCACGCGGCCGAGTCCTGCAGCCCAACTCACGATTGCTGGCGCCATGATGGCACGCAGCCCGCGATGACCCCTATCAGAAAAGCAAAAACGAGAATCGTCATACACGCTCTCTTTCATGCATATCGGATGACGTTGCAGATTGGCACACAAATTCTTCTGGACAGACGGGTACGCCATTCGTAAATAAGCCAGCCGGTTTCTTAATTAAAGAAGGTGATGTTCGTGGATGGCACCTATACTATCCTCTTTCTCATGCCAATGAAATCCCCAACCGGAGAGAAATTTCATACCTCTTGGTTGTCTCTGACACAGGATCAGATTCGCAAGCCTGCAGCTCATTGTGCCATCGTGCGGAGTGTTATAAAGCTCGTGTAAGGTTAGTGCGCGCGCAATTGCAGCACCACAAAATACACGAAATGTTTCGTGCATGAAAAGGGCTGACTCTTTCGCTACTGCATTCGCACAATTCCTCAGGAGCAGACATGATTTCTAGACGCGAATTTCTGGACACGGTTGCGGTTGGAGCAGCGGGTCTTGCAATCAAAGCTACAGCAAAAAGCTACGGACAGATTCTGGGCGCTAATGAGCGCTTAAATTTTGCGATATTTGGTTTGAATGGACGCGCCTACGCGCACCTGTCCTCTTTAAAAGCCAATAAGGACGCTGCGCATATCTCTCATGTCTGCGACGTTGACAGCAACATCCTGCAGAAGTTTTCCGGCAATGTGCAGAAGGAGCTGAGCTATTCTCCTGCAACCGATCAGGACTATCGGAAAGTTCTTGCCTCTAAAGATGTCGACGCAATTACCATTGCGACACCCGACCACTGGCACACTCCGCTTGCCATCGCCGGGCTGCAAGCCGGCAAACATGTTTATGTCGAAAAGCCCTGCAGTCACAACCCGGCTGAGGGCGCATTGCTGGTGCAGGCCCAGCAAAAATATGGAAAGCAGGTGCAGATGGGAAGCCAGCAGCGTTCTTCCCCGCATACCATCGAGATCGTAAAAAGAATTCATGACGGGTTGATCGGCAGGCCCTATTTCGCGAAGGCCTGGTATAGCAATACCCGCAAATCGATCGGCGAAGGAAAAGTGATCGCAGTTCCCTCTTCGCTCGATTGGGATCTTTGGCAGGGACCTGCGCCCAGAAGACCCTTCAAAGACAATCTTCATCCCTACAACTGGCACTGGTTCAAGATTTATGGGACTGGCGAAGCACTCAATAACGGAACGCACGAGGTCGACGTCTGCCGCTGGGCCCTTGGCGTCGATTATCCCAACTGGGTTACGGCATCGGGTGGCAGATACCATTTCACCGATGATTGGCAATTCTACGACACGCTCGTGACCAGCTTTGAATACGATGACAAGATGATCACCTGGGAAGGCAGGAGCTGCCAGGGCATGAAGTATTACGGGCGTGACCGTGGTTCAACCATTCTCGGTACCACGGGAACCGTACTGGTCGATCGCGATGGATATGAGATCTATGACCTGCAAGGCAGAAAGACCGACGAATTCAAAACCGGTGGCGAGACCAGTTCTTCCGACCTCACGGGCCGCGATTCGATGACAGACGCTCACTTCGCAAACTTCATCGCTGGAATCCGCACCGGCGAGAAACTAAACGCTCCCGTCGCCGTTGGAAATGTTGCCGTGACCATGCTTCAGCTCTCAAACATTGCATGGGAGGTAAACGGAAAACTGAAGCTGGATACAAAAGATGGGAAGATTACGAACAATGCCGAAGCCATGAAGGGCTGGTCGCGCGAATATGAAAAGGGTTGGGCGCCTCGCATCTGATCCACACAGAAGCGGCCATTTATCCGCTTCTGTGTCTTCCACCTTCTCCTTATCGATCCTATTTAAAGGAAGCTCTATGAGCAGATCTCTTCGAGTGATTTGTGCAGCTTTATTTGTTTTTGCTTTTGTCAGCGAGGGTTCGGCCCAGCTGGGCCTTTTCTCCAAAGACCAGCTCATCGACTTCACGCAAAGTTGGAAAGGTGAACGCTTTCCAGATGGACGACCCAAGGTTTCCGATGAACTGCTGAACAGGTTGAAAAATGTGGATGCCGAAGGCGCATGGGACGTACTTACGGACGCTGGGTTCCCAAATCAATTCGAGGGCAACTGGAAAGTAATCAATCCGGGGCCGCGCATCGTAGGAAGAGTCGTCACCGCGGTGTTTATGCCCTTCCGGCCTGACGTAAACAACGTGATCGTCCAACACGGAAAAACCGAAGGACGCATCGGCGATCAAAATTCCTGGGTCATTGACACGCTCAAGCCGGGAGACATTCTTGTCGTCGATCTATTTGGAAAAATCAAAGACGGCACATTTGCCGGGGACAACCTGGGCACATCCATCTACACAAAATCAAAAACTGGACTGGTTGTGGATGGCGCGGTACGCGACCAGTCTGGCCTGCAAGAGATTGAAGGCTTTCAAGTGTATGTGCGCGGAGTCGATCCTTCCGCACTGGGTAATGTCATGCTGACAGGCATCAATGTTCCCATCCGAATCGGTCATGTCACCGTGATGCCGGGTGATGTAGCGGTCACCGATCCGGAGGGCATCACATTTATTCCGCCGCAGCTTTGCGAAGAGGTGGCAGACAAAGATGAGGTCACAAACCTCGTGGATGAATGGGGACACATGATGCTTCGCCAGCAGAAGTACACTCCAGGAGAAATCGATGGCCGGTGGACCCCCAGGATGATCGAAGAATTCAATCAATGGGCCGCATCAAAGGGCTACAAACAGAGATTGAAAGATCATTGAGACGTTCGCGGCAACCGTCGGCTTTATCCTTTCATTTACGAGCCCATTACGGAACTGCGGCAGCTTTTGCGTCTCCTCTTTAGAGGAACCAACTTTGACTCAACCATAAGCATTTGATATAAAAAGTTGAGGCGACAAGCCTGACCCGCCAAGACACTCCTCAGTAGCTCAATGGCAGAGCATTCGGCTGTTAACCGAAGGGTTGTAGGTTCGAGTCCTACCTGAGGAGCCAAAGAATCAATAACTTACAGGCTTATCACTTCCAGACTTGGTCCAACTTGGTCCAGTTGTGATACGACCCCTTCAAATTCCTGCTCTTCCTTCGTTGTATTCGCTTCGACGACCGTTACAAGTCCATCTGTCAGAGCTGGGTGCTCCCATCCAGCAAGAATTCCCATGGTTCGGGAGTTCATCGCGTTCAAGCGCTCTCCTCGATCATCTGCACGTAGACATCGCCCGTGGTCTTAATGCTTGCGTGGCGTAGTGCCCCTTGAGCATCCTTGAGCGAACCGTGTTTCTGCAGATCGGTCCCCAGCGTCCGCCGCAGAGCGGCGAAGAGGGAAAAATGCTCCTGGGTCCGCTATCGCCTCGAGGCGAATCACGGCTCCGCTCGCTGGGTCTATCGAGATTTCTCCGTGATAAGGGGCGATCACGTCAAAGCCCTTCGTTCTATCTCCATCCGGAAGAGTCCGTTCGCCCTAAACCTGAACCCGCCCGTTCCGTCTATTGATGTGGGGTTGGGACATGGACAAGGTTCAGCTTCGTGCGCTTGGCTTTGCAGTATGGGTCATTTTAGCTCTCATCGTGACGCTACTACTCGACTCTTACGAACCCCGGCTGCGGGGTTTGGGCGGAGCCCTGTGCCTGCCGCTCATGGTTCCGATTGTGCTTATGGAATGGCGGAAACGGCAGCCATGAGTCACATATGGCTAAAAGCCTATTTCCTTGTGAACACTCTGCTATGGACGGGAATTTGGGCGGTAAATCACTTCCACGGTCCGACGTGGCTACAGTGGACGCTTATTCTCACGGGCTTAGTGCTGACACTGGCGAGAGGTGCAAAAGAAAACGGATGGTTCAAGTCGAGCCCCTGTGAACTGATTCCTCTGCCAGCAAGCGGGGACGACAACCTGGTCAATTCAGGCTTACTAGTGACCTTCTTAAAAGGTCACGTTTTCAGTAAGTTGCTCCGGCATCCGATCGACGGCGGGCAAGTTACCTGCGTCCGTTTTCGGGGAACAAACGGTGTTCCACGTTGCCATGAACTCGGCGCAGCGGAGAGGAGAAGGGGGTTTACTTTATTTCCTGACTGCAGCTTCCCTTTCAGCATGGGGCTATTGCGCAGAAGCACTTGCTCTTCGGTAAACAGAAGAGCCGATACATTCTCGCTGAGTAGTTCTGCGCAGAAGAGACCAAGAAAACCGTAAAACGTGTCTCGAGTTTCACCAATGGGAATGCCCCCTGGGCAAGCGTAAGTGAGAGAGGAATGGGCAGCGTGGTCCGCCCACGATGGGAGGCTCTGGTCTCCCAACTGTCGCCCGTCAATCCGCCGGTCGCAATGCTGCATTGTGATAAACATGGCATTGACCTTGATGACAGCACCTTCGCCATCTAGTGATGTAGCGAAAAAGGTCACAGGGTCATGCTCTCGGCGCCAGCCGCGCCTCATGGCAAGCGTTAGCTGTTCAGTTGAGAATCTCTCCAACCTTTTTTGAAGTAGAAGAATTGTGACCCCACTCACGTTGCTTGCAGGGGGGTTTGCTAAAGAGGCTCTTAAGCGAGTCCAGCTCCCACATGTAAGAATTCTAGAATCCTCGGAAGCGCCAGCCAAATGGGATAGGGTCGAAGTGCCAGAAAAGTCCGGTTCTCGGTAACTGCCGAGTGTGTAGTACCGCAGTGGCGCTCTCGAACATTCCTCGCCTCCCCGGACGAGAGTATTCGTGAAGAAGTCTGCCATATGCTACGATTGGCCCGAATGAGTACCGAATGCCCCCCCGAAAGTAACATGACCTGTTACAAAATTGTCGGCCGCAGAAACCGAAGATAACTAGTCAGGAAGGGTGATTACATTCTAGAGTTCAATCATTGAGTAGCACTTGGGGGAGGGCTACTGAATTGTGACGCCAGTGGACCAACCGTTCACTGGCGTTTTGCATTTAAACAAATGCACACGATCCCCTTCCCAGAAAAAGTGAGGCTGCCATGGGGCCTGAACACAACGATCGCGCTCGATAAGGAACTTCACTTCTGCGAAACCGGAAACCGCCTGGCGCTGGAATATCTGAAAATTTCGCGCGATGTACTGAATGATGCCGAAGCTGATGAGAGCGCAGATTACATGAAATGCCGGATCACAAGTTCATTCGATGCGCTCATTAACCATACCTGTCGCTGCCCGACTTGCCTCGATCACTGAAGAGAAAGCAAAAGGACGAAATCTCTTTCGAGACGTCGCCCTCTGCGTCCGAATCTCGAAGATCCGGTTCGGCAACCGGATCATAACGTCGTCAATGCCGAACTAATCGAGATCTGCGAGCGTGAGCTCGCTTCCCGCGCCGCTTCGCCATCACATCCGCTGTAAGAGCTTCCTCAGGCTCTTTGTTTCTAGCTCACGCTGCCCTTGCATTGCCGCAACACTACGGAGCGCGTCCTAACGCGCCGAACGCTCCGTAGACTGGGCATACTTGGCCACGATTTGCACGAAGGGTCTTGCGCTTTCTGGGGTCGGTACATTGGCTTTCAACACCTCGTCGAAGGGGTGCGAACCACCATAAAGTGTGTTGGTATCGACCGTGTTCTGGCTCACAGAAGTCCCATCCAGATCAATGCCAGCGAGAAGACCCTTGCTGCGCGAATAAGTCAGAAGCTCCGCTCCAAGCTCTAAGTCTGTAGATGCCTGAGCATTTCTGCCTACCGGACCCGCAGCGGCGGCGGCATCTCCTCCGATCTTGAACTTGTCTTTGAGTATGTCCTGCATCCCTTTCTCATTCATCGCAACTAAGACCAAGTCCGTTCCTTGTCCTCCGGCTTGCAAGCCAAACGAACCGCCAGCCATACGGATGAAAATAGGGCCACAACAACTACGTTTTGCACTTTGCCAAGGGAGCATTGCCGCCGGTCGAGGAATTCTGGTCAGTGATGGTTTACGACCTGTACGGATACACGGTCCCAAATCCCTCTAACCGCTACACGTTAGGGGATCGAAGTAACCTGAAACCCGATGCCGACGGATCCATGGACATCTCCAAAACGAGAGTCCGGGAGAGGGCAAGGAGTCAAACTGGCTTCTAATTCCTACCCAGCCCTTCTCGCTTCATGCGCGGCTCTACTCACCGCGTCTGACCGTGATCGACAGTACCTGGAGCATGCCGGCCGTTGTCAAAGTAAAGAAACCACGCTTGGGGATGCCTCACGATAACCTCGATGACAAAGAGTGAATCGCTCCGCTCGATACCTGCGCAGTGCTGATAAAAATGCACCCTCTCGGCAACGTCGACGGCTCTCTGCTATCATTCCTCGTGTTCAGGTTCGGCAAGCCAGAGACGGCCGCTCAGTGGATCGGTCATATTGTTGCAGCCATTGTCGCGCTCTTCCTTGTGTGGTGGATGTTTGAGGCGTTCGTCTTGCGGTAGGTGCTTTATTTCTGCCAACGCTTGTACTGATCGGGCCCCCCTACTTCAGATCCAACTGCTAGAATCGCAGCCAAAAACGCGATGAAGTACTACGTCTACATCTCGGACGCTAAAGTGGACATGCTGTTTCCGCGGGTGCCACATGACATCACGGAAAGGGTAGCACTCGAATTCAAAATGGATCTGAAGCTGCACGCTGCTCGGCCAGAGACCGAAGCGGAGGGCGGAGATAATCGCATTGCGCGCCTGGAAACGGTAGTTCGCTTCATTCGAGAACGGGGGAATATAGGCACTGTGGACGAGCCAGATGAATATTTTGAAGGCTCACTGTCGATGAAATGGAGTGATTGTTTTGTTGACAGGACCTTCCTGGCATACTTTGGGGCCAAAACGGAACAGACGATCATCGGCCTTGGCGCATCTGTTCGCCATCTTATCGGCAATGCAGAAGGCACTGTGGTTCCAATGAGTTCTTCGACTCCAGCGGTAATTGCCTTTTTGTCTAACTACTTAAACATGGAAAGGCGTGATTCTGATTCGAGGTCGGTTGCTACTTTGGCCGAAGAGTTGAAGTGTTCCGCGCAGCTAGCCTTACGCTCGATCAAGGGGCCGAATCAAAAGCTTGATTTTTTGGCTAGGCGCCTAGCGCACTGGCCAGCCGATGCAAAGTGGCGGCCGGAATCGAATCTGTCCAGCGTGCTCGTCGGAACCCCTCTTTATGTAGCTATCGCGAACAATCGATCTTCACCTCTCTATGGCATCAAGGACTGATCTTCTCCGTGGATTCACGTTTCCTGCAAATCACGCACGTTACTTCTTCTGGGTCGTGTGGTTGGCCAATCCTCAATTTCGCTGCGGTTAGTTGGTCCTGAAAGCATTTCGACCATATATTAGGTGTTTCGCACATCTCCAACCTTTGACCTTCGTCTATGCTGACACCGGTTAACGCCCTCCGAGGTGATAAGTCATGGATAGGCGCCGAATTTCGAGACCGAATATATTCTTACGCCATCTATTCCTTACGAGTGTGCAGACGCAGGCAAGAAAAAGGAACTCTTGCTTCCAATGGAGTCCTCCACAACGATCTTTGCGCGTGAGTTGAACAGCTTGCATTTCCATCAACTTCTTTCCAAGTTTTTCTATCTGTAGCTACCAGCAAGAGAGTTCGCTTGTGGTCTCCCTCGGAATAGCGGAATAGCCACAAGGTCTACCGGTCATTGGACTCGAGCGGCTCCATGTCAACGGCGACTTTAAGTGTGTGAGATCCGCCGCCTATAATCAAGCCGCGCAATGGACTCACGTCCCCGTAGTCTCGCCCCCAGGCGAGCGTTACGTGACCGTTCGATGGAACCAGATTGTTGGTGGGATCTGTGTCAAGCCAACCGACTTCCGGACAATAAACCGACACCCATGCGTGGGAAGCATCGGCACCCACTAATCTCGGTTGCCCCGGAGGTGGATAGGTTCGAAGGTATCCGCTGACATAGCGGGCTGCGAGATTCAAGGAGCGGAGGCATGCGATTTGCAGATGTGAGAAGTCCTGGCATACACCGCGCCGTTTCCGAAACACTTCCTCAGTGGGCGTGCGAACATTTGTTACTTTTGAATCGAAGCGAAAATCATTGTGGATGCGTGCCGTCAGATCCAGAAGTGCCTCCGCCATCGGTCGCCCGGGGGTAAACGATTCGAGTGCGTAGGCGGCAAACTCCGGCCGTATTCGGATGCGTGGCGACTCAAATCCAAACTGGTAAGCCTCTAGGGCCGCTGGGCTGTGATCGGTGGGAAGGGATAAGACTACCTGCTCCCAAGGGGGTGACTGCTGGGGCCAATGTGTCACGTTCTCTTCCACGATGACTTCGCTCCGCGCCTCTACCACAAGTTCCTTGTGCGGCTCCTGAACGGTAAAAAAGCAAAGTACGTTTCCAAAATAATCTACCCGCTCGGTACGCATTGCTGGCGCTGGGTGGATTCGCAGTTCAGTGTGCGTCACTTTGTGGTGCAGCAAGGATCTCGGTGTCAGACAAGCTACGTGGTTTCCGACCGACACCGGATACTTGTATTTGTACGTGGTTCGGTGAGCAACTCTATAAATCATTGGCCTATTGTGATTGGAAAGGTACGAGCGTGACTAAAGTACCTACTCGATAAGTTATTTGACCAGGAAGGTAGTAAACGTTCCAGGTCTCTGAGGAAATGCTCAAGCCGAGAAAGGCCGGCGAGTTCGCTCGCCACAGCTGGAGCACCCGGTAACGGATACTTTAACTGTCGCAAATCGAAACTCCGTAATAAGGCCAGCGCGTCCTGCATTGCTCGCAAGTCATCTGGCAGGCTCCGCGGAAGCTTTTGATATAGATCCTGAAGATGGCTCAATTGAAAATCCAGAGACCGTGGATTCGTCTCATCCGCCATAAGGACGTCCAACACAGCTAACGGCTGAAGAGTCGTGTAGTACCGAGTCCGGTAAGTCACGGAGCTATCCGCGACCTCGAGCAGGCATTCCAGGAGTGACCAGTCCTGCTCCGCGAGTGGCGAGGCAATTTCGCGTAATTGTCTTGTCAGATAGATTGCGCGCTCCAATCGTCGACCGATGCTCATGAACAACCATCCCGATCCACGATTGATATTTTCGCGCTCCATTCCTGAAAATGCCGAGAGTAGTTCCAGGCAAGCGGTCAACATCGTCGGATACTCGAGAATCTCTGTGCCACGTTCGATCTGAACAGAGTCCCGCAATTGGCCGATGAGAAAAATCATATCGGCCGACAGCCGCTCGCGGACATTGCCGCCAACCCGGGAGACTTCTGCCAGGGTCCAAGCGAGGCTGTCTGGCCGTTTGGCATCCGTCGACATTGAGATCATTTCCCGTTCGAGTTCAAGAGAGGTCGGGTGCCTATCTTTGCCCTTTGGCAACTTGCTATACCGCGACTCCAGGCAACCGTGCAGGCGGATGAGGCATGGCAGCTCCACCTCCTCGGCTCGTCGCACACGAGGGATCATCGAGCGCAGTATCCGGGCGATGTTTTCTGCTCGCTCGACATATCGGCCCAGCCAGAAAACATTGTCCGCCACGCTGCTGGGCACCACACGTGAGACACGCTGCAACTCTACCGGCTCACTTCGCGGGCGCAGCATACTGAATGTATCGACGGGGCTATCCCAGAGGACCCACGCATCCTTGCTGTGTCCTCCTCGCTGCATTGAGACAACCGAGCCTTCCGCTTCGGCCACACGCACCAGTCCTCCAGGAATCGCCATCCATCCGCTGCCGGTATTGAGTACATAGGTGCGCAGCACCACCCGGCGTGAGTTGAGTCCTCCGTTGACCCACACCGGCGCAGTCGACAGCGCGACCTGTTCCTGCGCTACATATTCGTGCGGCCGGGCTCGTAATTGCTTGATAAATTTGTCCTTCTCGGTTTGTGCGAGCTCGGCTCCGAAGACCGGTTCCATACCGCGTGATGGGAATGCGGGTTTTACTACCACGGAATCGAGATGATGGAGCACCCAATCGAGCGCATACGACTGACCGCACCACCAAGTCGCAACAGATGGAAGTTTGAGCTTTTCTCCAAGCAATTGTCTGCAGAGACCGGGAAGAAAGGGCATGATCGCAGCCGTCTCGATTAGACTACTTCCCAATGCATTGGCCACCTTCACATTTCCAGCAACGATTGCGTCAACGAGGCCAGACACTCCCAGAAGAGAGTCGCCGCGCAACTCAAGAGGATCGCAAAAGCTATCGTCCACACGACGCAAAATGACATCGACCTGTTCCAAGCCGTCGATGGTCTTTAGATAAACTCGTCGATCGCGTACCGTTAGGTCTGCTCCCTCGACTAGAGTGAATCCCAGATATCGTGAGAGATAGGAGTGCTCGAAGTAGGTTTCGTTATACGGCCCAGGGGTTAGTAAAACGATTCGCGGATTTTCGCATTGGGCAAGACTGGTGAGTGCTTCGCGTTGTGCACGAAAGAATGGCGCTAGTCGCAACACATTCGAGGTGCGGAAGAGATCCGGCAGAACATCGGAGACAATCATGCGGTTCTCAAGCGCGTAGCCACTTCCCGACGGTGCCTGCGTGCGATCGGCCAAGACCCACCACTGGCCGTCCGGCGAACGTGCAAGATCGACAGCCAACATATGCAGGTAACTGTGCGTCGGAACGCGCACACCCACTAGCGGGCGAAGGAATGCAGGGTTGGCGTAGAGAAGTGCCGCAGGAAAGCGGCCCTGCGCCACCAGTTCCTGTGCCCCATACAAATCCTCAAGGAGCAGACTTAGCAATCGGGCACGCTGAATGATACCCCTCTCGATGAATTGCCATTCGTCCCCCGATATCAGAAGCGGAATGATATCGATGCTCCAAGCGCGATTCGCCCCGAGCGGGTCACTATAAATGTTGTAGGTGATCCCGTTCTCGCGAATGCGACGCTCAGCTTGGGTACAGCGTCGTTCTAGTTCATCAGATCCGATCGCTAGAAGCGACTCCACCAGATGGGTCCAGTGGGGTCGAGGAGTTACGCCGTCGGCGGACATCTCATCGTAGGCACCCACATAGCGCAACGGGATCTGATATAGATCTACCGTCATGGGATTAGCTCCGGCTTATCGATGTGCGTCTTCTGTTCGGGTCCGGGCAACCGCAGGTCCAGAGTTATATTGAAAATAGGGTTGGTTTCGTCTTTTGGTTCCACCATCAGGCCAGGAACAACTTCCAAGCTCCCGAAACGTTCCCGGCGGCGACTTTCAGCTTCCGTGGTGTTGCGGGGCCTTGCTTTGTAAGGACGCCCGTCAGGTGATCCGGCATGGTAGATACACCGGCCTATCGAACGCTGATGCCATCGGTCAATGATCTCGAAGACCAGAGGTGTGTGTACGGGGATTGTGGGGTGTAACGCCGCCGATACCTGCCGAGCGCGATAGCGTATGCCTGCTACTGCTTCTCCAAGCTCTCCGGTGGGTAAGAGCGGTACCTTCCGCCCATTGCAAGCAACTGCATAGCGAGATTCCGTCGTAAACCCCGACGCCTTCACCTGCATCCGTTCGAGTGATGAGTCCACACTGCGCACGGTACGGCCGGAAGTAGTCTCTTCCGCGAGTACATTCCAAGGCTCCAGCGCCTGACGCAACTCAAGTTCGACTCCCTCTGCAGCGATCGACCCGATCTTCGGAAAGCGAAACTCCAAGTGTGAAGCAAACCACTTCTCCTCGAAGGTGTAGCCGTTCTGCTTCAACTGGATGAGCACGTCGGAAAAGTCGCGCTTAACAAAATGCGGCAGCATGAAACGGTCATGGAGCGCTGTACCCCAACGGACCAGGCTGCCTTCGAACGGTCGTCTCCAGAACATACAGATTAATGCTCGGATCAGAAGCATCGCTAGGAGGCCCATTCTGACATGAGGTGCCATTTCGAAAGCTCGCAATTCGAGCAGACCCAGCCGCGGTCCGAGACCCTCTGGCGGATAGAGCTTGTCGAGGCAGAACTCAGCACGATGCGAGTTCCCGGTCACATCCACGAGGAGGTGGCGAAACAATCCATCTAATGTGCTCGGCGGTAATTTGCTGGAAGGCAAATGACGAAATGCAACTTCCAGTTCGTACAAGGCGTCCATGCGCGCCTCATCTACCCGAGGATACTGACTTGTCGGGCCAACATACATGCCCGAGAACAGGTATGACAGCGAGGGGTGGTTTTGCCAGAACGATACCATGCTGCGCAGCAGATCAGGACGACGCAAAATGGGACTGTCCAGGACGGTTGCTCCCCCGATCACAATATGGCTGCCACCGCCCGTACCAATATGGCTGCCATCGTACGCGAATTTTTCAGCGGTCAACCGATTATGGCGGGCTTCTTCAGAAAGCACCGCATTGATCTCCTCGAGCTCGTCCCAAATACTCGCCGGAGGCAGATTTACTTCCAAAACACCGGGATCGGGCGTGATGCTGAACGATCGCAGCCTTGGATCTGTTGGTGGAGCATAGCCCTCGAGCCATACCGGCTTGTGCAGATACTGGCAAGTATCCTCGACAGCCGCGAGCAGATCAAGGTAGTCGGCGAGCTCGGGCGCGTACGGCAGAAACACATGCAGGCGGCCCTCACGCGCTTCCACGCAGAGCGCGGGTCGGATCAGCTCTGTCGTTGACGTGGACACTCTCGAGAGGCCCGGGGGTGGATCTGCGATCGGATTTCTCTCGAACAAGTCCATACGGCGCGCCGGATGGGGTGGGAGCTTGACTCGATCGTCGAAGGGCGCAGCCTCGTATTCGTATTCAAGCTCATCAGGCGCTATCCAGGGCATCGAATCTGTCGGTATGCGATAGCCTATTGGCGAATTGCCCTGCATCAGTTGCAGTCGTTCAGGGCGAGGAAACCACAACTGGCTCGACCAACATAGGTTGCCAGACGGTTGCCGACGGCGGATCGGCAAAATGTACCCCGTAGGTTCCATCACCTCCGCGGCTACGTTATGGGCTGATAGCAGGTTTTCGAAACTCACCTGAAGGCGGCGCGTCAGCGCCTCCATAAACTCCAGAGCATCGGCCATACCAAAGCCATAGTCCTGATCTTCGCTGGCGATGAGATCGATATTCTCCCAGAGAGGGACGCCGTCTATGCGCCAGGAACAGCTCAGTGCCCAACGCGGCAGCTCCTCGCCTGGATACCATTTGCCCTGCCCATAGTGAAGAAGGCCGCCAGGCGCTATCCTCTTACGGACACATTGGATGAGGGCCAAACCGCGGGTGCGTTTCATTGCGCCTAGCGCGTCAATGTTCCATTCCCGGCTATCTGGCTCATCGATGCCGACAAAGGTGGGCTCGCCTCCCATGGTCAGGCGTACATCTTGTGCCACCAGATCGGCGTCGACGCTATGCGCCAAATGCCTAACCTG
>Ga0206946_1029_pt1 | contig 58437 bp, 52 predicted proteins | sample Alteio_BWOrgHeat_2_FD_152965 | JGI IMG/M metagenome (GOLD analysis project Ga0206946, IMG submission 152965) | Enriched cells from forest soil in Barre Woods Harvard Forest LTER site, Petersham, Massachusetts, United States -... | ecosystem: Environmental > Terrestrial > Soil > Temperate forest > O... | reverse complement strand
TTTCTTCTCGGATGGCTTTGAGGACAGACTCGCGCTTCTCAGGAGTGATGAGTGATTCGGCAACGAACAGGTCTTTAGGGTGAGCGGTAGAATGCTTTTTCGGCATGGCTTCTTCTGCAACTGGAACGGCTACAGTTTCTGCCTCTCTCTCAGAGGCAGATTCCAGCGTGATCTCGGACGGAGCAGCATCGCCGCGGCGATAGAAATTGAAGACACCGAGGTCACGATAATAGCGAACGCGCGCAGCGATGGCCTGCTGTAGTTCAGGATTGAGACGAGACATCGTTACCGTTCCGCGACCACTTTTTGCGGACGGCGCAGCATCATCACTTCTTCCAGAATGCGATCGGCAAGCTCGCGCTTGCTCATCTCCGGAAGATCGATGGCCGTCTGGCTTGTCAGAAAGGTTACCGCATTGCGGTCGGAGTCAAAACCAACGCCTTCACGCGAGACATCATTCAGCACGATCGCATCCGCGCCCTTGCGCAGTAGTTTGTCGCGGCCATGCACAATGGCATTTTCCGTCTCGGCGGCAAAGCCGATGATGAGCATGCCATCGTGGCGACGCTGGACGACTTCGGCCAGAATGTCCTCCGTCGGCTCAAACTCTAACGTCAGTGGACCGGTGCGCTTAAGCTTCTGTTCGGCCCGGATAATAGGCCGGTAATCCGCTACCGCAGCCGCTTTGATGACGATTGTTGCCTCATCAAGACGGCTCAGCACGGCCGCGCGCATTTCGTTTGTGGTCACGACTGGAATGATCTCGGTGTTCACAGGAGGGCGCAATGCAGTAGGCGCCGAAATGAGGATGACCTTTGCACCGCGCTTGGCCGCAGCCTCGGCCAGCGCATAACCCATCTTGCCGCTGGAGCGATTGCCCAGGAACCGGACCGGATCGATAGCTTCACGCGTACCGCCGGCTGTAATCAACACCGTCTCGCCGTCCAGATCATTACGGTGGTTCAGGATGCCGAGTACGGCCTGCACGATGGCGTCATTCTCGGCCAAACGTCCGCTGCCGATCATGCCGCAGGCAAGATAACCGCTGTCGGGCGAAACGATGCGAACGCCGCGCTCTTCGAGCAGAGCCAGATTGGCCTGCGTCGCCGGATGGTTCCACATATTGACGTTCATCGCCGGAGCAACGATCACAGGCGCATTCGTGGCCAGATACATCGTCGTCAGGAAGTCGTCGGCGATTCCCTGCGCGAACTTGGCCAGCACATTCGCCGTCGCCGGAGCAACGATAAGCGCGTCGGTAGTCTGCGCCGCGTCGATGTGTTCGATGGCTGAGGCAAGGTTGCTTTCGTCCGACTCGCCTTGCCACAGGCTGGTGATGACTTTGTGCCCGGTGAGCGACGCGAAGGTAAGTGGCTGCACAAACTGTTGTGCTGCCTCCGTCATCACGACGTGAACATCAAGCGCCTGCCGTTGCAACGCACGGACGAGTTCAGCTGCTTTGTAGGCAGCAACGCCACCGGAAACCCCGACTGTAACCTTCATACTCAGGATTTTACGCTGGATTCACATTCGGCACCTATTCGGAAATCGAGGAGCAGGCTGAGGAAATCCGGGCGTAAAAGTGCATAAGTTAAAGTGATTATTTAAGTGTTTAAGTATGCAGATTGGCGTTATCTCCGACACACATGGCCTTCTGCGCCCCGAGGCTGTTGAAGCTCTCCGCGGAGTGAAACACATCCTGCATACCGGGGATGTGGGCGATGCGGCGATTCTCGATCAGCTTCGCCAGATTGCCCCGGTTACTGCAATTCGAGGAAACACCGACCGGAGCGGCCCTTGCGCACAGCTTCCGGCGATAGAGCTTACAGAACTCGGTGGCTGCAGCATCTACATGCTTCACGATGTCCATGAGCTTGACCTCGATCCGGTAGCTGCCGGAATCCAGGCCGTCGTCAGCGGGCACTCGCACAAGCCGCTGATCGAGTGGAAGAAAGGCGTGCTTTACTTCAATCCGGGAAGCGCAGGACCGAGAAGATTTTCATTACCGATTTCGGTTGGCTTTCTGGAAGTGAGCCAAAACGGTTTGGAACCAAGGTTACAAAAAATTGGATAGAAAATCTTACGTTGGCTGGTTCAGTTTCTGATGCGTGGATTCACAGCCATGTAAAGCATATCCGTAATCAGATTCACCAGGACGTATGTCAGCCCCACAGCGAGAATACAGCCCTGAACCAGCGCGTAGTCGCGGTTGGAAATAGCCGAAACGGTTAGCCGTCCAATGCCCGGCCAGCTAAATATCGTCTCGGTCACAATGGCTCCGGCGAGAAGTGCGCCGAACTGCAAACCAATCAATGTAAGCACAGGGATCATGGCATTGCGCAGTGCGTGCTTATAAACAACGGCTCGTTCTGGTAATCCTTTGGCGCGGGCAGTGCGAATGTAATCCTGCCCCAATTCTTCGAGCATGGCCGTGCGTACCATGCGGGTCAGAATCGCAGCCAGCGCACTACCCATCGTGATGGCCGGCAGCACGAGGTGGTCCCACCCTCCGGCACCGCTAACGGGCAACCAGCCGAGCCTGATGGAGACGACCAAGATCAGGATCGGCCCAAGCGCGAAGCCGGGAAAGGACAATCCCAGCAGGCTGACAACACCGACAGCATTATCCTGCCATCGTCCGCGATGGAGTGCGGCTGCGATACCCGCCGGAATCGACAACAGCAGAGCTACAATCAGCGCCGCGATTGTCAGCTCTAACGTATATGGATAGCGGGTGATCACAAGATGCGTGACGGAATCATTCAAACGAAGCGAATGGCCAAGGTCGCCGTGGAGTGCGCCTCGCCAGTAGCGGATGTATTGCCTACCTAGCGGCACATCCAATCCATATGCATGGCGAAGCGCTGCAATGTCCTGCGCGCGGGCGCCCTCGCCGAGCATCTGTTCTACGGGATCGCCCGGAACAATATGTATCAGGAAAAAAACGATCGTCACCACCAGCCACACTACCGGAATGGTGTACGCCAATCGCACGAGCAGCGACCGCAAAGCCCGCATCAGGAAGCTTTCTCCGGCTGCACCTGTTGCTCTGCGCTTGGATGCTCCAGAGTTTCTACGACCACTTTGCTGATACGGTTTGCGCTCATTTCGGCGACAGTGAGCCTCCGGCCTTCGAATTCCACGATCTCGCCGCCTTTGGGAATTTTTCCCAAGCGCGTCAGCAGAAAGCCTGCCAGGGTTTCTACGCCGCCGTCACGCGGAAGTCTCCAATTCATCTGTGTCTCAAGATCGCGAAGATTTACGCTGCCATCGAGGATAATGTGGCCGCTTGCAGATGTGAGCGCAGCTTTCGCCGTCACGTCGAATTCGTCCTCCACTTCGCCTACCAGTTGCTCAATCGCATCTTCCACAGTGACAAGCCCAACTGTTGTGCCGAACTCGTCCACCACAATCGCCAGATGGCGACGGCGCTGCTGAAATTCCTGCATTAAATCGAGAACCGGCTTCGTCTCCGGTACAACCAGCACCTCGCGCATGACCTGGCGCAGGCGCAGCTCCGTAAAAGGCGAGTCGGCAAAGCGCGTACGTGCCGACGCGCGAAAGTGCATGAGCCGCGAAATATCTTTCGAGTACACCACGCCGACAATATGATCCGGTCCTCGCACCGGATCGTAAACAGGAACGCGCGAATGCAGCTCTTCGACAATGCGCGCGCTTGCCTCTTCAATCAGCATGTCAGCCGGAAGGGAGAAAATACGCTGGCGCGGAGTCATGATCTCGCGCGTGGGAATCTGGTTCACCTCGACCGCGCGATGAATGAGCGCTTCCTGAAACTCAGGCAGCATACCGACGCGCCGGGCAGCGGTCGCGATGAGCTTCAATTCTTCCGGCGAATGTACTGTGCCCTCGTGGACCATGGGAGCGCGAAATAACCGCAGAACAAAAGCAGCCGACCGGTTCAGCAAGCGCACTGCCGGACGCGTGACACGAATAAAAGCGTCCATAGGACCGGCAACCCCGAGCGCCATCTGGTCGACTTTGCGCAGAGCAAGCGATTTTGGAACCAACTCCCCAAGCAGGACATGAAAATAGGTAATCAGCGCAAAGGCAACGGGAACGGCGATGAGGTGAGCATAGACCCGAGCATGAGGCACGTGCGCCAGCCACTCCTCGAAGATGGCGGCTACAACCGGTTCGCCAATCCAGCCAAGAGCCAGGCTGCACAGGGTCACACCGAACTGCACAGCTGGCAGGAAGTCATCCAGATTCTGCTGCAGACGGCGGACGGTACGCGCTCCGGGGCGGCGCTGCGCGATGAGCTGTTCGACCCGCGTTTCCCGCACGCTGACGAGAGCAAATTCCGCCGCGACAAAAAAGCCGTTGGCGAGAATCAATACCGCAATCGAAACGAACCGGAAAAGCAGCAGGCCTGACATTTTTCTCTGAGTTTAACAGTTCATATCATGGAACTAACGACCCACCGTCTCCGTATACCAAGCTGACACGTACCTATTCAGGTATAACGAGTCTAAAAAGCGGGAGCATTTTTGAGTGACTACGCAGCGCAAACGGAAGAAAAAATGGTGGCTCTGGACAATCCCAGCTGTGGTGCTGATTGCGTTGGTGGCGATTGTTGCAGTTGCCCGCGGCAGCGGAAGCAAGATCGATCCCAGCAAGCTGGCTAAGGCGACGCGCAGCGACATTGCCAAGAGTGTCGTTGCCACAGGCAAGATCCAGCCCATCACTAAAGTCGAACTAAAGTCCAAAGCCAGCGGCATCGTCGAAAGGCTTTACGTGGATATCAACCAACTGGTGCACAAAGGGCAGGTCCTGGCACAGCTCGACCAACAGGAGATTCTCGCCCAGGTCGCGGCGCAAAAAGCGACGCTCGCTGCTGCAGAGGCAAATGTGATCACCTATAAAGCCAATATCGAGCAGGACAGGGTGAACGCAGCAGCCCCGGACCTACCTATGTACAAGTCCACCTATGACCGCAACCTTGCCATGTCGAATGACGGCATTGTGTCGCACCAGACTCTCGACGATGCTCAGCGTAACTACGTTGCCGCCGAGAATAAGCGTGACGCTTCTGTGGCGCAGATCAGCGTGGACCAGGCCAAGCTCAAGCAGGCGGCGGCTCAGGTGCAATCGGCGCAAGCCAGCCTCGACCAGCTAAATGAACAACTCAGCTATACGACACTGGTTTCTCCGATGGACGGCGTTGTGCTCTCGCGTGACGTGGAAATTGGCGATGCAGTCAGCTCCATTCTTGTACTCGGATCGACCGCGACGCTGGTGATGACCCTCGGCGACACGACACAGGTATATGTTCAGGGCAAGGTCGACGAGGCGGATATTGGCGCCGTTTATCTTGGCCAGCCAGCGCGCATTCGCGTGGAATCTTTTCCAAACAAGACATTTAACGGGAAGGTCACAAAGATTGCTCCTCTGGGCGTTGAAAAAGACAACGTTACAACCTTTGAGGTGCGCGTCTCGATTGACAACCCCACAGGCGAACTCAAAGCCAATATGACGGCCAATGCCGAGGTCTTGATTACGGAACATAAGAATGCCCTCACGGTTCCTGAGCAGGCACTCGTATATGACAATCAGAAGAATGCGTTTGTCTTCGTGCCCGATCCCAAGCAGAAAGAAGGTCAGAGAAAGATTCCCGTAAAAGCGGGAATTTCGAATGGCAGCAAGACGGAAATTCTGGATGGATTAAAAGAGGGAGACACGGTCGTTTTGCAGCAGTAAAGTAAGTGTGCTGGCCTCATGGCCAATATAGAGATTCAGTTCAAACGCAGGTCTTACGAAAAGGAATCTGTTATGCACCTTCATAAAGCATTCGCGGTGACCGTGCTGCTGCTTGCCCCCGCTGCCCTTCTTGCGGCAGACGGCACCTTCGAAAAGACGCTCCAAACTAATGGAGCAGTGACGCTCAACGTCAACACCGGCGCGGGCTATATCCACGTTACTCCCGGTTCGGATTCGAACGTTCACATCATCGGCCATGTGCACGCGGCCAAATTGAATAGTTGGATTGATAGCGGATCACCGGAAGAACGGGTCCGCGAAGTGGTTTCAAACCCGCCCATTGAGCAGTCTGGAAATAACATCAATATCGGCAAGCACACCGATTACAAGAACATTTCGATCGACTACGAGGTCACAACACCCAAAGGCACAGACCTTACCGCTACCAGCGGCTCAGGCGATGTTCGTGTTGCCGATCTCAACGGACCAGCCAGGCTCAATACTGGATCGGGATCCATTGACGCATCGGGTCTGAGCGGCCGTACGAGTCTTGAAACCGGATCGGGCGACATTCGCGCTCAGATGCAATCTTCGACCAGCGTGAAGGCTCAAACCGGTAGCGGCACCATCCTGCTCAAGAACGTTCAGGGCGAATTGTATGCGGAAACCGGATCGGGCGACATGGAGATACAAGGACAGCCCACGTCGAACTGGAGGCTGCAAACCGGTTCGGGCTTAGTCACTCTCAATACCGGCAATTCGCGGTTCTCGCTCGATGCACAGACTGGCTCAGGCAGTGTGCACAGCGATCCTCCAATCACCACCCACGGCAGCTTTGAGCGGCACCATATTACCGGCGACGTGAATGGCGGTGGACCTACGGTGCGAGTAGAAACTGGCTCGGGTGATATCCGTATTCAATAAATCCGAATAATCTCGCGCACAAATATCATAGAATCAATAATAAAGGTCCACTTTTATAAAGTGGACCTTTATTATTTTTGCTGGAGCTGAATCACGACTTGAAAACGGCTTTCGCACCCTCTTCCACTTCAGCGGCAGTGGGCTGTTTCACTGTCTGTCCTATACTCCACTGGTGTCCAAAGGGGTCCACGAACTGGCCGTAGAGATCCCCCCAGAATTGCTCTTTAAAAGGCATTGTGGCGACGCCACCGGCAGCGACGGCCCGATCCCAGGTTTCCTGGCCATTGTCGACCTGCAAATGCAGCGTCATGGGAGTTCCTCCAAAAGCCTGCGGTGTGCGGCTCTTGCCTTCCATGAACTCCGGAAAATCGTCTGAAAACATCAGTGCGCTGCCTGCGATATCCAAGTGGACATGCATCAGCTTGCCGCTGTTTGGCGCGGCATGGCGGGTTATTTCCTTTGCTCCAAATGCCTTTTTGTAAAACTCTATGGCCGCCTTGGCATCGTTTACCGTCAGATAGGGCGTTAAACCCATAACCTTTTCCATTTTGTATCTCCTGAAGCAGGCTTTTGCCCGACGCAGCAGTATACGCGCGGCTAGTTGCAATCGTAGAGTCAACTACCGATAAGAGTCTTGAATTCCGGATTCTTTTCGATAAATCCGGCGACCACAGGACATACAACATCCACCTTCAGGTGATGGTCGCGAGCATATTCAAGAGCTGTTCTCGCGAGAATTCCGCCGATACCGCGCCCTCGAAGGCTCGGAGGGACTTCCGTATGCAAAAGTGTGATCCATCCGAGATCATCCACATCGAACTCAAGATAAGCAATCTGCCCATCCTCTTCAAATTCGAACCTGCTTCTAGATACCTGTCTGGTGGCCTTTCCGCTCATGATCCTCAATATAAAAGAAGGAAGCAGGTTCTTCATCTCTCACGAAATGGCTGAACTGAATCAACTTCCCATCATGGCGTTTCGACGCTTCACGAACCGTATGCGAAGAACCACCAACCTGATAGTCAGCGCTAGGCCGCCACCGATGACGGTGCAGATGGCGCGATGCTGGGCAGTGAGCACTCCAGGAACTCTGTTCAAAGACAGCAGGAAGACGATGTAGGCGGTGAGCAGGAGCGAGAAAAGCGCATAGTTCACATTGAGGGTCCCATACGAAAGCCATGCAAAAAGAACGGTGAGCAGGGCCAGCACTCCGGGCGAGACCGGAAGGTGCGCAATGGCGAAGCTTGCCAGGATCGCACCGGCCAGCGTACCCACGGTGCGCGCAATGGCGCGGCTGGCAGTATCGCTCAACCCTGGTTTCAGCACCAGCAGGGCCGTCATGGGTATCCAGTAGGCGCTGTCTAAAGGCAGCCGACGGTAGATCTCGGTGCTGACACCGATCGCTATGCCCAGACGAAGCGCATACGGCAATGCGGAATGAGTGACCTGACCAGGACGCAGCGAATGCGCGGCCTCCATCATTGTGGAGCGTAAAAGTGTCTGCTCTTCACGAACATATCGGGCCAGAGCCAACAAATCAGCGCGTAGCTGTGTGAAAAGCCGGAGCAGAATACTGGTGCAGAGAATCTGTAATGCGCCTCCCGCCAGGATAAGCGAGGCGCGCGCGCCCGCTGCGCGCGCAGAAAATGGAAACGCGGACGCCACCAGTAGAAAGACGACACACTGCTGGCCGACCCAACTGAATCCCGGAGCCCGGTTCACCAACATCCCATAGCCGAAGGCCCACAGCGTAGCGATTGGAACAAGAACAAAGTTTGTGTGTCCGGCAACCATGCCCAGAAATGTAGAGATCGCTATCCCGAGGGTGCCGAAGATCATTGGCAACAGCTGGGAGTCGTCGATGTCCTGCTTGCCTCCGAACCCGATCGTCATTGCGCCGCCGGCTGCGATCATGCCTGCGGCCGGATAGCCGACCGCCAGACCTACGCCAAGGCAAAGAGCAATGGCCAGCACAAACGTTACGTCCGTCCGGAGTGAAAAGGCTTGCCAGTCAAAGATGTAGCTGTCGCGTAATACCGTAGGCGTGCTGATGGAAGAACCTGCCGGGGCTATCTGAGTTTGTGATCGTACAGATCAAACATAGATATTAGGTGCCCATCTCATGAATATCACGCAATCACGAGAAAGACATGCCCGGAAGCCCTTAAACCAGCGGAAGTGCCTCTGTTTAGAGAGCATATCCTTCGACTTCGCGCGTGAAGGCAGATTCGAAGGATCTTTCTCAGACTGGCCGACTACGCATTTCACTCTTCTCGCAGCAGCATTAGGGGATCGACTCCCAACGCTCGCGCTGCAGGAATCCATGTGGCCAGCAATCCCAGTAACAGCATGGTTAAAACCGCGCCGGCCAGGACCAACGGATCGCGTGATGTCCCCGCATACGCGATGAAAGTCAGCATCCTGCTCACCGCAATTCCCAGAAACAGGCCTACCACTGAACCGAAAGCCAGGAGCCGCACAGCCTTTCCCAGCGACGCCTGCAAAACTTCCCTGCGCTGTGCACCCAGGGCAATGCGGATCCCAAGCTCCCGCATCCGCTTACTGACCGAATAGGATGCCATGCCAAAGATTCCGGTGACGGCAAGCATTGCGCCCAATCCGCCGAGAATTCCCAGCGATACCGTCACGACCCGGGAGGCAAACAGGGCGCCATCCAGCTCTTTGTTCCATGTTCGGATAGTAAAAGGCAGCCCCTCGTCGAGGCCTCGCAATGTGCTCTCCAGTGAAGCCGCCATTTGCTGGGAATTGCGGTTGGAGCGCACCACCAGCCAAGTAGCGCTGGTCGGCGACTGGAGAACAGGCTGAAATATTGCTGGCTGTGGATCTTCCGCGAGGGTCTTGTACTTTCCGTCCTCTACGATACCCATCACCTGGATGCGCGTACTGTCCCCTACCTTGAAGTATCCACCTATGGCGTTGGCTTCAGAGCCGAAGACTTTGCGCGCAAATATCCGGTTTACCAGAGCTACGCGCGGCGCACTTGCGTCGTCGTGTTTGGTGAAGATTCTACCTGTCAGCAGGGCCGTTCCCGCCGCTTGAAAATAGCCAGGAGAGATATTTTCGACCACAGTATCGGCGGCAGCATTCGATGTCCGCAAGTCGGTTGCTGTGTCTTTGAAAACAAGGGTACTGTTCATCATGTTTTCTCCATCGAGCGGCATCCGGTCGGTCAGTCCCACGGCTGTTACCCCAGGCATCGCCTCAACGGCATCGAGCATACGCTGCTGCATGGGCTGCACTTTTTCGCCGTCATATCCAGCCATGTTCAGGTCAGTTTCTACCAAGAGAGTGTTATCTGGCGCGAAGCCATAATTGCTATGCAGAGAACGCACCAGCCCCCGCACCGCAACCAGAGAAGCGGTAACCATCATGGCGCAGACGGCCACCTGTACCACAAGCAACAGGTCTCGCAGCGTGAAGCGCCGGCCGCCTACGCCGACAGATCCAGATTTCACGATCTCCCAGGGATTGGACCGAAGAACCCGTCGCACCGGCACCATGCCAAAGAGGAATCCGCTGACCAACGCTAGAAGTAATGAAACTGCATATACATGTCCGTCTGGAGCCACGGGCAAATGGACCGGGAAATTAGGTACCGGCTGCCACGCATCCAGCCAGCGGAGCAACAGGATGCCGCCAAGCAGCCCGGCGATGCCTCCGATGACCGAGACGATCAACGCCTCGGTCATGAGTTGACGCAGAATCCGTTTGCGGCTTGATCCGAGTGCCAGGCGCAATGCAACTTCTTTGGCTCGGTCGGCTGCGCGGGCGGCGAACAGGCTTCCCAGGTTGGCGCAGGCAGCCAGCAGAATCAACCCTGCCAGCAGCATCAACCCGGAAACAAAGGCTCGTACCGGACGCCCAAGCGTATCGCCGATCAGACCAGGGCGCGCCAGGGAAAAGCTGATCTGCTGGTCATCCTTCGGATAGCTCTTCGACAGATATGCTCCGATGGCATTCAAATCGGAAACAGCCTGCGCTGGAGTTACTCCCTTTTTCAGGCGTCCGATCAACCAAATACTGCGCGATCCACGGGCGTTCAGATCATTCCATCCCCCCGACTGTTCCCCGTTAACAATAGGGACCCAGAAATTGGGGATGAAATACAGTTCAGTGCCGTGAAACTCCGGCGGTGCAACTCCGAGGATTGTGAACGGATGTTTGTCCACCTGGACGGTGCGGCCCACGACTCCGGGATCGCCCTGAAAATGATTTTTCCAGTATGGATAGCTCAGCACCAGATAAGGGGCACTGTTCTGGCCGTGCTCATCGGAACCGTGGAAGAAACGGCCAAGATATGGCTGAATGCCTAATACGTCGAAGTAGTTCCCGCTCGCCTCGTAAAGCCACGTCGGAGAGGCTTTACCGCCCGTATCCAGACCGGCCCGGGTGACGCTGTATGCCGCGATGCCGTCAAAGCTCCGGTTCCGATCGCGCAGATCGCGATAATCAGGATATGACTGCGATGGATCGTTTTCCTTCCCGTGCTCAATCGTGTAAAGATTCTGAGCTTGCGGCAGATTGAGCGGGCGCAGAATCAACGCATTCATCAGGCTGAAGGCGACCGCATTCGCGCCGATTGCGAACGCCAACGTCAGCACAGCAACGACTGTGAAGCCAGGTGACTTCCACAACACGCGAAGACAGAAACGCAAATCCTGCATGAAGGTCTCAATGAAGTGCCCGGCGAGCGCCTCGTGGCATTCCTCCCTGAAGCGCTCATAACCACCGAATTCGATACGTGCCCGCCGCTCGGCTTCTTTCCGCAAGAGTCCGGAACGCTCAAGATCGTCAGCCCGGTGCTGGATGTGCGAGAGAAGCTCATCTTCCATCTCGCCATCTATTTGAGAAGATTTAAAAAGCTTGTCTGCAAACGAACGAAGATATGCAAAGAGTCTCATATCTCCTCCGGTTGCGCGGCGAGGGCAGAAGCAATGGCTGTGGCAAGACGATTCCAGCCTTCGGTTTCTTCGCGCAAACGCTTACGGCCCGCAGCCGTGAGTTCGTAGAACTTGGCCCGGCGATTGTTTTCAGAGGTGCCCCAACTTGCCGTTAACAGCCCCTGGCGCGCAAGGCGAAATAAGCCAGGATAGAGCGCTCCCTGTTCGATCAGCAGAGCGTTGTCGGAAATCTGTCCGATGCGCAGAAGAATGCCGTATCCGTGCAGCGGACCGAGAGAGACCGCTCTCAGAATAAGGAGATCAAGAGTTCCCGGAAGAAGTTGAGCCTGGTCTTTCACGCGCCCTCCTAAGATGATTAGGAAGCTAACGCGATCTCTCCTAAATTGTCAAGGAGAGTTATCCGGGGTAGTGATTTATCTGCCTTTATATTCTTGAAAAAGATCGGGAAATTGCTGTTTAAGAGCCTCGATCTTTGGGCGGTCGCATACCTGGATATATGGATTGTTCGGGTTGTGGAGGGCGTAGTCCTGGTGGTACGCCTCGGCGTCATAGAAGCCTCTGAATGGCGTAACCTGTGTGACAATCGGCTTCGGAAAGATTTTCGCGGCGTCAAGTTGCGCGATGTAAGCCGTGCTGATCTTCCGCTGCTCCTCGTTGGTGTAGAAGATGGCGGAGCGGTACGATGTGCCAACATCCGGTCCCTGGCGATTGAGTTGCGTCGGATCATGCACGACTGAGAAGAATATCTGGAGCAGCCTTCCATAGGTGATCTTCGAGGGGTCGAACACTACTTTGACGGATTCCGCATGACCCGTCGTTTCCGTGGTGACCTGGTCATAGGTAGCGGTCTCGGCGGATCCGCCTGCATATCCCGCAGTCGTTGCAATCACTCCTTTGACACGCTCAAAAACAGACTGTGTGCCCCAAAAGCAGCCGCCAGCAAAGATTGCCGTCTGTTTGCCCGGCTTTGGGGCAAGCGCGGCGTCGTTCGCGGGAGCGGGTATCGGTGATTTGATATCGGCTCTGCATCCCATAAAAGCCGCGGCAAACAGGACACAAAGGACGGTGCTGCGCATGACGAATAAAGCACGCATTCGAATCTCCGGGAGCGTTTTGTGATAACAACTCTTAGTCTTGAGACGCATCTGAACACGCCGTGGTTACAACCGGATGAGAAACCTGCACCGCAACGAGGATAGCGCCTTATTGCGCAGCTTGAAGCCAACCGCCGGGAGTGGAGCGCGCAATCCCCACTTCTTCTTCCGTCATATCTATGGAAATATCGGCGAAGAGTGGAGTGCTCAGATATCGTTCTCCGGTATCAGGCAGCATGCATAGAATCGTCGATCCCTCCGGGGCATCGGCAGCCACTTGCAACGCTGCGGCGAACGTTGCACCGGATGTGATGCCGACAAAAATTCCTTCCTTGCGCGCGAGTTCTCGACTCCAGCGCATAGCCTCTGCATTTTGGATTCGCAAGACCTGGCTGATGACCTTTGTATCGACGACATCTGCGACCAGCTTTGCGATGAAGTCCGGGCTCCAGCCCTGCAGCGGATGAGGATGCCACACCGGATGGCTTGCCAGTGCCGATCCATCCGGGTTCCGTTGCTGCTCGATCCCGCTTGAAAGCATGGCCGCATCGTCCGGCTCGGAGACGACGATCTTCGTGTCGGGTCGCTCCTTTGCGAGCACTCGCGCTACGCCTTTCAGAGTACCCCCAGTGCCAAATCCCGTCACCCAGTAGTCCAGCCGCTCGTCTTTGAAGTCCTCCAATATCTCTTTGGCCGTTGTTCGTGAGTGCATGTCGGCGTTGGCTTCATTCTCGAACTGGCGTGTAAGAAACCAGCCATGAGTTTCGGCCAGTTCGACGGCTTTGGCCACCATACCCATGCCTCTCGCCGCCGCTGGGGTAAGTACAACTTTCGCTCCCAGGAAGCGCATCAGCTTGCGTCGCTCGACGCTGAAGGTCTCCGCCATCGTGACAACAAGCGGATACCCTTTCTGTGCGCATACCATGGCCAGCCCAATTCCCGTATTCCCGCTTGTAGCTTCAATCACCGTCTGACCTGGCTTGAGTTGTCCCGTCTTCTCTGCATCATCGATCACCCCCAGAGCCAGACGATCTTTCACAGAACCGAGTGGATTGAATGCTTCGATTTTGACAAAGAGATTGACATGCGGAGGCGCCAACCTGTTGATCCTGACAACTGGGGTGTTGCCGATTGTTTCCAGGATGTTGGCATATCTTTGTCTCATTCATTCCTCCTCCGGATTCAAGCAATTGTACTTGTGGAATTGCTGGTCCAGTTCCAATATGATCTTTTAATTACGGAATAGCATCAGGCAGTACCCAGGCAATGATTGCATAGTTCATCATTTTGATTCAGAAAGGCCACGAAGAAACAAGGATCGTGAAGTGCAAATAATTGAAGCAGATTTTGGCCGATATGGCAGAATTTGTGCCACATGTTGGTAACTCGTGTTGATTCGGTTATCGAAATGAATACTAAATTGCTTGACAACCCTCTTATGAGCCTAAATCTGCATCTTTTCTAGAATGCGTGAATTTGAAAACTCGCACGACCTTCGATTCGGATTTATCCAATCCGTCGAGCGCTTCCCGAATCGACCGGCCTTAGGTATTGGACACCGTGTCTATACTTATGCGGAATCTTCAGACATCGCTCGTCGCTGGGCAGCCGGACTTATGGATGCGGTCGAAGGGCGTTCGCCCCAGCGCGTAGGTATCTTTGCCTCTCGAAGTGAAACCTCATACTTAGGCGTTATGGCGTGCCTTTTTGCCGGAGCCGCATTCGTACCGCTTAATCCTCAGTTTCCGATCGAGCGCACGCAGACAATGTGCGAACAGGCTGATCTGGACGCTCTTATCGTGGATGACCGGTCGGCGGTACAGTTACCTTCACTCCTCGCAGGGCTGAGTCGTATTCCAGCCATTCTTCTGCCGGAGACCAACTCCCTGATGGCGCTCAATTTGCCAACGGATTGCTGTGCATTCACACGAGAAGATCTCGCAAAAACCAAGCCTTTAATTCAACTCCCTGAAATCTCTCCAGATGATTTAGCCTATCTGCTTTTTACCTCCGGCAGCACCGGCAAACCGAAGGGAGTTCCAATTGCGCATGCGAATGTTCGAGCTTTTTTAAATTTCAGTTTAGCGCGCTATTCGCTTACCCCCGAGGATCGTCTTACGCAAACCTTTGATCAAACTTTCGATCTTTCAATCTTCGACCTTTTTATGGCTTGGGAGAGCGGCGCATCTTTCCATTCAATGCATCCGTTCGAGCTTCTCGCTCCAATTAAATTCGTTAACCGCCGTCAAATTACGGTGTGGTTCTCGGTTCCTTCAGTCGCAGGCCTTCTTCTGAAACAAGACGCACTCAAAGCCGGCAGCATGCCCGATCTGCGCTGGAGCCTCTTCTGCGGTGAAGGACTGCCAAGGGTGATTGTCGAAGCATGGCAGGCTGCAGCACCACAATCTACGGTTGAGAATCTTTATGGACCTACGGAACTCACTGTCGCCTGCGCGGCCTACAGATGGGATCCTGTCAAATCGCCATCGGAGTGCGTTAACGATCTGGTTCCAATCGGCGAGGTATTTCCTAGTCTCTCCCCCATTGTCATTAACGACTATCTCAGTGATGTTCCCGTGGGCGAAGTGGGCGAGCTCTGCATTGCCGGCCCACAAATGTTCCAAGGATACTGGCGCGCGCCTGAACTATCCGCCGGATGCTTTTTGGAGCGCGAGGAGCCAGGAGGAACGCGAGTCAAATACTATCGTACCGGTGACCTGGTGTCGCGTCACGACGAACGGTATGCCTATCTCGGCCGGGAAGACACCCGGATCAAGATGTGTGGTTATCGCATTGAATTGGGCGAGATTGAAGCGATTCTGCGTAGAAGAGGCTGTGTCGACGCAGTTGTGGTTCCCTGCCCGGAAAGACGTCCTGAGTATCTGACAGCTTTCGTGTCGGGAAATGTAGAAACCGCCGATCTTTTTGTTGCCTTGCGTCGATCTCTTCCGGGCTACATGGTGCCAAGAACAATCGTTTCGCTGGAAACGCTGCCTCTTAACAAAAACAGCAAAATAGATCGCGGAGCATTACGCCAGATGGCTTGCAGCGCTGCCGATATATAGAGCCATCGAACTGGCACTAGATAGTTAGATATGGAATCGGCCGTCTTCTTTGTAACATTCGCAAAATCCAGTATCCGGCAAGGGAGGCTGCCAGATGCTTTAAGGTGTGGCCGCTTACAACGTGTCCAAGGCTGAAAATCTGCTTGTCAAGCACCTCCAGAATTTTCGCAAGGATATAGAAGCCCGCCACAAACACCAAGCCTGATCCGCAGGTGTAACGTGGCGGGAAAAGAAGTGCCATCAACAGAAATAGAACGGAATATGTCTGCACTGTCGCGTAAAAGCGCAAATCGCCCACTCCATGCAGTTCGCTCATATACCATTGCAACACGCTTCCCATGCCTATCAGCAGAAGGATTGGCAGCAACCAGAGTCCAATGCGTAAATTGATGCGCTCAGCGATGAGGGCTGACACCAGCGACATGAATACGATCGTCATTGGCAGTCTGTCCCACACGAGCCGCGCGTTACTTGGCTTCAAATGGTAGTAGGAGGAGCCGAATGCCGTAAGAAACAGGCCGAAAAAAATAATCAGGTAGAACCAGCGCTCTCGCTTATCGATAAAGTGTTCTGAAATCGCTTCAGAATTGGGCCGAAGCAAAAATACGAGGCCCCATAATCCAAAGATCGCAAAAGGTACGTTAGAAACTACATCGCCAAAATTGGGAATGCCTAGAAAACTACGCTGGTCGGCGAACATGTGGTATGCCTGCGGTTGCGGAATCCGCGGCAACAGGAGATCGACCACAGCGATAACAGCTGTGATAACAAACAGTAATGTCAAACCAGCTTTTCGTGAAATCAATTCACTCTCCTATGTCTCTCGCATATTCGGTACTCCCCATGTATCGCCATCATTGCCTGAGACGATTATCAGTGATCGTCACGAATTCACCATCTCCGACTTGATGATTCGATCCACACACGGTTGAGGACCGGCAGCTGCTGCATTGCAAAGGAAGCATCTGTCCGTGACACATTGCGCACGCCCTCCTTATGAAGGTGGCCTCAATATTTTCACAAAACTGCCGTCATTCTCCAGGTGTTTCGACGGTGTCTTGCTTGCCATAGTGATGAGGAGCTAAACGGTGATCCGGAGTGCCATCAACCGCGCATGCTGGTAAGCTGGCTTAACTCGAGGTATGATTCTGCGTGCAGTTACCTGTCAATCCGCCTGTTCTCCCCATGCTTGCCAAAAGGGTGAGTGAACTGCCCGAAGGGGATCAGTGGATTTTTGAGCCGAAGTGGGACGGATTTCGAGCTCTCGTTTTTCGCGACGAAGACGAAATCATGCTGCAGAGCCGTGACCAGAAATCGCTAAACCGCTATTTCCCTGAATTGCTGGAGCCATTGCTTCTTCAACTGCCAACGCGCTGCGCGCTGGATGGCGAAATAGTTATAGCAAAGAATGGCGCGCTGGACTTTGAAGCCCTTCAGCTTCGCATTCATCCAGCGACATCGCGCGTGAAAATGCTTTCTCAACAAATGCCTGCATCGATGGTTTTCTTTGATCTGCTTTGCGAAGGGAATGAGGACCTTCTGCAAAAGCCGTTTCACGAGCGCCGTCAACGATTAGAAGCGCTTCTGGCTGCATCCTCTCCCCCGCTTCACCTAACTCCAGCCACGCATGAAAGAACTGTCGCCTCGGATTGGTTTCGCCGCTTTGAAGGTGCCGGTCTCGATGGTGTTGTGGCCAAAGGTGATTCAGATATCTATGAACCTGACAAACGTGTGATGTTCAAAGTCAAGCACGAACGCGATTGCGATTGTGTTGTCGCTGGCTTTCGCTGGTATAAGGAATGCGAAGGTGTGGCTATTGGTTCATTACTTCTTGGACTTTTCGACGATGCCGGAAATTTGCAGCATGTAGGTGTGTGCGCAAGTTTCTCGAAGGAGAAGCGACGTGAGCTTTTGGATTTTCTCACACCGTATCGCGAGAATGCTCTTGCCGATCACCCATGGAGATCATGGGCAGAACACGCCGCCGCCGCGGCTGAAACCGGACAACGCATGCCGGGCGGTCAAAGTCGGTGGAGTCAAGACAAGGATTTGTCATGGGAACCATTAAGGCCGGAATTGGTCGTGGAGGTGGCCTATGAGCACATGCAGGGAAGGCGCTTCCGTCATATGGCGCATTTTCGTAGATGGCGCCCGGATAAAAAGACCAGCGATTGCACTTACGCTCAGTTAGAAATCGTTCCCGCACAGGAACTGATGGATATTTTCTCAACCTCCCGCTGACCCCATGTTGATGTTCACTCGATCGCGCGCCTACGCCATTTGCGAGTGGGATCATCGTCGGGGTCGGGTGTTTCTTGAGGTGGCCGCAATGTTTCCGGAACATGACGCAAATTCACGCGGATGCGCGTCCAGAGAGACGAACGGCCTCGCATACGATCTACCAGAACGTCGTCTACCGCCAATAGTTTTGCTACTTCCGTATATTTATTCTTCCAGCGCTCAAGACCTGCAAGCGCCGCCTCTTCACTTGGTGAATTCGCGATAGTGAGAAGGGGCGCCTTGATTCGAGACGCTCTCGCCGGTGATTTCTTTGGGATTGAATTCGCAGTATCAGACTTGGCTCGTGATGGAGCAACTCGGCTTCCCTCACCTTCCATTTTGCGAAAATGCGGCGGCCATGGTGCGTCAGCCAGCCCCGAGGCCTCATCTCTTGCGGCAAGTTCGAGTAACTTTTGCAATGAACCTTTGGCCATTTCAATTTCTGCATGAGGATCGCCAATCTCAGCGAAACGCTTCGGCATCGTCAGAACAGTAAAATCCGCCGGGTCGCATTCGAGCACCTCATTCCAGTAGAGCGGCGCTGAAACACGGGCATCCGGGAGGGGGCGCACCGAATAGGCCGATGCCGTGGTCCGGTCCTTGGCGTTCTGGTTGTAATCAAGAAATACCCCGTGACGCTCTTCTTTCCACCATTTCGAGCTCGCAAGGTCAGGTAAACGACGCTCTACTTCGCGAGCGAGTGCCAGTGCTGCTTTCCGGACTTCTGTGAAGGTCCAACTAGATTCAATTCGCGAGATTATATGCATTCCACGCGAACCACTGGTTTTGGGCCAGCCACTAAGGCCCAGTTCTTCAAGGACGTCCTTTACTTCTATCGCCACACGGCGCACGTCACTCCACTCCACTCCCGGTCCAGGATCGAGGTCGATTCGTAATTCGTCGGGGTGGTCCAGGTCAGCGGAGCGGACAGGGTGTGGATGCAATTCAAGACAACCAAGGTTCACGATCCAGGCTAGTCCCGCCGCATCCTCTATTACCAGTTCTTCGGCGGTACGACCTGATGGGAAAGAAAGTGTTACCGTCCTTAGCCACGGTGGCCGTTCGCCAGGTGCGCGTTTCTGATAGAAAGCCTCGCTTTCAGCACCATTCACAAAGCGCTTCAGAACAATTGGACGGTCGCGAATGCCAGCGACGGCGCCAGCAGCAACTGCAAGGTAATACTGCACGATCTCGAGTTTTGTCAGCTTTACCTGTCGCGAGAAATAGAGCTTGTCGGCGTGCGTTATCCGAACATCCTTTCCCTCGATCGAGAGTAGTTCTGAACCGTGGTCTTGATTCGTCGACATGGCACATTCATTAGTAGCAGACTTCAGCGTCCACCGGCGTGAAGCCAGTCATGTAGCTTAATTCGTGCACGGCGCAGTCAGCTGATTTACGAATGGTTCGTCTTTCTGCTTGTGAAGATCGTGCGCATTAGAAACTCCGCCTTGGCTTCCTGCTAGCGTCCCATGGAACCGTAAAGACAATTAGAATAGAATGTCAATCGGAGCAGGACCGTGAAAACCAGACTTGGGCTTATCACATTGCTGCTATTCGGGCTCGCGGTTGCGCCATGCTATAGCCAATCGGGCGCTGACCAAAATAAAAAAACGGTACACACCGGGAAAAAAGGCCGCAGCGCTGGTGGCGATGTCGCAAGTGGAAGTGGAGACATCGGCAAAGGTGCGGCTAAAGGCGTCGGCAATCTTGCCTCGGGTACGGGAAAAGGGGCGGTAGACCTGGTTACGCTCCATCCAATTGATGCGGCAGCATCTGTTGGAAAGGGCGGCGTTTCAGCAGGCAAGGATGTCGCCGTCGGCACGACAAAAGGCACAGGGAAAATCGCCAAAGGTATTGGTAAGGGAATCAAACATATCTTTTAGTAATGTTTCAGTTCATGCTTGTCTCCTAATCAGCGCGAGGCGTGTCGCCTCGCGCTGATTAGCAAAAGGCGCAGATAGCTCTGCTTATTTCTGCGTTTTCATGAACGCACGTACCAGCGAGGTCATCTCATCTACCTTGGTATCAAGCGCGAAGTGTCCTGCGTCAAGTAGGTAGACCTCCGCGTTCGGCACGTCCTTGCGATAGCGTTCCGGCTCGCCTAGATCGAACGAGAGATCGTGCTTGCCCCAGAGGACCAAAAGCTTTGGCTGTGTCTTCTGCATCCATGCCTGCCACTTTGGATAAGCATCGACGTTCGTGCGGTAGTCATAGAAGAGATCGCTTTGAATCTGCGCCTGCCCTGGCGCGTTCAGAAATGCGTACTCATCGGTCCAAAGATCCGGGTCATACAGCTCAATGTTCGGATCGTCTCCGATATGTCGCGTTTTGGTGGTTGCAAGCGACAGGAGGTTCTTGCGCAACGCTTCTTCATAAGCAGGCCGGTCAGCCCAGAATGCCCGCCGTGTTGCCCAGTTCGCACCAAGCCCTTCGTTGTGAGCGACAGCATCCTGCACGATGAGAGCCTGCACCCGCTCCGGATGTGCCAGCGCCATGCGAAAACCAACCGGGCCGCCGTAGTCCTGCATATAGAGCGTGTAGTGAGACAAGCCCAGCACTTGCGTGAAGCCCTCCATCACCGAAACAATATGGTCGAAGGTGTAATCGAATTGCTCCGGGTCGGGCCAGTCGCTGTGACCAAAACCCGGATAGTCAGGGGCAACGAGATGGTAGCTGTCTGCAAGCCGTGCCAGCAGCGGCTCAAACATGCGCGACGACGACGGAAGGCCGTGCAGCAAGAGAATAGTGGGAGCGTCTTTTGGTCCTGCTTCCCGGTAGAAGATAGAGAGTCCATCGACCTTCACTGTGCGATAAAAAGTCGGGTGCTTCATTGGGCCTTCCTTTCCGTGGTCCTGGGCCTACAATTGAAACGATATGAGGATAGCAGTGAGCGCTAGTGCGGCGGAGAAAGCCCACACGCATCGCGTCCATAGGTGCAATGCAAGGGAAACATTGTTGACTCCTCTTATGTGAGCTTCAATGTAATTATTTTCCATTTCGATCGCGGTTCCAGCAAAGGACTGGTCCAGCAATCGCGGAGACTTCGGATACCAGCGCCTGCAGCAGCGTCTTAACGTCGCTGTATCGCGACATGTTTGCACTCTGTCCGGCCCAGAGCTGAAGGAGCTCTGGCTTCGCAGCTTTGACGGCAAGGATGGAGAGATTTCTTACGAGAGCGCGCTGCAAGGGATACGGAAGAATCTCCACGCCTGGGCGATTGAGCTCTTCGAGCAGCTGGTTGTGTATTCCGCGAGCCAGCCTTCCAGTAAAGCCCCGGGTCAATCCTGTTCTGCGAGCGTTGCCGCTGAGGATTGCGTTGCGATGAAGCGCACTTGCACCGGATTCCTCACAAGCCAGAAAAGCTGTGCCGATTTGTACGCCCTCAGCTCCCAGAGCAAAAGCTGCAACGATTCCGCGAGCATCTGTGATGCCTCCGGCAGCAACTACGGGGACCGAAACGGCGTCTGCGACTTGAGGTACGAGCGAGAACGTTCCGGTAAGGGATTCCTCGGCAGGGCGCAGGAAAGAACCGCGATGACCGCCTGCTTCAAAACCTGAAGCGGCGATGACATCGATTCCTGCCTGCTCAAGAACGATGGCTTCGTCCGGTGTCGTCGCCGCTCCGATCGTAAGGATTCCCTGCGCACGGCATTCGTCGAGAATTTCCTTCGGTGGAATTCCGTAGATGAAACTGAAGGCGGGCACCTTTGCATCGAGCACAACTCGCACCTGGTCCTCAAACTTGATCGGAACATATGGCTTATAGTCCGGCAGTGTGCCGCCCAAGGCCTTGATGTGTCCCGCGAGAGGCGCCAGGCTACGCGCAAATGCCTCGCTGTCGGATGTGCGCGCGCCCTCATCTTCCATCGAGACCCACAAATTGATCGCGAACGGCTTCGGAGTGAGCGCACGAATCTCAGCGATCACATCCTGAATGGCTGAAGGGCTCAAGCTATGCGCTCCGAAGGAGCCGAGGCCGCCAAAATTCGAGACGGTGGCCGTCAATTGCTGCGTCGACAGACCGCCAAGAGGGCCTTGAATAATTGGATATTCAATGCCCAGGATTGATGAAATGCGAGTCTTGTTCCATTGCGGAGGCGAGCTAAGCGACTGCTCTTTCATAAGTGCGTCTACTGCCCTTTCAAAGCGAAAGGCAGAGATCGCTTGACCTCTGCCTGCTGTTGTTACTCTGTGACTTCGAAGATGACATCGAGTTCGATCGGCACCCCGAGGGGAAGGCTGGCAACGCCGACTATGGCCCGAACCGATGTTTTCTCGATGCCAAAGACATCGCGAAATAGGTCTGAGACAGCGTCCGCGACCCTGGGCTGGTCGAAGAAGTCCCCCGAGGTTGCGATGAACACTCCGAGCCGCACGACGCGAGTCACTCTATCAAGCGTGCCCAAATGCGCCTTCGCCGCAGAGAGAACGCCTAAAGCTGCAGTGTAGGCGGCATCCCGTCCAGCATCGGTATCGAGCTCTTTCCCAAGCCGGCCAAGATATTTCGGCTTGTGGTCCACAACCGGGAGCATACCGCTAAAGAAGAGGAGATTGCCCGTCTGTACCGTCTCGACGTAAGTGCCAAAAGGTGTTGGGGCATCCGGGAGCTGAATGCCAAGATCTTGCAACCGGCGTTCCGCGCTGCCCAGCGGTGAACCTCCAGGGCTTACCATTTGCCGGCGTGCGCACCGCCGTCCACGTGAAGCACCTCCCCAGTTATGTTGCGAGCTTCCGTCAGATAAACGACGGCGTCAGCGATCTCCTTCGAATCGGAGATCGTGCCCATCGGTGAAAGGGTCTTCAGGAAGTCCTTCGGATTGTTCTCGTGCATAGGAGTGTCGACGATGCCGGGCGCGACTGCATTAAAGCGGATGTTATTCTTCGCGTATTCGCTGGCGAGGCTGATGGTGACTGCATTGAGTCCGCCCTTGGTGATCATCGCAATCGACGCCGGAGCGCCAGCGATGGGGTTGGCGGCCAGAGAGGCGGTGATGTTTGTCACGCTGCCACCGGCACCCTGCGATAGCATCTGCTTGACCGCGAGTTGAGTGATGAAGATGAAGCCTTCGAGGTTGGTGGAGACTAAGCTGCGGAAGTCGTCAGCGGTGTAGTCAGTGAAGGGCTTAGCTACGAAGATGCCCGCATTGTTGACAACGGCATCGATTGAGCCGAACTTACTGATCGCGGTCTGTGCGACCTTTTCAGCCGTCGCACCCTGACCGATGTCTCCGTCGACGACCGCGAGGCTCGGTGACGGCGCAAAGCCAGCCTTGGAAACGCTGCGCGAAGTTGCTACGACGTTATAGCCGCGATCCAGAAAGGCCTGGACAACGGCCGCTCCAATGCCTTGCGAGGCACCGGTTACAATGACTCTCTTCTTGCTTGCCATATTTAGCTCCTGTGGTTTTCTCGAAGAGCCCTCAGAGAATTCAGTTCCCGCTCTTGCGTGTTAGACCATGTAACCATTTAAATATTCATAAAAGGTTACAAACAAAAAGATTCTATTATCACCTGTAGGATTCTAAAAAACTGCATGGGACAGTAAAACCGGCTTCTATAGGACGCAATCATCATAATTGACGGGCACGCGCTCGAAATGCCGCCACCTTTGCCCTGTTGCCGCAGAGCTGTGGGCTGCACCAGCGTCTCCGGTGAGCCTTGGTGCGGTCGTAAAACCACAGCACGCATTGTCCGCCTTCGCAATGACGGACCAAATCAAAGTCTGCATGGGACAGCAGTTCCGCTACCGACTCAGCAACAGGCGCCAGATACTGTTCAACCGTCTTCTTACGGTATACGCGCTCGACGTGAATATCTGTTCGTGACCTTGCGCGGAGAACGCAATGACTGACTGAGTGTTCAAGAAAACCATTCAGTTCGTCCAATGGGAGCGTCTTTTTTGCCTTTCTTGCCTCCACTGCTTTCAAGGCGATCTCTCTTAGGCTGCGTGCCTTTCGAAGGAGAGCGCCTTCTGGCCATCTTGTTGATGGCAGTGTATCGCGCAATCCTTCTCGGACAATCCATGCGGCAACATCTTCATCGCTTTGCCATGTGTCGGCTAGTTCACTTCCAACCATATGAAGGGTATTGATAAAGTTGAGAGCTGGATGATCGCCCACAAAATCGACGAGAGAAGCAACGTACTCCTTTTGCGTTACTCCGGTTTTCATTAGGCCCCTCCTCAAAAGGTTGTAACTTTATTGCATCAATATGCAGGTTACACCAATCTCATTTTTATGTAACAAATAAAGTAAGATTTATATGGTTACAGTAAAATCATCCGAAAATGTTATCAGCAATTATCCCCGGCTAAGAATGCGACAGATCGGCACGAATCCTTGGCCTGGGAGCAGAAGGCGAATGGTGAAAGCGATGCCTTCTGCGTAAGCCGTGAACGAGGACGCAAGTAAAGTCCGCAACGAAGATCTGCACGCGCAAGGCGCTAAGTCTACGGTTGGGCCACTAACCTCTGTCTCAAAATTCAAATATTGAATCTCATTCGTAATTCATGCGGATGCGTAAGCACCACTTGATCCACACGTAAATGTCGTGGTACCGTTCCATCCCAACACGACCTAGGAGACAGCAATGAGCACGAACGAAGTCCCTAGTAACGACGCTACCCGCGCGAGAGTTGACACGAAGTTCGAGATCGTCGTCATCCCTGTTTCGGATGTCGACCGCGCGAAGGAGTTCTACGGCGGGAGGCTCGGGTGGCGGCTCGACGCCGACTACGACAACGGTAGCGACTTCCGCGTGATTCAGTTCACACCGCCCGGCTCCGGGTGCTCGGTCATTTTCGGCAAGAATGTCACCGCGGCAGCTCCCGGCTCTGCCCAGAGCCTATACCTGATCGTCTCCGACGTCGCGGCCGCCCGCGAAGAGCTGCTCGGTCACGGCGTCGAGGTTAGCGAGGTCTTCCACAACGAAGGCGTGTACGCTGGCCCGGACGAGCCCTACCTGTTTGGGCGGCTTCGAGTCAGCGGTCCGGATCCTGAGCATCGCAGCTATCGTTCGTTCGCCTCATTCCATGATCCGGATGGAAACGGTTGGCTCTTCCAGGAGCTCACGACACGGCTACCCGGTCGTATCGCCGGCGACACCACGTACGCATCGGCGAGCGATCTGGCGAGCGCGCTTCGACGTGCGGAGGCGGCCCACGGCGAGCACGAGAAGCGCGCCGGTGGGCAGCGTGACGAGAACTGGCCAGACTGGTACGCCGAGTACATGGTGCGCGAGCAATCCGGCGAAAAGCCGCCGCAATGAACGACTGCAACGTGATCGTCATCGGCGTCGGCGCTTAACCTGTCTCGTTGAGCCCGCTCGACCTCGGGTGATATCGGTCTTAGTGGTGGCCGCCGCTTGAAGTGGAGCCGCCAGCACTCGATCCACCGCCACCGCCTCCTCCGTGCGAACCACCGCCACCACTGGAGCCTCCGCCTCCGTGAGAGCCCCCGCCATTCGAGCCTCCCCCACCGTGCGCGCTCCCGCCGCTGAATCCTCCGCCGCTGCGGGCACCGCCGCCGCTACTGAAGCCGCCATGCCCTCCGGCAAAGCTGCCACCACGTGCCTGCAGGGATCCATCGCGATTCGTGATCGGTGCGGAGACAGTCACGCTCCTGTTTCCGTGCATGACCTCTTTCGGCATCGTGAAGCTTTGCGACTTGGAATCGAAACCCAGTTGAACGCCCGCTAACTTGACAGCGGTAAAGTTGTCTCCCCGCAACCCGTCCTTCATCGCGTGCGCTTCCATGCGCGGCACATCTGTCCGGGATAATGGAGGCAGATAGGCAGTACGGTATTCTCGCGGCGGCGACTTGAGATCCCCAATTGGGTGGTCGGGCTCGAACTTCACCCGCTCCACCGATAACCCGTTCCTGTTGTTTATCGCAAAGACTTCTTCCTTTCGGTTGATCGGGGGCCGGCCTTTCACGTCATAGGGATGAATCGGGACGAAAGCCACTCTACGTCCGCTCTTAACCCAGCGAACCGGTTCAAGATGGTGCCGCTTGTTACCTGCGACCCAGCAGTAGCGATGCCGCCGGTGAACCCAGCTCCCGGCGTGACACACGGCCCAGTTCCACCCGGCTGCGTTCGGTCCCAATCCTGTGCTAGTCACTCTGCTTATGCCTGTTGTCGGATCCTTGACAAGCCGGTAGCGAATCGCTGACGGAAAACAAGGGAAAGAGTCATCCTCATTTAAAATCCCAAGAGGGTCAGTGGAGCCTGCTTGTATCGCCCGGGCCCCACTGAAGCTGAAAGGCTCGCGCAAGCTAGCCTGCATAAGATGCGCGCCTCCAAAAGCCTGTGCGGAAGGGGGCTGGACTTCCGAAACTTTGTCGCCCGCATGCTGCCGCCCATTCTGGGTCGTCGGTTCCCAGCAAGTCCCATACGGTGCGCACTCAAAGAATGTACCCTGTCCCTTCATGTCCGCCAGGCCGGGAATCGGCGAAGTCAGCCCGGAAGCTTTCTCCATATCAGACATGGCCTCTGTTCGTTGCACGACCCGGTCCGCGACCCACTTGTCCCACTCGGCAAATGCGCCCGGATCATTCGGGCCGACAGGATCAACACGGTGGCCCTCGCGAAAGTACAGCGTCTGGCCTGCCTGTGCTTCCTGCTCCGCTCCGGGCAATCGCACAACTCCACCACCCTGCGGCGTGATTGCAACCCCATCAAGATAACTGTTGACGCGGGCATTCATATGTTCGGGATATCTCGAAGTGAAGCTATCGGTGGGGGTCCTCAGGGTGAACGCTTCTCCAGCGATGTATGGATGCACATTGAACGACACAGTGCCCGCGAGAAGGGCGAGGTCGGTGTAGGGTACACCGCTGGTGGTGTGCAGATCGTTGAATGTAAGAACTGAGTTTTCTCCAAGATAGAGAGTTGAGGCATCTTCAAACTCGACCTCCGCGCGTCCGACGCCTGTCACCAGGCTGAAGCCTGTTTCCAGAGGGAGATTGGCAACTGCCTTCTCCCAGGTTGCGCCGGCAGGCTTTTCCTTTTCGTCGCCGCGCGCAATGCGCACATCGCCCTCCACATAACTGATCCGAACAATCTGAGCATAGGTTGCATCCGAATAATGCTGCCCCAGGATAAAGAGTGCTTTCTGCTTCAGCTGCTCAGAGGAGTCGCTATTCAGAATCTCCTGAATCTGCGCCAGAGCCCGTGATTCGTCCTTATGCATCAGAGAGTTAAGCGCCAGCAGTTTCAGGTCATCGTCCTGTATTGCTTTGGGGTCGACGGGCTTCCCGCTCTTTGCGTGAATCTCGATCTCCAGCGCGCCGCACTCATGGATCCAACTGCTGGCGGGAAACGCGTGGCCCAGTTCGGCGCAGGTGGCCAACGCAGATCCCACGTGTCCTTGTTTGTTTTCCGCATACGCCTTCCAATAGAGAGCTCCATCGGCGCGGTCGCCATGTTGACCGGCAACCTTGGTGAAGATTGCTTCCGCATCTGACCAGCGCCCTTCGTTGATGGCGCGGGTTCCGTCCGTGTAGAGACTGTCGGGACTGCTCAATGTGACTGGTGCCCCATCGACTCCAACTGGCTCTATGCTTCCGGCAAAACTCTGTGCCGGTGCGGGTTGAGCGACGCCAGTCAGGGATCCGCAAAGCAACACTCCCAGCAGAACAGAATCGAAAACAAGTCTGGATTTCATATCGTGCCCTTCTTCGGTTGGGCGGTTGAGGCCGCCTGCCGGGAACGCAGCACGCGCACCTCAAAGAGCAGGCGGTCCGCGTTCATTTCCTCTTGCAGCCTGGTAATCGTAGTGCTGTTCAAGCCCTCCGGCTGATTAGCAAGCTCAGCAAGCAGATGATCCAGACGAGCAAGCGTCGTTGCCAGCGCTGGATCATCATTGTGCTTCACGTTTTGACGGCAGGTACGATTTGCTGCCAGTAGACTACGCGCCTCGTCGCGCAGCGGAGATACCATCTCGGCGCTGTCGGCATCGGCATGTTTCAGTTCCATCAGCAGCCGCTCCGAGCGGTCCAGGTGATCACTCAGAACCACCACGACAACACGCTCCGGAGGATGCGTCACGCTTTGCTTCTTTTGCTGAGAATGGTTTTCCGCAACGGTCTGCGTCTGTCTGCGCTCCCATAGCTGCCCACCGATGAAGGCGCAGGTAACCAGCACTGCGCAGGCGGCGGCATAACTCAGACCTCTCCTCATCCCGCCACGCAACCAACTTTGCTTCCGCGCTTCATAAACAGGCAACAAGCGGGAAATCGATTCCCAGACCCGGTTGCCGTAAAAGGCGTCTCGGGCCGGCACGTCTTCAAATTTCATCTCAGCGAGGTCGCTCCGCAGCGCAGTATAGGTCTCCGAGCATTCCGCACACGCCTCAAGGTGCTGTTCCACAGCATCCTTGTCGTCCTCGTCATAGGCATGGGCGATCAGTTCTTCTTCGGTCAAATGATTCATACCTTTACCCTTAAAGCCGCCAACCGGCACCGCAATTTTTGTACGGCGCGAAATACAGCTTGCTTCGCCGCGTTGGGCGCAATACCCAGCGCAGCTGCAATCTCTTCGCTGGTGCGCTCTTCCATGTGCCGCAGTACGAAGGCCGTTCGTTCCGTAGGCGTCAGACTATGCATCGCAATCTCCTGCATGGCTCCGATTTCGCGGCTGAGCAGCAGCCGGTCCGGGCCTGCGGACAAATCTGCCACCTGAACTTCGTTTTGCTCCGGGTCTGATTCTTCACCCACCCTGCTGTTCTCATCCACTCGGGAGCTGCCGATTTTGTCTAACGCGCAACGCACCGCGATCCGATAAATCCATGTGCCGAAATCCGACCGCGACTCAAAACCCTCCAGCTTTCGATACCCGCGCAAAAACGCCTCTTGCACCACGTCTTCCGCATCGGCTTCATTGCCGGTGATGCGAAACGCCACCCGGAACAGCTTCCCGCTATAGCGCACGACCAGAGCTCCGTAGGCCTCTTTGTCTCCAGAAAGAACTGCCCGGATCGCTGCGTGGTCGTTCTTGTCCATGCGCAACATTAGACTCCAGCTCGCCGGGTGCGGTTATGAGAGATTTTGTTAGCCATCTGTGGCGACATTGGAGACACTTTGCTAGCGGGCTGTCGGTTTTATCGTTTATCGCCCTTTGAGTAGCTTCTTGGCCTGGCTTTGCAATGCCTGAGCTGCGTCTTATGAAGTCAATTGATGCAAAAATCGCCAATGCTCTTATAGTGGCTCAGGCGTATAGCAGGAAGGCAAGATCAGCTCGACACGAGTTAAACCGCTGGTTGAAGATCCTCGAACCCAGATGGTATGGATGCTGTACGATCGGAAGGCTTGCTAACTTGAGCAGATCGAGGTGGAGCGGGCATAATGAAATCTCGATCGTGTCCTCAGGCTGATAAATGTTGCCTTTTATTGGCGGTCTAATCCGGCCTTACCGCCGTACACTGGCGGTCATTGTTCTTGCTATGTTGGTCGAGACGGCGATGAGCCTCGCCACCCCGTGGCCACTAAAGATCATCCTGGATACCGTCATCGGCAATCACAAGCTTGCGCCATGGCTTCTTCGGTTAACCGGTGGGCAAATTGAAAATGGCTATCGGCTCCACGTTGCCATTCTTGCGTCTTTAGCAGTCGTCCTCATTGCAATCTTGGGCGCGATTGCTTCCTACATTGACAACTACTATACCGAGAGCGTGGGTCAATGGATAGCTCACGATCTTCGCATGCGGTTATACCAGCACCTTCAGGCGCTTTCTTTAAGGTATTACAGCACCCACGAGACCGGCACGATTCTCAGCACGCTCACTACAGATATCCAAACCATTCAAGGTTTCGCGTCTTCATCCACCCTAAACATTTTTGTAGATCTCCTCACGATCGTCTTCATGCTCGGATTGATGTTTTGGCTCAATTGGGATTTCACTTTGATCGCCATTGCAGTGACACCATTCCTGCTGTTATTCGTCTCAAGATTTAAAAAAGCAGTCAAGAAAGCCAGCCACCAGGTTCGCAAGGAACAAAGCGAAATCGTGTCTGTAGTCCAGCAAGGGTTGGAGTCCATACAAGTTGTTAAAGCTTTCGGGCAGGAAAAAATGGAGGAGAACCTGCTCTACAGCGTCAGCCAGGCAACGGTGGGGGCCGCTCTCAGAGCACGTAGCATTAAGTCGCTGCTCTCACCTGTAGTAACCATTACTGTTGCCTTATGCACGGCGGTGGTGCTTTGGCGGGGTGCGGCCTTAGTTCTTGCTGGTTCCATGACGATTGGTGAACTCACCGTTTATCTTGCCTATCTCACTAAATTCTTTAAACCGGTGAAGGATCTCGCGACGACGACCAATGCCATTGCGCAGGTCACTGTAGGTGCAGAACGTGTCCGCTACATTTTGGACACAGACTCCATCATTCCCGAAAATCCTAATGGGTTAGAGCCCGAAACCCTGACCGGTGAAATCGAGTTTGACCGCATTGTCTTCGGCTACGAACCATCCTCTCCGATCCTGACGGATCTGAGTTTCAAAATTAACGCGGGTCAGTTCGTTGGCATCGTTGGACCAACCGGCAGCGGAAAATCCACACTCGTGAGCCTGATTCCGCGCTTCTATGACGTTCAATCTGGAGCTATCCGCATTGATGGCCGCGACATTCGTGACTACAAACTCAAAGCTCTACGCGACCAGATTGGCTATGTCCTCCAAGACACCATTCTCTTTCGTGGAACCATTCTGGAGAACATCGCCTTCGGCCGTCCTGAAGCAACAAAAGATGAGGTTGTCGCGGCTGCTAAGTTAGCGAATGCCCATGACTTCATTTCCGCTATGCCGCTCGGCTATGACACGCTTGTTGGTGATCGCGGCTCCACTCTCTCCGGCGGTCAACGCCAGCGTATCGGGATCGCCCGGGTCATGGTTCGCAATAATCCCATTCTGCTACTCGACGAGCCTACGGCCGCTCTCGACAGTGAATCTGAAGAGCTTGTCATCGAAGCGATGGAGCGCCTCATGAAAGGCAAAACCGTCATCGCCATTGCACACCGATTGAGCACTATTCGTCACGCCCACCAAATCGTCGTTATCAATGAGGGAGTCGTAGCCGAAAACGGCACTCACGAGGAACTCATGGTCCGTAACGGCATCTATGCAAAACTGCACCGCACCCAATTCGACGCCAATTCAGATAAAGTTGTGCTGTAGCAGAAAGTTCGCGGCTACTGGTGAGGCCTGACCGCCGCAATCAATCCGCGAGCAAGTGAAGGAAACATAATGTCCCACTCCATCATCATTTTGCCGGACGATTCAGCCCAACCAATCCTAGCGGCCATTGCGCAGGCCACAAAATCGATCCGCATCAAAATGTTCGTTTTTTCTGACTCGGAGCTTCTCCGGACAGTGATTGCTGCACATCGACGCGGTGTGGATGTACGCGTCATGCTCAATCCTCAACGGCGCGACGGCGAGAAGGAAAACGACGAATCCCGGAAGATGCTCACCGAGGCGGGTATTGAGGTCATCGACAGTAACCCTGCTTTCGATCTCACTCACGAAAAATCCATGGTCATTGACGAAGCTCTCGCTTTCGTCCAATCCCTCAATTGGCAGACTAAAAACCTCTTGCATACACGGGATTATGCAATCCTCACCTCCCAAAAACACGAGGTAAATGAAATTGTTGAGTGCTTTGAGGCCGACTGGAAGCGCCTGCCTTTCGACGCTGGAGACCACTCCCATCTTATTTGGTGTATCGGAAATGGTAGACGAAGACTTGGTCAGTTGATCGACGACGCCAAATACTCGCTCTGGCTACAGAATGAGCGCTATCAAGACCCGACGATTATTGAACATCTCGTCCGGGCAAACCGCCGCGGCGTCAAAATCCACATCATGGCTCGACCTCCGCATACGCTCAAAAAAGACAAGCTCATCGAAGGAGTAAGCGGTCTGCGCATCCTTCGGGATATTGGCGTCAAAATTCATAAGCTGACTCACCTGAAGCTTCACGGAAAACTAATCTTTGCTGATGAATGCCGGGCCATCATTGGCTCCATCAATCTTGCTCCTGGTAGTTTCGATAGCCGCCGCGAACTTGCCATTCAGGTTCAGGACGAGCACGTTGCCAAGCGCATCCACAAAATACTTCGCCACGACTGGGAAAACTCACATCCCTTGGATCTTTCCGACAAAGGCCTCTTAGCTGAATTAGAAAAAAATGACCCCAATGTACGAGAAGATCTGGCAATTGATACCGATTAATCGCACAAAGTTGAGCGAGAATCAGGAATGGCTGATCGAAGAGCAATAAACCGCAATACCCCAATCGCGTGTGTTTCCTCAAGAGCCGGCTCCCTCCGTCCCGTCCAAGCTTCCCGGAAAGCCGTATGCAGGTGATACCGTAACCTAGAGAAGAAGGATTCGAGCGACACCGATTTATCGTCGTGAGATATACTCGCGAGGCACGAAGTCATGGGACAGAACTACTCAAGATCGAGGCAAGACAAATGACGGTGGTCAACGAAGCGGATCAGGTTCCACTTCCGCAGCCCGTGCTCGCACCCCTTACGCGCGCCGCAATCTTCCTCGTCGTCACAGTGAAACCGGAGCCAGAAAGTTACGCAACCGTCCGCTCGTTCTGCGGAGACCTCGCCGGACTGATTCGTGCGGTCGAGTTCCGTGACATCGATGCCGGGCTCACATGCATCGTGGCGTTCGGTTCCGACGCCTGGGACCCACTCTTTGGCCACGTCCGACCAGCCGAGCTTCATCCGTTCCGAGAGTTCCGAAGCGGCAATCGGCATGCTCTCGCTACTCCCGGCGACATACTTTTTCACATCCGCGCCCGACGAATGGATATCTGCTTCGAACTGGCAACGCAGATCATGGACAAGATCGGAGATGCAGTTTCGATTGCCGACGAAGTCCAGGGCTTTCGCTATTTCGAAGATCGCGATCTGATCGGTTTTGTCGATGGCACGGAGAACCCAAGAGGTGCAGTGGCGCTTGAGGCGGCGCTCGTGGGCGGAGAGGACGCTCCCTTCGCCGGCGGCAGCTATGTTCTGGTCCAGAAATATCTTCACGATATGAAAGCATGGAATGCTCTTTCCACTGAGGAACAAGAGCGAATTATCGGCCGCAAGAAGCTGTCCGATATTGAGTTGGATGATTCTGTGAAGCCGAGTAATGCACATAGCGCGCTGACCGTCATCGAAGAAAATGGGAAAGAGCTCAAAATTCTGCGGGACAACATGCCCTTCGGACAACCTGGCCGCGGCGAGTTTGGCACTTACTTCATCGGCTATTGTCGCACCCCGCGTATTACTGAGCTGATGCTTGAGAATATGTTTGTAGGCCGTCCGCCGGGCAACTATGATCGGCTGCTCGACTTTAGTAAGCCCGTAACCGGAGGACTCTTTTTTGCCCCCTCCGCGACGTTCCTTGATGGAGCAGATGCAGAGCCGCTAGTGGCAGCGGCAAGCACCACTCCAACACTAGTATTGGATCCGCCCTCATCATCTGTCCGCGATACTTCTCTTGGGATAGGATCGCTTAGAGGAGAACCAAATGAATAACCTCCATCGGGAGTTGGCGCCGGTCTCGGACGCCGCATGGGCGCAAATCGAGGAAGAAACTACCCGGACACTCAAGCGGTATCTCGCCGGCCGGCGGGTTGTCGATGTGCCAACACCCGGTGGCGTTGGTTTGCCAGCTGTCGCCACCGGCCATCTTCTTGACATTGATCCGCCCGCAGAGGGCGCCATCGCGAGACAGCGCGAAGTGAAGGCTTTTGTGGAGTTGCGAGTTCCCTTTGAACTGAAGCGTCAGGACATCGATGATGTCGAGCGTGGTTCGGACGACTCCGATTGGCAACCTGCCAAAGACGCAGCCAGGACGATCGCTTTTGTTGAGGACCGGGCCATTTTCAACGGTTATTCTGCGGCGAAGATCCAGGGTATCCGCGACGGAAGCAGCAATCCGCTCATGAAGCTTCCCGCTGACGTGCGGGATTATCCGGATGCGGTTGCGCATGCGCTGAGCCAACTGCGTCTCGTCGGCGTGAACGGACCCTATTCGGTCTTACTCGGGGCCAAAGCATATACAGAGCTCGCGGAGACCCGCGATCACGGCTATCCGGTCCTTGAGCATGTCAAGCGGATCGTCGATGGCAATATCATCTGGGCTCCGGCTATCGAGGGTGCATTTGTCCTGAGCACGCGAGGAGGCGATTTCGAGCTCAACATCGGGCAGGACGTCTCCATTGGCTATCTCAGTCACACCGACACTGTCGTGCGGCTTTATCTTCAGGAGACGTTCACGTTTCGCGTCCTGACAGGCGAGGCATCGGTCGTGCTTGCACCTTCCGATTAGCCCCACGTGCCCAACGAGTGGAAGAGTTGAAGTGTGCGCCGACCACTTTACGTGGTGAATAAGGTAAAGCCCGGCCAGCGCACAGGGATGAGGTTTAGCTCTTGATAAATGCGAGCAGATCCTTATTGATCGTTTCAGCTTGCGTAGTTGGCATGCCGTGCGGAAAGTCCTTGTACGTTTTCAGAGTGCCGTTCTTCAACAATTTTGCGGACAGCGGCCCGGCGGCGACATAGGGCACGATTTGATCGTCTTCACTATGCATGACCAATACCGGAACAGTGATTTTCTTCAGGTCTTCCGTGAAATCGGTTTGGGAAAACGCCACAATGCCGTCGTAATGTGCCTTGGCACCACCCATCATGCCCTGACGCCACCAATTTTCGATAACGGCCTCCGACGGTTTTACGCCCGGTCGGTTGTAGCCGTAGAACGGACCGGATGCTACGTCGCGATAGAATTGCGAACGATTGGCGGCAAGCTGTGTCTGAAAGTCATCGAATACACTCTTGGGAAGACCAAGCGGATTGGATTCCGTCTTCACCATCAGCGGCGGAACAGCGCTGATCAGAGCTGCCTTAACGACTCGGCTTTCGCCGTGCTTGCCCAGATAGCGTGCTACCTCGCCGCCGCCGGTGGAATGACCGACATGAATAGCATCTTTGAGGTCGAGATGCGCGGTAAGGGCCGCCAAATCGTCGGCATAATGGTCCATATCGTGGCCATCCGAGGTCTGAGTTGAACGACCGTGTCCGCGACGGTCATGAGCGATCACGCGATAGCCTTGATTAAGAAAGAAAAGCATCTGTGCATCCCAATCATCGGCCGACAGCGGCCAGCCATGACTGAATACGATCGGCTGTCCCGAGCCCCAGTCTTTGTAAAATATCTCTGTGCCGTCATTCGTAGTAATCGTGGGCATATGTGCTCCTGTGGTGGTTTCGATTGCAACTAGAGCATAGCCTACCTGTAGTTCTCAGGAAATTAACTAGGCATCTCAGAACTTTAGACGTGCAATAGTCCCCCCTATGACCGGCTCCCATGAGAATGGGCATCCTTCAGCGTCGTCTTGCCGCTATGCCGAATGTCTCTGCGAAACAGATGGGTCTGCTATGGCCGACATCAATAAAGCCATCGCATTTACTCTGCGAGATGCCGCTAGCAGTTTTGGCGTTTCAGGCGTATGATGTTTCACCGAGTGACGGTCTTCTTCAAAGGGTTGTGGAAGCGAGAACTGCAAAGGTTTCCGTTTCCTCCTCCTGCAGAGAGCGCGCCGTGTCCCAGAGCCTGACACACAGCTACCGCTGTCCGGCGTCCGCCCCGCTCCACACTTCTGAATGCCACTCTAGCTGCAACTGCGTCTTCTAAGGAGTCGCTATGAGAGTCTTTGATCCCGTATCGTTCATTTTATGTAAGAAAGGCACAGACATATGGTCCGTGCCGTCCGATGCGACCGTTTATGATGCCATGCAAATGATGGCAGACAAGGATGTGGGTGCGCTGCTGATCATGGACGGAAGCCAGCTCGTGGGTGTTGTCTCGGAGCGGGACTACGCACGCAAAGTCATTCTTCAGGGCCGTTCGTCAAAGGAAACGCCGGTGCGCGAGATCGCAACGGAGACGATGACTACCATTCCCCCGGAATGCTCGGTCGACGAAGCCATGCGCCTCATCACGACACACCGGATTCGCCATCTTCCAGTAGTCCGCGATGGTAAGGTACATGGCATGATCTCCATCGGAGACCTGGTGCAATGGATCTCCTTTGCGCAGGATCAGACGATCGAACAACTTGAGCACTATATCGAAGGGAAATACCCTTGTTAGGCTGCCCTTCCAAGAATCAGCCAAGGTTGCGTGTCACCTCTACGATTGTGCCCCAGAACAGTGCTGGGTAGACACCCAACAGGAAGACAAGGCCGGTGAGAGCGGCGAGCGCTATAGTTGTCGGGAGCGGCAAGGCCAGAAGGCTTACGTCTCTTATTGTGCCGAGATCGGCCGGTTGTGCATACATAACGACCACGATGCGCAAATAGTAGAACAGGCCGATAGTGCTGCTCGCGATGAGGGTGAAGAGCAGCATCCAGCGGGATTCTGCGGCACCCGCGGTCAGAACATAGAACTTGCCGAGGAATCCTGCTGTGAGCGGAATTCCCGCGAGCGACAGCAACATGGTCGTGAACGCAGCTGCGACAAGCGGTTTTCGCCAGAAGAGGCCCCGGTAGCCGTCGAGCGAGGCGGCCTCCAAGCGCGGTCCAGAGAGGACCGTCATGACACCAAAAGCCCCGAGAATAGTCACCAGATAAGCAGCGAGGTAATAGGTAGCTGCCGCTGCCCCGAGCGGCCCTCCAGCAAGCAGTGCAACGAGCAGATAGCCCATGTGCGCAATCGATGAATACGCAAGGATGCGCTTAACATTGGTTTGCCGCAGTGCGAGAAGATTGCCCGTCAGCATAGAAGCAATGGCGATGATCGAGAGGACCAGGCCCGCTGCTCCTGCTATATGCCCGCTGCTTACGTAAAACCACCGCAGAAGCAATGCAAACATTCCACCCTTCGATACGGTCGCAATGAAAGCAGTGACTGGCAATGGCGCGCCTTCATAGACATCCGGCGTCCAGAGATGAAAGGGAACAACTGCCAGCTTGAACCCGACACCCGTAAGCACGAGCATCAGCCCGGTCACAAGAAGTGATGAGTTCGCGTGCCCGGTTGTGTGCGTCCCTGCAGCCGTGAATTGGGAAAGCTCCATGGACCCTGATTCGAAATAGATCAGCGCGAGACCGAACAGCAAGATCGACGATGACGATGCAGCCAGAACCAGATACTTGATCCCCGCCTCGATCGAGATGCTCTCGGTGCGAACATAAGCGATCACAGCATAGAGCGCAACGCTCAACAGCTCGAGGCCAAGGAAGAACGACGCAAAGTTGCGACTCGCCACAAGCACCATTGCGCCTGTGGTCGCCAGCAATACGAGGATGTAAAGCTCCTCCGGGTGTTCCTCACGGCAGTTTAGGTAGTCGTAAGCGAATAAAAGCACAAATGCCGCAGCACTAAGCAGAATCGCCATGTAGAGAAAGGAGTAGGAATCGAGAATGAAGAAAGAAGTGACTTGTCGCGGCAGAACGGATGCCGCAAGAGCAAGACTGCCGAGCGCCGCCGCCAGCCCTATCAGCGAAATGGCAACGGCAGCTTTGTGATTGCGCCGGATGGCGATTGCGATCATCAAAAAGACCGCAGTCGCCGAGACGATCATCAACGGCAGCAATGCGGCAACATCGGCATGGCTCATTTCTTTATCTCCTGACAATTTCCTGCGGGGATGCACTCTGCTGCGCGGCAGCCAGGCTCGGACGCACTGTGTTCAAGACTGGTTGCGGATAGAGACCGATCCAGACAAGGCCGATCATCATCAGGCCAAGCATTGCCCATTCGCGCACGCGCATATCCGGCAATTTCCAATGCTTCGGGTTGGGTCCTTGAAACGCGCTTTGCGCAAACCTCAATCCATAAAGAGTGGCAGCGAGAAGACCAAGCGTGGCGACAACGGTGAGAGAAACATTCGCCCGGTAGGCCCCGAGCAGGACGAGAAATTCGCCCACAAAATCTCCCAGTCCCGGAAGTCCGAGTGAAGCCATGGCAAAAACAAGGCCCGCTCCACTCAGCGCAGGCATGGTCTCCCACAAGCCCCCCATCGCAGAAATCTCGCGCGTGTGCATTCTTTCCTGCAACAGACCCGCAAGGATGAACAGCGCGCCTGTGCTGATCCCGTGACTGATCATCTGGACTACCGCGCCTTCAAGCGCGATTTGATTTCCGGCGAAAACGCCAAGCAGTACGAATCCCATGTGGCTCACACTGGTATAGGCGACGAGACGCTTGAGATCAGTCTGTCCGATAGCGAGCACGGCACCATAAAGAATGCCGATGACCCCAATCGTCATCATGATAGGAGCCAGCTCACGCGAAGGGCCTGGAAAAAGCGGTAGCACGAAACGAATCAACCCATATGCGCCTGTCTTCAGCAGTAGCCCCGCTAGGATGACGCTCCCTGCGGTAGGAGCTTCGGTGTGCGCGTCCGGAAGCCAGGTGTGGAAGGGAAATGCGGGCAGCTTCACGAGGAACGCAACAAGGAATCCGAGCATCAGCAGACGCGACACACGAGGTGACAGCGCAGTCTCCAGCAATTGCTGGTAGTCAAAAGTAAAGATCCCGGTTGACTGATGATGAAAAACGGCGAGCGCAATGATCGCAATCAACATCAGCAGGCCGCTCAATTGCGTGAAAAGGAAAAATTTGGTCGCTGCATAGATGCGCCGCTCATGTCCCCATATACCGATCAGGAAGTACATCGGCACCAGCATCAACTCCCAGAACAGATAGAAGACGAACAAATCCACAGCGAGAAAGACGCCAGTAATGCCAGCCAACACCCAAAGCAGGTTGAAGTGGAAGAAACCAACTCGCTCCCGGATCTCCGTCCACGAGGAAAGTACGGCCATGATGCCAAGAAAGTAGGTCAGCAGCAGCAATGCGAGACTTAGCCCATCGATTGCCAAGTGGATGTGGATGCCAAACTGTGGAATCCAACTGAAATTGCATTCCACGAACCAGCGCTCCGGAGTGGATTGCGGCTGTCCAAGGTGGGCGATCCATATTCCAACGCACACGACAAGATTTGCCAGCACACTCACAAGAGCAATCCAACGCGCAACCACTGCGTTGCGACGTGCAACGATCCAGGATGCGACGCCGCCGATAATCAAAATCAGGATGAGACACGGAAGAATCATGCCAGCACCTCAACGCGCAAACAATGCGATGACGAGGATCGCCACCGTGCCCATAACCATGCCTGTGGCGTACCAACGCACCCGCCCATTCTGCGTCAGACGCAACACGCGGTAGCTCAGCACGGTCACTTGTGCCAGGCCGTGGATCGGCACATCCACAATATCCCTCGCGCTCTTGCGGGTGAGCCATTGGAATGGGCGAACGAGCAGCGTGTCATACAGCCAGTCGAAGCCCCAACCGGCCAACCACAGCTGCTCCAAAACGTTGCGCGCAGGCAGTCGCGAACGCTTGGGTCCGAAGACCAGATACGCCAATCCAAGGCCAAGCGCGAACACGGTGCTTGCGGAGAGTGCGGTGATGATCTCCGTAATTGGGCCGATGTGCACTTCTTCAAGCGGCGGCAACACGCTGTTCAAAAAATTGGACAAGGCAGGTACACCGCCAAAATCCGGAGGCGTATCGACATATCCACCCACGAGCGACAAAAAGCAAAGTACGATCAAAGAGATGCAAACAGCGAGGCCACTCTTCGCTTTTACGTGCAGCTGCTGTGGACCGTAGAAGGCCAGCAGAATCATTCTGAACGTGTAAAGGGAAGTGAGCAGGGCACCTGTCATCCCAGCGACCCAGAACCATGCATTCCCATTCGGGCCTGCCCACGATTGCCACAAGATAAGGTCTTTGCTGAAGAAACCTGCGGTGACCAACGGTAATCCGGCCAGTGCTGAACCGCCGATCACAAACGACCAGAAGGCAAGGCGCAGCTCCGAGCGGAGACCGCCCATGCGATACAAATCCTGCTCATGCACTGCATGAATGACCACGCCCGCAGCCAGGAAGAGCAGTGCCTTAAAGAAGGCATGCGTCATGAAGTGGAACATGGCAGCCGACCACGCTCCCAGCCCAAGCGCGAGGAACATGTATCCGATCTGACTGATCGTGGAATATGCCAACACGCGTTTCATATCGCGCTGAGCGAGCGCGCTGAAGGCTGCTAGTAACATCGTGGCGGCACCGATGATGGCTACCAGGAATTGAATAGAGGGCGCCAAAGTGAAGAGTACGTGCGTACGCGCAATCAGATAAACACCTGCGGTGACCATGGTGGCAGCATGAATCAGAGCACTTGTCGGTGTAGGGCCAGCCATTGCGTCCGGCAACCAGGTCTGGAGCGGCAACTGCGCGGACTTGCCAACTGCACCACCCAGCAACAAAGCTGCTGCCGCTACGGCAACGCCGCTGCCGGGACTCCACTGCGCTGCAGCTCGATGCATCACTTGCTGAATATCCAGCGTTCCCAACCGCGTGAACAAGAGGAAAAGTCCCACGGCAAAAGCGGTATCGCCGAACCGCGTCACGATGAAGGCTTTGCCTGCAGCACGCACATTCTGCGGCTCGCGATACCAGAAACCGATCAGCAGGAAGCTGCACAATCCGACGCCCTCCCATCCCAGGTACAAGAGCAGCAGATTGTTCGCCAGTACGAGCGTGATCATCGACGCTACAAAAAGATTCATATAAGCGAAGAACCGCGCGTAGCCCTCGTCGTCGCGCATGTACTCAGCTGAGTAGAGATGAATCAGAAAACTGACAAAGGTCACGACCAGAAGCATCAGCAACGAAACAGGGTCGAGGTAGAAGGCGATCTCGGGCCGAAATCCTCCGCTGCTCATCCATGTCCACAGGTGCTGAACATACGCGTTGCCGGCGGGCGGAGATGCAAGAAACGCGGCGCTAATAAGGAGAGTGAGGAATGCGGCCAGTCCAACGGAACCTGCGCCCAGGAGCGCGACCGCACGGCGTGGCAGGCTGGAACCGCACAGCGCAAGCAAGACAGCACTGGCAAATGGAATCGCTACAACAAGCCACAGTAGCTGAAGCATATCAACCTCTCATCTCGCTGGCGGCGTCCACATCCAAGGCAAGCTGCTTTTTGTGAAAGAGGAGTACGAATGCCAATCCGATTGATACCTCAGCAGCTGCCATAGCGAGAATGAATAGAAACATCACCTGACCATCTGGTTGTGCCCACCGCGAACCCGCCGCGACAAATGCCAGCCCACTCGCATTGAGCATGATCTCAACGCACATGAGCGTAAAAATCAGATTACGCCGCGTGAGAAGTCCCGTCAGACCCAGCATGAACAAGATCGCTGCGAGTATCAGTACGTGCTGCATCGGTACTTGTGGCATAGTGTTTCTCCTCCTTCGCAATGGCATGACGGCCCAGATGAAATGCGCCCACCAGGCCCGCCATCAGCAACAGGGATGCGAGCTCGACGCCGATCCAATAACTCCGGAACAGCGCTATCCCGACCTGCTTGGGGCCCACTGGGCCTGTGAAAGAAAGTGTGCTGCGGGTTGTCGCAGTGCCATAGACCAGCTCGCCTAACAAGATCAGGGAAAGCAGTGCAGGCCCAAGCCACTTTCGCGGCTTCAGCCACTCGCGTTCTACTTCCATCGCATGCTCCGCGAGGTTGAGCATCATCACGACAAACACGAAGAGCACCATGATGGCGCCCGCGTAAATCATGATTTCAAGCGCTGCCACAAAAGGAGCGCCCAACACGAAGAACTCCACTGCGACTGCGAGCAGCGAAACGATCAAATAGAGGAGCGCGTGAACCGCGTGTCGCTGCGTAATAGCAAGCAACGTGGCAACGATGGCAAGAGCTCCCGCGAGATAGAAGAGTGTGGTCATGGTGTTCTCATGGCATCAGGCTATGTGTGTCGACAGGTGCGAGTTCGTTCTCGGCCTGCCCTTTGTCTTTGCCGCCGATGGCAACTCCGGCAATGCGCCAAAAGTTGTAATCGGGATACTTTCCGGGACCGTCGATCATCAGGTCGGTTTTTTCATATACCAGGTTCTTCCGCTTGTACTCGCCCATCTCGGTATCCGGCGTCAGCTGGATCGCATAGGTAGGACAGGCCTCTTCGCAGTAGCCGCAGAAAATGCAGCGGGAAAAATTGATGCGGAAGAATTCCGGATACCGTCGGCCATGCTCGTCCTCCGTTGCCTGGAGCGAGATGCAGGCCACTGGACAAGCCACGGCGCATAGATTGCACGCGACACAACGCTCTCCGCCATCAGGATCGCGCGTGAGAACAATGCGGCCCCGATACCGGGGTGAGAGGTAGGCTTTTTGTTCTGGATACTGAATCGTCACACGCCGCGCAAAAGCGTGCCGGAAAACTTCCCACAGTGAGCGCACTAAGCTAAACACAGAACGCCTCCTTCATCTCCGGGCCAAAACAACGGCTCCGGTTACCAGCAGATTCACCAACGCGAGGGGCAACATTATCTTCCAGCCCCAAGACATGAGCTGATCAAATCGCGGGCGGGGTAGCGCCGCGCGAAACAGGATGAACAGACAGATAAAGAACATGGTCTTCGCGGCAAACCAGAGGGCCGGCGGCAGTATGGGACCGAGCCAGCCACCAAAAAACAAGAGTGATATCGTCGCCGAGATCAGGATGAGCCCGATGTATTCACCCACAAAGAACATGCCGAACTTCATCCCCGAATATTCCGAATGAAAGCCCGCGATCAATTCGCTTTCAGCTTCCGCGAGATCAAAGGGCAGACGCCGCGTTTCAGCAACGCCCGCAATAAGAAACAGAACGAAGCCAAGACATTGAGGAACTACAAACCATAACCCGCGCTGTGCCTCAACAATATCCGTCAAACGAAACGAACCAGCCTGGATGACGACCCCAAGAAGTGAAAGGCCCATAAACACTTCGTAGCTCATCATCTGTGCGGCAGCGCGGACGCCTCCAAGGAGCGAGTACTTATTGTTCGACGACCAGCCCGCCAGAACCACGCTGTAAACGCCCAGCGAGGACATGGCCAGAAGAAACAGGACTCCAATGTTGAGATCGGCAATAACGAATCCCGGAGCGAATGGTACGACCGCGAACGAGATCAGCGCAGTAGCCACAACAATGGCAGGTGCAAGGACAAAAACTGGCTTGTCAGCGAACGGTGGAATCCAGTCTTCTTTGGTAAAGAGCTTGATAGAGTCTGCGACGATCTGCCCCAGACCGAAAGGTCCAACACGGTTGGGACCATACCGATCCTGCCACAGTGCAAGCAGACGGCGCTCGACCCAGATCAGTCCGGCTGAAAGATTAAGCACCACGAACAGAACTACGCCAATGACGAACAAAGGAAAGAGGTTCGATTTCATAATGCACCTCTCGCCGAGAGTTCAGCTCCGGCCGGCACAAACTTGCAGAAGGATGGCAGTATCACGCCATCGAGCGGAGGCAATCCCGCAGGCAGGCCGGCTACTCCACGAGGCAGGTCGGCTCGCAACACGACTTCCAATTCAAATTGCGAACCTTCGAGCATTACCTTGGTCGGCTCGCCGACTTTCGCGCACAGCAAAGATGCTTCGAATGGATTCAAGGCAATGTACGGGCGCGGGAGCAGTTGCGCGATGCCATGCGCATGGCGACTGAGTTCCTCTGATCCGAAAATATGAAAGATGGGGACAAGCAGCCATTCACCTGGCTGCGCCTTGAATGCAGGGGGAATCACAGAGAAGTACTGCCAACCGGATCCCAGCAATGGCTCGATCAACCGAACCCCGGGATCGCCACCGCGCAGCGGCCCTCCCACCTCGCTTTGAAATTTGTTCACCGCCTGGATAGAGTTCCAACCGGGCGCCCAGAAAAAAGGGATCAACGAAGACGGGGTCACTCCTAGACCAGATTCCATCGAGAACGCGAGCGCAGAATCGGGATCGTCAGGCGGCTTGGGTTCGTGCACGCTGATATTGGCGAGCATTGCAGTGCGGCCGCTGTACCGGTTCGGTTCGCGAGCAATCTTGCCAACAGCGCTGTGCGATGGCGCGACCGCTGGAATCGCTCCGAATGCTGGCAACTCCGCTGCCATCGCCGTAATGAGGTCGTCAAGGCTGTGCCATTGTGTCTCATTGTTGAGGCCCGCAGCCACGGAGCCTTCGCGCAACCATCGCCAGCTCTCCTGTACATCCGTGCTGGGATCGAGAGCTTGAAAGAATCGCTGCGCGCGTCCTTCGCTGCTCACGAGCGTGCCGTCGGATTCGGCGAACGTGCCTGCGGGCAGCGCAAGCTCAGCGGCTTCTGTAGTGGCGCTGACAAGATGATCGAGCACAACCAGATGCCGGACACCGCGCAACAACGCTGTTATCTCGATTGCGGGTGCACGGCGGAATAAGTCGTTCTCAAGGACGATCAGCGTGCTCGTCGACTCACGCTGGATCGATTGGAGTGCCTCGGAGAGCGGGCGCGGGTTCATCAGCGACAATCCAAGACTGTTGCACTCTGGCGTGGTGAAACTGAGACTGGCCTGACCACCTGCTTTGCATAAGGCCCAGGCGATTTGAGCCGCTGCTTCGATGACACTCCGGTTACGACAGCTCGCACCAGAAACGATCAGCGGCCGCTTCGCGCCAAGCAAAGCCGCAGACATCTCCGCAATCATCGTCTCTAATTCTGACGAAAGTCCCGTTACCTCAGGAGCCAAGGCATCAATAGAATGCGCAACGGCGAAGCCCAGTCGTGCAAGGTCGTCTGGCGCAGCGCGATAAGTGGTCGTTGCAATGTCATCAAGCTTTGTTGCGTATGGAGAAGCAATGTAGAGAGGCCCCTTCGCATTCTGTACGGCCCCGCGCACTGCCTGGTCAAGCCATTCGGGAATGTGTAGACCGTCAGCGATGCGCATGGGAGCTTGACGCACAGATTGACGCAGCCGAAGGGCCATGACTGGCGCGACGTTGGTGACGTCTTCGCCGAGTACAAGCACGGCATCGGAATGTTCAACCTCATCAAGCGAAGCGGATCGCGCCGGCCCACCGCGCAGAATGCGAAGCATGGCCGACAATAGATGCAAGTCTTCGTCGGGGACTCCGGCAAAGAAGTGCTCCGGGCCGACCAGCGTCCGCAGTGCAAAGTTAGCCTCTAAAGATGCGCGCGGCGATCCGATGCCGATCACATTGCCCTCGCACAACAAAGCGCCGAGGCGCTCCAGTGCTTCGCTCTTTGTTGCAGCCTTTTTGTCTAAGAGAGGGTAGCGGATGCGCAGGCTACTCTCTACAAACTCGTAACCGAAGCGGCCGCGATCGCAAAGGAAATAGCCGTTTACCTCGTGATTATAGCGATTCACAATTCGGCGAAGTGCACCGTACCGCTCGCCGGCCGTAGTGTTACAGCCCAGCCCGCAATGCACGCAGATAGAAGGCGCCATCTGAAGATCCCACTTCCGCGCATAGTGGCGTTTGAGCGTCGCGTCGGTGAATACACCTGTCGGGCAGATCTCGACCAGATTGCCGCTGAACTCGCTTTCTAAAACGCCGTCTTCATGCCGCCCATAGTAGATGCTGTCGCGGAGGTGAAACGCGTTCAGATCGTGCCCCCCCGCGTATTCGCGATAAAAACGCACGCATCGCTGGCACTGAATGCAACGGTTCATCTCGTGATTCACCAGAGGGCCAAGATACTGATTGCGAAACGTTCGTTTGCCAAAGCCGTAAACGCGCGAGCGATGACCGGTCATCACTGTCATGTCCTGAAGATGGCATTCGCCGCCCTCGTCGCAGACCGGGCAATCGTGTGGATGGTTCTGCATCAGGCCCTGAATCACGGCCGCACGAAATGCCGCCGCTTCAGGGTCGGCAATCGAGATGCGCGTGTTCTCCGCGACTGGAGTCATGCAGGCCATTACGAGCTTGCCTGATGTGTCCTGCTCATTGCGGAATTGCTTGACCGCGCACTGACGGCATGCTCCCACCGATCCCAATGCAGGATGCCAGCAGAAATACGGCAGGTCATAGCCCAGCGAGAGACAGGCATGCAGAAGGTTCTGCCTTGGATTGGCCTGCCCAGGCTCGTTGTCGATAAAAATAGTTGCCACGCTCATTGCCTCCACGGACACCGTTGTTCATCGATGTGCCGCCGAAAATCATTGGCAAAGTATTTCAATGCGCTTTGCAGCGGTTCCACCGCTCCCGGTGCGAAGGCGCAAAACGTATTTCCGGGAGCAAGGAATTTTGTCTGGAACGCAAGCGTGTCAAGATCGCGAGTACTTCCCTTGCCTTGCTCCATCGCGAACAGGATTTTTTCCGTCCATGCAAGACCGCTCCAGCACGGCGTGCACCAGCCGCACGACTCCTGCGCGAAGAAGTGCTCGAGGTTCCAGACCATGCCCACCGGACACGTCTGGTCATCCAGTACAACCATCGTTCCTGTGCCCAGGCGACTACCCGCCTTCTGCACATTGCCGTAATCCATGGGTATATCGAGGTGTTCTTCCACAAGAAAGTCGGTGGACGCTCCGCCCGGCAACACACCGCGAAAACGCAGGCCCTCGCGCATACCGCCGGCATGGTCCTCAAGAATTTCGCGCATCGGCGTTCCCATCGGAAGCTCCCAGAGCCCAGGCCATTTCACCTTGCCGCTAACGCCGTAAATCTTGGTACCGCCATCTTCTGTCTTGCTCAGGCCATGGAACCATTCAGACCCCTTGTTCACGATGTGATGAACATTGCAAAGCGTTTCCACGTTCTGCACGATGGTGGGCTTTCCCCACAGGCCGGAAACCTGCGGAAATGGAGGCTTGGTTCTCGGATGCGCCCGTTTACCTTCGAGCGCATTCAGCAGAGCGGTTTCCTCGCCGCAGATGTAGCGGCCTGCGCTCGTATGAAGATGAAGGGTAAGACTATAGCCTGATCCGAGAATGTTGTGCCCGAGGTAGTGGCTCGCTTCTGCTTCCGCAATAGCACGAGCAAGGCGCTCGTACGAGCACTCATATTCGCCCCGCAAAAAGATATAACCAATGTCCGCTTCGATCGCATAGGCAGAGACGATCATGCCTTCGATCAGCTGGTGCGGGTCACGCTCCATCAGTGCGCGGTCTTTAAATGTGCCCGGCTCCATTTCATCGGCGTTTGCAACCAGATACTTCGGATGCGGCGCATCTTTCCCCATGGGCACAAAACTCCACTTCATGCCGGTGGGAAAACCAGCACCGCCGCGCCCGCGAAGATTTGATTTCTTCACCAGTTCGGTGACATCCGCTGGCGCCATGAGAAGCGCCTTGCGAAGGCCCTGATATCCGCCCGCGCGTTCGTATTCCGCGAGGCTTACCGCCTCCTTGTCGGTCCGAAAGTTCCCAGTGAGAGGTTTTTCCATAGAAAACGCCTATTCGTACTGCGCCAATACTTCCTCGATTCTTTGCTCGTCAAGATCCTCATGCAATTTCCCATCGATCATCATGGCGGGGGCGTGATCGCACGCACCCAGGCAAACAATGGGCAACAAGGTGAAGCGCCCGTCGGCTGTCGTTCCGCCGAGCGGCGTGCCTAAACTGCTGCAAAGACGATCGCGCACTCGTTCGCAGCCCATGATCCAGCAGGAGACGCTGTCGCAGAGAAGCGCGACATGCCGTCCAACAGGTTTTCGCCGGATCAGATTGTAAAACGTCGCGACTCCGTCCAGATCAGCAACGGAAAGCCCGAGAAGCTCCGAGAGATCGCGCATGCTCTCTTCCGAAACCCAGCCGCGATGCCGCTGAACGATGAGCATCGACTCGATACTCATGGCCTGCTTGTCCGGGTAGTCGGCTAGTTTCATCTCAATCTCTTTTCGTTCCTCGCCACTCAGCATCGCTTCTCGCTCCTCATCGTTGTCATCGGTCGATATCCGCAAGCACGTAGTCCAAACTCCCGAGAATAGACAGCAGGTCCGGAATCAGCAGGCCACGGCAAAGCAGCGGCAGCATCTGCATATGCGCAAACGATGGTGTGCGAATACGCGTCCTGTAAGAGCCAGTGCCGCCATCGCTGATCAGGTAGTAGCCGTTGTTGCCCTTGGTTCCTTCGATCGGCACCATCGCTTCTCCTGCCGGAATCACAGGGCCCCAGCTCACGCCAAGAAAATGATGGATGAGCGTTTCGATGTCATGCATGGTGCGCGCCTTGGGTGGCGGCGTGGTAAGCGGATGCTCAGCATTGCACGGGCCTCCCGGCATGTTATCGACACATTGCCGGATGATGCGAAGGCTCTGGCGAATCTCCTCTATGTGCACGATGGCACGGTCATAGCAATCGCCCGTGTTGCCAGTAGGTATGTCAAATTCTAGCTGGTCGTAGCAGGCGTAGGGCTGCTTCTTGCGGAAGTCCCACTCGAGTCCGCAGGCACGCAGGTTCGGGCCTGTCATGCCCCATTCGATCGCTTCCTTAACCGTGCAGCCTCCGACTCCCTTCGTGCGCACTTTGAACAGGCGGTTGTGCATGACGGTGCGATCGTACTCATCGAGCCGCGATGGCAGATATTCCAGGAATTCCCGGAATAGCCGGTCCCACCCGTTGGGCAGGTCCTGAGCCACACCGCCGATGCGGAACCAGTTCGGGTGCATGCGAGCACCGCAGATGGCTTCAACAATACCTAAAGCTCGCTCACGGTCATTGAACAGATAAAAAACCGGCGACATCTGGCCGAGATCTTGTGCGAAGGTTCCATACCAGACCAGGTGGCTGTTGATGCGAAAGAGCTCTGCCATCATCACGCGAATCATTTGCCCGCGCGGCGGCACCGTGATGCCCGCCAATTTTTCGACTGCAGTCAGGTATGCAAGGTTATTCATCACACCGCCCAGATAATCGACGCGGTCGGTGTAAGGAATATAAGTGTGCCACGTCTGCCGCTCGCCCATCTTTTCGGCGCCGCGGTGATGAAAGCCAATATCGGGCACAGCATCGACGATCACTTCGCCATCCAACTGAAGGGCGATGCGCAGAACGCCATGCGTTCCAGGGTGCTGGGGCCCAATGTTTAGAAAAAGAAAATCAAGACCATCGTGCTCCTGCTTCATGCCCCACTCTTCCGGGTGGAACTGCAGCGCGTCCTGTTCGATGTCTTGCTTTTCGTCCGGTAGCTGGAAGGGTCCCATCTCTGTGGCACGTGCCGGATGATCTTTGCGCAATGGATGCCCCGACCACGTTCGCGGCATGAGAATGCGCGCCAAATGTGGATGCCCGTCGAATACGATCCCAAACATGTCCCACACTTCGCGCTCATACCAGTTAGCTGCAGGAAAGATGTCGGTGATTGAAGGAAGTGAGAGCTGATTTTCGTTGAGCGCTACCTTGAGCCGGACATATGCGTTCCGCTCAAATGAATAGAGATGGTAGACGGCGGTGAAGTCGCCCGGCGGTTGGCTGTCGCGGTGTAAGTGGCCGCGTTCATCAATGGCCGTAACGTCATACATCATCGTGTACGGATCTGGAATGTCAAAACGAAGCGTGCGTATCGCTTCGTGGATATCACTCTTCGACACCCAGAAAGTCGGAATATCGTCGCGTACCGCCTGAGGGACAGCGCTAACGCCTAGTTCATTCTGTAGCTCCTGATCGAGGACGAGACCACGCGTCATTTGCACCGCCGGCACTGCTAAACGTTATCGGGAGTCCTGAGCACAGTCAGCAATTGCCGCTGTTCCCGCTTCTGATCCCGCATGGAAGGCATGTCAGGCCGTTCCACACCCTGCGGCCCGATAACCCAACTCAAAGGCCGCTTCTCTTTCCCTACCGCGTCACGCAATAACAAAACACCTTCAAGAAACGCATCGGGACGAGGCGGACATCCGGGCACGTATACATCGACAGGAAGAAACTTATCAACGCCCTGTACTACGCTGTAAATGTCATACATGCCGCCTGAATTTGCACATGAACCCATGGAAATGACCCACCGCGGCTCCATCATCTGTTCGTAGAGGCGCTGGATGACTGGCGCCATTTTGATGAATACGGTGCCTGCGATGACCATGAGGTCCGCTTCGCGAGGGGTGCCGCGTATTACCTCAGCACCGAAGCGGGAGATGTCGTATTTGCTCGTAATGCTTGTAGCCATCTCCACGAAACAGCAGGAGAGGCCAAAGTTGAAAGGCCAGACTGAATTTTTGCGGCCCCACGCCACAAGATCGTCCAGGCGGGACAAGACGACCGTGCGGCGGATTGCTTCGTCGGAAAAGCCATCGGATTTTTCAGCCTGGGGGGGAGCATCAGGCCGGCTGATCGACCATCGCATCAAACACCGTCCGTCTTAATTCACCACCCGTCTGCTCCCCTGTCTCCAATCCAGCGCGCCCACGCGCCCCAGGTAGATAAGGGTAGTAAGCAATACCCCAATAAAAACCAGCGCCTCGGCGTAGCCGGTCCATCCGGTTTCACGGACGGCGATTGCCCACGCAAAGATGAAGACCGCTTCAAGATCGAAAATGACGAAGAACATCGCGACCAGATAAAACTTGGCCGATAAGCGCACACGCGCAGAACCCTGTGACAGAATGCCAGATTCGTAGGGAGATCCCGTTGCCCGGTTATGATGCCGCTGACCCAACACAAACGACAGGCCAAGCATGGCTACAACGAGCAGGGTAACGATGACGAGATAGACTGCAAGCGGCCAAAGGTGCATTGCCTTCGCCTCGATGCAACCCGTCAGCGTCGCATCATTGGAAGTATCCATCAGATCAATCAGATTAGCAACTACCTAGTTAAGAAGATGCTGACGGCCTCGACCGATACCGCAACCGCCTTGACCCTTAAGGTCCAATCGTCCCGACTCCTGGCAATTCCCTTTCTGCATTCGAGCTCGTTTACGATTTCTTCCAGCTTCGATAGTGGCCTCCCGCGAACCATCGACGCTCACTCGCTGAGTGATAAGGCGATTTGGCAACGGCTGAAAGAAGCAGCCCTGTTTCGTCAGTCTACTCGACACGCAAAGCGTCCACCGGATTCACCGATACAGCGCGGCGAGCGGGCAGGAAGCTCGCGGCCGGGACGCCAGCCCTAGCAATACAAGCAACCCGGCTCGATGGGTGACTCGTCCTGAAGGCAACAATTCAGGCTGGATTACGGTCGCCTGGTCACCTATCGTCGCGCATGATTGTTAGAGGATCCACGACGGAGGCCTGAACTGCAGGAAGCGCGCTCGCAATTACTACGGATACTCCTGTTGAGAGTGCGACGATCACCCAAATCCGTAGCGGCGGCGAACTGATGATCGTTGTGCGGCTCAGCAATACACGCAAGAGCACGAGTGTAATTGAGGTGCCTATCAAGGCGCCTGCAAGAGCAAGTTTTGCTGCACTGCTGATGATCCTTAATCCGATACGCCAACGTTGAGCACCGAGCGCAATGCGAAGCGCCAACTCGCGTCGGCGCTGACGTTGAGCATCGCGCTGCACACTGAATAGACCGAAGATACTGAGTATTGTTGCCGTAAATGCTGACGCGCTGCTGAGCAGTGTGGCTATCCGCAAAGGCGCAAAGGCAGATTGAGCGAGCTGAGCATCAAATGTGCTGATGGCAATGGGGGTCGCTTCGTAGCCCGGTACAGACTGAATTCTTCGACGCAGTTCGGCTAGCAAATGCGTGTCTGACTTCAAGTGATCGATAATCAGCGTCATACGAGGAGGGCTATCTTGGTACATGGGAAGGTAGATGGTGGGTTCTACGTGCTGCTGGAATATCCCAAACACCTGTGACTGAACGACTCCGATGATCTCTGTTCTCACACCTCTGTCATCAATGACTGCCGCGCCGAGCGGTTTGCCACCGAAATAGAGATCGGCGGCTTCTTGATTGAGAATGCCTATCCGACCTTGACCGGCAACCTGTTGGTCAGAGAACTTTTGGCCAGCGACTAATGACATCCCAAGTGTCTTAAAATAACCGGGCGAAACAACGTTCACATTTAATTCGGTGTTAACTGGCGGTGAGACAGGGGCACGAAAGTGCGCACGGATGGTTGGTTCGGGAGCAATTAAGTGATCCGTGTCATCGTAATAAATCGTTGGACGCTTTTCATTCGCCGCATATATGGGATTTCTTTTCACCACCCCAATGACCTCAACCGGGGAGCCGAAGGGATCCTGGATCATCATGCCTGCAGTCTTCGACCCAAAGAGCTGCTGAGCAGCGTCCTCATCGACAAGAGCTTCCTTGTGGGTTGGATCTCTGACACCGAACATTCGCCCAGCGATTGGCGGTCCATCTATGTATTTGAGCGATTCAGAGGTGAGCCAATCAATATCCATCTCCACGTCGCGAAACTGCGAGGATGGTAGCTCAACTCGAAACGATCGCCATTTTGACTGATTGCCCGGAAGTTGGGCTGTCCACGCCAATGGTGACAGGTGGGCGATCGACTTCGCCCGTTTCTCGACCTCGCTGAAATAGCTCAAATCAACTTCCGGTCTCATTTGGGCTTGGGCGGTTAAAAGTATCGGATTGCCGAGGTTACGTCCGGTGCTGGTCTCTAAAGCTGCGTGAAGACCTCTAACGAGAAAGACTGAAGAGATTACGAGCACATAGCAGGCGGTAATTTGTCCAATGACCAAGCAAGATCGAAGAACTTCTATCCTTTTTGAAGGCAGCCCGCCTTCACGGCCAAGAATCATCCACGGGCGATCAGTTACTGTCGCAAAGACGGGCATCATTCCGCTGATGATGGTAATGCAGACACTTGCCATTGAGGCCGCAAAGATTGGCAGCAAATGCGGCGCGAAGACAAGGTGTTCCGCATCTTCTTTAAAGAGGAGTGCCGGAATGATACGCGCTGTACAGATCGCCAGCAGTACTCCGATAACTCCACCAGTTAGAGAGATAACAATACTGTCCGACAATAACTCTCCGATCAGTTGCCTGCGGATCGCGCCGAGCGCAACCCGTAGAGCTGTCTCGTGAGACCGCTTTAAAGCTCTTCCCATCAAGAACGAAGCAACATTGATAGAAGCGATGAAGAACACAGCACCGGCAGTAACATTCAGCAATGCGCCAATACGCGACAACCCCCGAATTGTTCTCGGTGCCGCGCCGGTAAAAGGAACAACACTGATAGCGCGGGATGGTCCCAAACTCATGCGAACAGCTGATTGCGCCTGATTCTGCGAAGTAGCCGCTTGAAGAGAGCCGAGCACCCACAAATCCCGGATATTTCGATCCGTACCTTGCAAATCTTCATCTTGTAACGATATCCAGAGATCGACGCTACGGTCACTATAGAGACCTTCCATTCGCTCTGGTGCCATACCAATGATCGGAAGGTCTGTGTTATCGACCCTCATCCGAAGACCAATGACATCAGCGTTGCCGTCCAATTCGTTTTGCCACATGTGGTGGCTGACAACGATCCCAACTCCTGATGGCAGGTTTAGTTCCTCCGCCAGATTGGGAGTGACAGCAGCAACCATCGCGATCTTGGTGTGACCATCTATCGCAATGTCGGTTGGCACAACTCGAGCAGCGCCGATCCAAGCAAATACATTCGAACTGTGTTTGAGTTTGAGATATTCATCATGTGAGAGCTGACCTGGCTCATGGAAGCGGTCCTGAACTAATATCGAGACGATCCTGTCTGCATGTTTGAGTCGTAAGCCGGGATTTGTCAGTCCCTGGACGAATCCATACACAGAAGCATTGCTGCCAACTCCAATCGCAATCGTGAGCAGGAGAGCAATTGACAGTCCTGGTGTCCTTACAAATGCTCTCACTGAAGCACGAATTGTAGACAGACCTCGAGAGAGGATCACCCAATCTAATATGCAAGTGCCATGCCAAGCCCAGGCCTTGGGTTACCAAGACTTAAGGCATACTATGCGTCCAGTTTTGGGATTCGCATGTCCATTCTTGGGCAGAATTTTCGAGTCTCTCTCTCTTTCGGAGCAGCTTCGACATCCACCGATTCCTATATCGGCGTCGTTTGTGCGAGAGTGGCTATATTTCTTTTGACGGCTTCGGCAGAAGCCTCTAGTGCTTTCCGCTCTGAAACGTTGAGCGAAACCGACAGTACGCGTGCTATCCCATGCCGATCGACGATGCTTGGTAGGGAAAGCGCAACGTCGCCCAATTGCATGAATTCGGGAACCCGGCTCGAAACCGTCAATATCGCACGTTCGTCGTGCAGAATGGCGCGAATGATTCGGACCAGAGCGGCCCCAATTCCGTAGTAAGTTGCACCCTTCGCGTCTATGATTTCGACACCAGCTGTGCGAGTCTCGCTTGCAATCCTGGCGAGTTCCCTCTCTTCGCAAGGCACGCCTAGCTGGTCGCAAAACTCATCGAGAGAAGACCCCGCTACGCGGGCTGACGATAGTACAGGAATTTGGCTATCGCCATGTTCCCCAATGACATACGCGTGTACATTGGCTGCGGCAACGCCATAGCGCTCCGCGAGCCGCCGTCGAAAGCGAGACGTATCGAGGGAAGTCCCGGAGCCAATCACTCGGTCTGAAGGAAGCCCCGACCATCTCCATGCCGCATATGTCAAGGCATCGACTGGGTTCGATGCTATTAGCAGGATACCGCGTGGATTCTGGAGACAAACTTCGCTCACGAGACCGTGCAATATGGCTCCGGTCTCGCGTAGCCCCTCTGCTCGTGACTTCTGGCCCGACTGGCTGACGCCCGCAGTGATTACCGTTATGTCGGCCCCGCAGCAGTCCGAAAAATCCCCGACGAAAACGCGAGTGGTATGGGAAAACACTTCCGCGTCACGCAAATCATTTACGTGCCCCTCAGCGCGGCGTACGTCTCGATCGATGAGGGCAATCTCAGTCGCCATTCCCGACATCATCAGTGCATAGGCCGTGGTGGAACCCACGAAACCGGCGCCGACAATCGCAATGCGAGGAATTCGGGTCTCGAGCGATTGTTGGATCGAAGTATTCTGTTTCGAGGAATCAGTCTCAGAAGAAGGCATAGAATTCCACTTCTCGTCGAGCTATCGGTTGACCGCTTTGTGCTCTATCTTCAGCACAGGCACTACTTGTCATCCCGCACAACTGATATTTTCTCAGAGTCTATGCAGCTTCGTTGCTTTTAGGGGTCCTTTGAGGATCCCTAATATGCCTTCCTTGGTTTCAAAAATTTACATTCATCTTTTTGTCTTAACGCGGAGGATGTCAATTCTATGGCGCAGCAACGCCTACTATCGGCTGTGATGGCCGCGAATAGCTCAATTAGCGCATTGCCCTATTCTCACCAATAGACGACCGTCAGCTGACTTTCTTGCGAACACTCTCAAGAATCTCGTCTGAGAGCTGCGGGTCCTGCACGGCGCGAGCCAGCACGACGCCGCCGAGCAATGCGGCTGTCTCGAAGATTGCCTCTTTTCGATCCCCACCCAATGCGGAGAGAATTTCCTCGAATCCCTGCTCAAATGCTGCTTTGAGTTCGGGTGTCGAGCGGGCCACCTCCTGTCCCAGTGCGGCCATGGTGCAGCCATCGCTTGGATTATCCCGATGCCTGGGGCTCAGGTACCGATCAGCGTACGCTTGCCTGCCCTTTTTCGTCGCACCGTAGCTCCGGGCGCGACCTGCAGAAAGCTCTTGTCCGTAAGCGACCGCAGCTTCCTGCAACTCCTGCTTCGAGTCAAAGTGCGCATAAAACGCCCCATGCGTGAGGCCGGCGGCCTTCATTACTTCGCCCACAGTCACGTTTTCGAATCCTCGCTCGCGGAAGAGGCGGGAAGCTTCCTTCACGATCCGTTCATGCTTGGCGGCGGTCTCTTTGGCGGGATAGCGCATTTTTCTGCATCCTCCATCTATGATGATCATCATATCATATGTATGACGATCATCATAGATGGGATCGTCGAAGAGGAAACTATGAAATTAGCAGGCAAAAAAGTTCTTATCACTGGGGGGAACAGCGGCATCGGTCTCGCTACAGCCCGTCTTTTCATCGCAGAAGGCGCCGAGGTCGCGATCACCGGCCGCGATCAGACGATGCTGGATGAAGCAGTCGCCGAACTCGGCCCCAACGCACGCGGCTACCGTGCCGACGTCACCATAGCCGAAGACCGAAAGCAGCTCTTCTCAGCACTTGCCAAAGACTTCGGCAAGCTGGATATCGTCTTCGCAAATGCCGGTATTTCCGGCAAGACGCCTACTGGCGCGACTGACGAAACCATTTTCGAGAACATCATCCATACCAATCTGAATGGCGCGTTTTTTACCGTCAATTCCGCCGCTCCGTTGCTGAACGACAACGGCAGCATTATCTTCAACGGGTCGGTGCACAACTATATAGGTCAGGCTGGCATGGCTGCATATGCGGCCACGAAGGGCGGCCTCGTCTCCATGGCGCGCGCGATCGCTGCCGATCTTGCGCCGCGCAATATCCGTGTCAACGTTGTCGCGCCCGGAGCAACGAAGACCCCTATCTGGAAGCGCGGCTCCCGCGTCAATGACACTGCAGAGCAATCGGCTAAGCTCGCTGACTTCATCTCCTCTTCGATTACGCTGGGCCGCTGGGGAGAACCGGAAGAACTGGCCAACGCTGTGCTTTTTCTTGCCTCCAATGACTCGTCATACATCAACGCGATCGAGTTGGTGGTGGATGGCGGAATGACGGGCGCGCCCTTCGGAGCCCCTGTTCTTCGCGGCTAACTGTACGGGCGGCCTGTTTCGCCCGTCCGGCAAATCATGTTCAACGCAAAAGGAGAAACACATGCCCACAATCCACTTCCACCAGACAACCAGACTGACACCCGAGCAGTACGTTGCCGGGCTCACCGACTTCGGACCCGGCCGTTCGAAGCTCTTTGCCAACAGCGCCGACGAGTACCTCGAGGTGCATGAGCGCAGCCGCACACAGGCCGATGTCACCGAAGGCTCTGGAGGCATATGGGAACGGCTGCACTACGACTGGTCCGATCCTGACCACGTCGTCCTCACGACGACTGACTCGAACCTTTGGGGAGGCGCTTCGGGCCATGTCTACACGTTTACGCGTCAGCCCGACGGCACCACAGACATTGATGTGGTTGTCATACGCGAGGGCAAGAATCTCAAAGGACGCCTGCTGGGCCTGGTACTCGGTACTATCGGCGGGAGCGTTTTAGAAAAGGCGTTTATAGCGAGTGTCAAGGCCATCGAAGCCCGGAACGACGTGGCGACGGAAAGACACGCAGCGTAAGGCAAGCAGGCTTTCTCAGTTCCCTGAGACGGCCGCCATCCCGCCAAAGCAGTGCTTTTCTTGCCCCGGTGCGCGCCTGCCCAGGCGGTGATTCACGCTGCGAAGGCTCACGGAAAGCATGAAGCACAGACTGGGAAAGCCGATCCCAACTGGCCAGATTGGTATGCCGAGTACATGGTGCGCGAGCAGTCTGCGAAGAAGTGCCTCAATAAAACGACTAGGACCGCTCGTCAGTCTTCGCCGCGCTCCCGAACTGCTGGGACGGCCTGTAGCATGCATGTAACGACTTCAAGCTGTTTTACCATGTCTTTGCGAGGACTCGATGTCGAATTTATCCGCTTCAACCGCGACTGAATATCATCACCCTTCCAACAGCAAACAACGAATCGCTGCCCTTGGGTCCATTGAGGAGCTGAAAGGCCTAACTCTGGAGGAGTTGCAATGGATCGCGGATGTCGGCACTGATCGATCTGTGCAAGACGGAGAATTGATCTTCAGCCAAGGTCGCCTCCTCACCATCTCATCTTCGTTCTAGCCGGCGAGGTAGTGGTCAAACGCCATACCTCAAGCGCTGTCTCGGTACTCATGGGCAGGACAAAAAGGATTACAGGAAAGACGCCCTTTTCTCGCATCGGTGCTTGGAATGCGGATGGGCGAGCGTCAGGCAACGTCTGGCTCCTCGAGCTTCACGAGGGCCAATTCCCCGCATTGCTAACCGCAATCCCATCGATGACGGAGCGCATCGTGCGGGTTCTCATCGAGCGCAACCGGGAGTACACAAGAGCCGAAGAACAGCTAGGCAAACTCGCGGCGCTCAGTAAGCTTGCCGGAAATCTGGCGCACGAATTGAACAATCCGGCATCTGCTGCACGGAGCGCAGCCCTTGTGCTGGGCCAAAACTCGGAATTCGCGAGAAACGATGCGCGCTACCAACTCGGCTTGAGGTTGGCAGACCAGACAGCTGTTGATTCTTACGTGAAACGACTGAATGTAATCCGATCGAAAGTAAGTTCGGGGCTTCGCCAAAGTAGTTCAATACTCGCAGGTGACCTCGAAGAAACACTGAGCGCCTGGTTGCATGGCAACGGCTTTGAGGAGGCCTGGAAGTTAGCGCCAATCCTCGCCGACGCTGAGGTATCGATTCCTCAGCTTCAGGAGCTCCTAGCGCCGATTCCTCCACTCCAGCCGCTTGCTCTGCACGATGTTCTGGCGACACTTAGCCAAGATGCAGCCATTGCCTCGATTGTTCAGGCAAGTGAGCGGATATTTCAAATCGTCGCCGCTGTGAAGGATTACTCTTACATGGATCGGCAACCTCTTCAGTCAGTTGATATTCCGCGT
>Ga0206946_1028_pt1 | contig 59712 bp, 56 predicted proteins | sample Alteio_BWOrgHeat_2_FD_152965 | JGI IMG/M metagenome (GOLD analysis project Ga0206946, IMG submission 152965) | Enriched cells from forest soil in Barre Woods Harvard Forest LTER site, Petersham, Massachusetts, United States -... | ecosystem: Environmental > Terrestrial > Soil > Temperate forest > O... | reverse complement strand
CTCATCGTGCTCGCTATCACCGTGTTGATGATGGCCTACCTCGTTGTGACCCTGCTCTACCCGGAGAAATTCTGAATGACAGCCAATGGTTGGCTCCAGTTTCTCATTTTCATGGCTTTGCTGCTGGCGCTGATGCGTCCGCTCGGCCTGTATATGGCTCGCGTGCTTGAAGGCGAACGCACTTTTCTTGATCCTTTGCTCAGACCCGTAGAGCGAACCATCTATCGCGTCTGTGGCATTCATCGCGACGAGGAAATGAACTGGCGCGAATACGCAGTCGCCCTATTGCTGTTCAGCCTGGTTTCGATGCTTTTGACATATGTGATCGAGCGGTTGCAGCATTTCCTCCCCTGGAATCCGCAGCATCTTGCAGGTGTAGCTCCTGATCTGGCCTGGAACACCGCTGCTTCATTCACTACGAATACGAACTGGCAGTCCTACACGCCAGAAACCACCATGAGCTACTTCACGCAGATGGTGGGCCTTGCATACCATAACTTTCTAAGTGCCGGCATCGGCATCGCTGTCGCTGTCGCCCTGGTGCGCGGCATTGCGCGGAAAGAATCAAAGACAATCGGCAACTTCTGGGTGGACGCAACACGTTCTGTGCTCTATATCCTTCTGCCAATTTGTCTCATTTACTCGGCAGTGCTGGTCGAACAAGGCGTTGTCCAAAACCTGAAACCTTACACGAGTGTCGCAACGCTTGAGCAGTCAAGCCAGACGCAGACAATCGCTCAAGGGCCAGTGGCGTCGCAGGAAGCCATCAAGATGCTTGGCACAAACGGTGGCGGCTTCTTCAATGCCAACAGCGCACATCCTTTTGAAAACCCAACGCCGTTCACGAATTTTCTTGAGATGTTCTCGATCTTCATCATCCCGGCGGGACTGACCGTAACGCTGGGAAAAATGTCCGGATCACCGGGTCATGGATGGGCGGTATTCGCATGCATGGCTTTGCTCTTTATTGCGGGTTTCACCACAGTCTATTGGGCTGAATCGCAGCCACACCCCCTCCTGCACGGTGTCGATCAGCACGTAAGCGCGTTACAGTCCGGCGGTAACATGGAAGGCAAAGAAGTACGCTTCGGAGTATCGCAGTCTGCTCTCTTTGCGACCGTCACAACGGATGCCAGTTGCGGAGCTGTCAACTCCATGCACGATTCATTCACACCGCTCGGCGGCATGGTCGTGCTGGCTAACATCATGCTGGGAGAGATTGTCTTTGGGGGTGTCGGAGCCGGTCTCTACGGCATGCTGATCTATGTCGTGCTTGCCGTCTTTATCGCAGGACTGATGGTCGGACGCACGCCGGAATATCTCGGCAAAAAGATCGAATCCTATGACGTGAAGATGGCTATGCTCTACGTGCTCATCTTTCCGCTCATCATTCTGGGGCTCACTGCAGTTTCAGTGCTGTCGCCTCAGATGGGTCTGAGCAGCCTGAACAATGGCGGCCCGCATGGATTAAGTGAAATTCTCTATGCCTTTACCTCTGGCGCGGGCAACAACGGCTCAGCATTCATGGGGCTCAACGCCAATACGCACTGGTACAACCTCAGTCTCGGTTTCACCATGCTGATTGGCCGCTTTCTGATGATGATTCCGATGCTGGCACTGGCTGGCAACCTGGCGCAGAAGAAAAGTGTGCCCCCCTCACCTGGCACGTTCCCGGTCAATACAGGACTCTTCACCGTCTTGCTGTCCGGCGTGATCGTCATCGTTGGCGCACTTACATTTTTCCCGGTATTGAGCCTCGGTCCGATTCTCGAGCACCTGTTGCTGCACGCAGGTCAACTCTTCTAGCGCAGCGGAGAAAGCAATGGCAGATAAACAAAGTCTCTGGAATCCAGCCATCATGCATCAGGCAATTACTGGTGCCTTTACGAAACTCAATCCACGTGTGATGGTAAAGAACCCCGTCATGTTCGTCGTGGAAGTAGGCAGCGTGCTCACAACAGCATTGCTGATTCAGGATGTCGTCCAGCATCGCCCTGGATTCGCATTCGATCTACAGATCACTCTGTGGCTATGGTTCACCGTTCTCTTTGCGAATTTTGCGGAAGCCATGGCGGAAGGCAGAGGCAAAGCGCAAGCTGATACGCTGCGCAAAGCTAAGGGCGAAACCATGGCCTACCGCTATCGCAAAGATGGCAGCCTAGAAGCCATCTCCAGTCCACAGCTTCGCGTCGATGACATCATCAAGGTGGAAGCCGGGCAATTTATCGCAGGTGATGGCGAAGTGATCGAAGGCGTAGCCTCGGTCGATGAGTCGGCTATCACCGGCGAATCTGCGCCGGTCATACGTGAAGCTGGCGGCGACCGCTCCGCAGTTACCGGCGGTACGCGTGTCTTGTCTGATTGGATTAAGATCCGCATTACTTCAAATCCAGGCGAAACCTTTCTTGACCGCATGATTGCACTCGTTGAAGGCGCAGAACGGCAAAAAACACCGAACGAAATTGCGCTGAGCATTCTTCTTTCAGGCCTGACGATTGTCTTTTTGTTAGCCGTCACCACGCTGCAGCCATTCGCGATCTACTCACACGCACCGCAGACTGTTTTCGTATTGGTTTCGCTTCTCGTCTGCCTGATTCCTACAACCATCGGCGGTCTTCTCTCGGCCATCGGTATTGCAGGCATGGACCGGCTTGTCCAATACAACGTACTCGCCATGTCAGGCCGCGCCGTTGAAGCTGCTGGCGATGTAAACACCTTGCTTCTCGATAAGACCGGTACCATCACACTCGGTAATCGTCAGGCAACTGAATTCTTTCCGGCTCCGGGCATCAGCACCGAGCGTCTCGCCGACGCGGCCCAGCTTGCCTCGTTATCAGATGAAACTCCAGAGGGCCGTTCCATCGTCGTCCTGGCAAAAGAAAAATACAATCTGCGCGGACGTGATTTGACGGGCATGCAGGCCGAGTTCGTCGCCTTCAGTGCCCAGACACGCATGTCGGGTGTTGATTTGCCCGGAACGCTGATACGCAAAGGGTCCGCCGACGCCATCGCTCGTTTTCTTGAGCAGCAAGGCTCAAGCATGCCTCGCAAGGTGACGGACAAAGTTGAAGAGATCGCGCGCCTTGGCGGCACGCCGCTCGTAGTTTCAGAAAACAGCACGGCTCTTGGCGTCGTTTATCTAAAGGATATCGTCAAAGGCGGGCTCAAAGATCGGCTCGCACGCCTGCGTGCGATGGGCATCCGCACCATCATGATCACGGGTGACAATCCGCTCACCGCAGCAGTCATCGCTCGCGAAGCTGGCGTCGATGACTTCCTGGCGGAGGCAAAACCAAAAGACAAAATGGACCTGATCAAGCGCGAACAGGGCAAGGGAAAACTCGTCGCAATGACAGGTGATGGCACCAACGATGCGCCCGCGCTCGCTCAAGCTGATGTGGGTGTAGCCATGAACTCTGGCACGCAGGCAGCCAAAGAAGCCGGCAACATGGTTGACCTTGACTCGAATCCTACGAAGCTGATCGAAATCGTCGAGATAGGCAAGCAGCTGCTCATGACGCGTGGAGCGCTCACAACATTTTCTATCGCCAATGACGTGGCAAAATACTTCGCTATTATCCCAGCGATGTTCGCGGGCGTCTTCCCTGTACTGAATACGCTCAATGTGATGCATCTAAAGACACCACACTCCGCCATTCTGTCGGCTGTGATCTTCAATGCCATCATCATCATCGCGCTCGTACCGCTGGCACTACGCGGAGTAAAGTACGAGCCGAAATCCGCACAAGCATTGCTTCGGCGCAATCTCATCATTTACGGCATCGGCGGTATCATTGTCCCCTTCGTCGGCATCAAGCTTATCGACCTGGCATTGAATGGGCTGCACCTGATCTAAGGAATTTCTATGCGAAAAACATTGATCATATCAATTCGCTTTACTCTGGTAACAACTTTGCTCTTAGGTATCGCGTACCCCTTGGCTGTAACCGCCTTTGCGCATTTGGCTCTGCGAGACAAAGCCGATGGGCAGCTCATCTCCAACAATGGTCAGGTTGTCGGCTCCAAGATCATTGGACAGAGCTTCACGAGTGACAAATATTTTCACAGCCGGCCATCTTCGGCAGGAAACGGCTACGATGCTACTTCCTCAGGCGGCTCAAACTTTGCCGCCTCCAATCAAAAGCTCGTTACGCGCATTCAAGGTGATGTGACGAAATATCAGCAAGATGGCAACGCCCAACCAGTCCCAATCGATCTGGTCACAGCCTCCGGCTCCGGGCTTGATCCGGACATCTCGCCAGCGGCAGCGCTCTTCCAAGTCAAGCGTGTGGCCGTTGCGCGAAAACTCTCCGAGAGCGATGTGCGTAACCTTGTAACTACACACATTCAGGCTCGCCAGTTTGGTGTGCTCGGCGAGCCTCGCGTCAATGTACTTGCATTGAATCTGGCGCTCGATCAATTGCAAAAATAACCGCACGGAGCAGGCATAGTTCTACCCTGTCTGCTCCATTACCTCACCAAGCGCAGATGCCGCGATGCGCAGCCCTTCGTCCTTCGTCAGGCAATCTGGGCAAAGCCGCAGCCATTCTCCACGAGCATCGGTGATTACACCGCGTTTCGCCAGCCTTGTGGAAACATCTGCTGCATTACCCATCTGCACGGCAAGAAACGCGCCGTGATCTCCGTCTGCGCCAATCGCCGCGATGCCTGCTTCATCGAGGTACAGCTTCAGTCGCGCTAATCTCTCCAAGCTGTATGCACGAGTTCTCTCGATTCCTAGAGCAAGCGCAAACTTCTGACCGCTGCGAGTCTGATAGTAGGTCAGTACGGGTGGTGTCGCTTCAAGAAATGCATCACCGCCTACGCGCAATACGGGTGGATCGGGGCGTTCGTAGCCGAACGTGTTCTCTCGGGCAAACCATCCTGTGTCTAGTGGACGCAGCCCGCTCGTCAGCACATCAGGCGACAAATATAAGAAACATGCTCCTGGGCCGCCCCGCATATATTTATAGCTACCGCCGATCATAAAATCAGCACGCATCGCGGCCACATCTACAGGGATCACACCCATCGCATGGTACGCGTCTACAAGCAATCTGGAGCCGATTGCATGACAGGCATCTGCGAGTAATTCAAGACCGTGCACAATCTGCCCAGTCATGAACATGACCTGCGAGATCACAACCAGATCGATTCCCGGGTGCAACTGCTTCAGAATGACGGGCACGCTGAAACATCCGTCTGCATCCGGCTCAGCCCATTGCATCTCAATCCGGCCCAGCGATGCATACTGCTTCAGGATCAAGTCGATGGAATCGAATTCGCCGCGCGTACTCAGAACACGCGGCTTACCTGGCATGGCATTCAACACGGTCCGCAGACCCTGACCTGCAGATGTCTTCGGCACTACACAGTCAGTGCGCGGTGCGCCGATCAGGGTTGCAATGCGCTGGCGAAAAGCCTCCTGCTCCGCAAGCCACTCATCCCACGCATCACCCAGCTTCGTCTCCCACAGAGCAATTCCTTCGCGAACATCGTCCGCCATTTGATCAAGCGGTCTACCAAGTGAATGGTTCGCGAGATAGATGTGGTCGTTTGCGAGCACGCGAGAGAAAAGCGGCGCAATATGTTGCTGAATCGACTGTTCACTCAATGAGCCGGGTCCGAGCTTGCCGACTGCCTCTTGAATCAAGCAGCTCATCGCTGCTTCAGCCCCGTACGGACAGCAAATAACTCTGGGAAAAACGTCAGATTGAGGGCCTGCTTCAGAAAACCCACTCCAGACGATCCGCCAGTACCCGATCGGAAACCGATAATCCTCTCGACTGTCTTCATATGCCGAAACCGCCAGAGCTGAAAATACTCCTCAACATCAACGAGCTTTTCGCACATTTCGTATGCGTCCCAATATTCACGTGGCCGCTCATAGATCTGCCTCAGCACATCCACCAGCTCCTCATTCTTTTCGTAGGGCTCAGACCAGTCACGCTCGATGCACACCTCGGGCACAGCGAGTCCGCGTCGTTTCAAATGCCGGAGAAATTCGTCGTACAGACTGGGCGCTTCGAGAGCTGCTCGCAGCTCTTCATGAATAGCTGGAAAATCGAAAAAAACCTTCAATGCATCCCTGTTTTTGTTTCCCAGCAAGAACTCGAGTTTGCGGTACTGATAGGACTGGAAGCCCGAAGCATGCCCCAGAACACCACGGAACTCCATGTATTCCGATGGCGTGAGTGTTTCAAGCACCGCCCACTGGTCGAAAAGCTGCATCTGTATGAGCTTGGCGCGGGACAAAATCTTGAAGCAAGGGTCAAGCTGATCCTGCTGCACATGATGAACCGCGGCAGTCAGCTCATGAATCAGCTGCTTGATCCAGAGCTCGGACACCTGATGCTGAATGATAAAGAGCATCTCATCATGGTGCGGCGGGTTAGACAGCGGACGCTGCTGCGACAGCAAACCATCCAGACATAGATAGCCTGCATAGCTCATCCGATCATGGAAGTCGGTAAAAATACCTGCTTCCAGCGGTCTCTGGTTCTTCTCCGTCGATGACATTACTGGAGATTATAGGAGAGTCTCAGCGCGACGACGTTCTCGCTAGAAAAAGAAAGCCTGGCGGCATATCATCCACCAGGCCAGGGAGGCGTACAGTCCAAGAAAACTGATAAGAATGCCCGCGCCACGCAGGGTTTGTCAACATTTCTGTCACAGATTTTTATTTGCCGGCAATTTGGGCTTGCTGAATCTGGAAACCCTTCAAGCCCCCTCAAAGGAACTCCCCGCAAGCAGCCAATATCTTTCACGCCATGATCATTGGGCTGTCTTTGTATAATCGGCCCGTAGGCTAATTCTAAAACTTCGTCGACCGAACGCTTTTCTTCCCCTCGGCTTCCCGAATCCGGACACCAGACATGCATTCAATTCCGCTAACTTCATACGCGATTGTTGACGGCGCGCAACAGGCAACAGGAATCATCAATCATTCACCTTTGACAATAGGGCGGCTGCTGGACCGGGACCTGGTCTTGGAGAGCACCTACGTTTCGCGTAAGCACGCTGAAATCATCTACGAAGACGGGGCTTTTTATGTGATCGACATGGAAAGCCGTCACGGCACTTTTGTCAATGGAATCCGAGTGCAGCGGCAACGTCTTTCCGTCCGCGATGTCATTCATTTCGGTTCGATGGAGGGACCGATGATGCGCTTTGGGGTAGAAGAGCAGACCACGGGATCTACGATCCGCGACCTTCTTATTCAGCTTCCAGCTGCTTCCGGCAGCAGTAGCGGACTGGAGAAGCTGCGCTGGTTTCTCGAAGCAGCTCGCCGCTTGAACGCTGTCGGAGCCGTCGATCAGATCCTCACTTCTCTCGTCGAAACAACGTTGGAGCTGACAAAAGTTGAGCGGGGATACTTCTTTTTGCGTGATGAGTCCGGCAAACTGAAGCTCGCGGCTGGGCTCAACAGCAAAGGGGAGCCGCTCACTGACGAATCAACCATATCTCGCAGCGCCATTCAGCAGGCTCTTCAATCGTCCAGCGAATTTATTATCACTGACACGCTGAAGGCTGAAGCAAAGCCACGCACGGAAAGCATGATCGTGCAGAATATTCGTTCCATCATCTGTATACCCTTACGTAGCCGCCGCGCTGGAAAATCGCCGGGGAAAGATGTAAATCAGGTTCTTGGCGTTCTTTATTTAGACAGCCGTCTTCACGCTGGCAATCTGACGCAGGTTGATAATGAGCTGCTGCATACGATCTCCTCAGAAGCTGCTGCTCTTATTGACAATGCGCAGCTCGCAATCGCCGAAGAGCACGCGCGTCGCTACCGCGAGGAGTTAAACATTGCTGCCGACATTCAACAGGGGCTGATGGCCGTACAAATACCTGAGCTGCCCTACGCACAGGTTGCGGCTCGCTCCGTTCCCTGCAAGGAGATTGGCGGCGACTTCTATGACGTAATAGTCCACGACGACCATATCTACCTGGTTATCGCCGATGTTTCAGGCAAAGGCGTGTCAGCAGCACTGCTCGCCTCAACGCTACAGGGACTGATCTACTCTCAGCTCCAGGCTCATCAATCCCTTGCCACCGTTGCGTCCCTAGTGAACCAGTACATCTGCAACAAGAACGTCGGCAAATATGCCACCATGTGCATCCTCAAGTTGAACAAGTCAGGACAGCTCGACTACATCAATTGCGGCCATCTCCACCCACTCATTTGCACCGGCGAAAATGTACAACAGCTCCTAGGATCTAACTTGCCCGTCGGCATGATCGAATGGGCTGAATTCAGTGCCCATGAAACAACGTTGCAGCCTGGCACACGCATCTTTCTCGCAACGGACGGCATTACAGAGGCAGAGAATGAGACCGGCGACTTTTTCGGCGACGATCGCCTGGAGCAAGCCTTTGGAGCGAGCTGTAATCTGGACGGTGTCACCCAGGCGCTGCAGGCGTTTTGTGGCGTCACTCCTGCCAATGACGATTGCACGATGCTGGAGCTGCTCTTCCGCTGAATGATATTTTGATGCTCATGCACAAGTTTAGTTCGCTTCTTTTACTATGGTCGGGCTGCATTGCTTTCTCTTCTATGGCACAAACGCCGCCCGCTCTTTCTCCCACGCCGGGTGCAACGGCCGACCCCGCAGTCCAGGCAATCCTTAGCCTCGAACACTGGAGAGAGAACCGTATACCTACGTTCATGAATGACTTCGGCGAACTCAATCGGTATCGCGAGGCTAACGCTCAAATCAAGCTATCTGCTCCTGGTGAAAATCGCGTCATCTTCTTCGGAGACTCCATTACCGATGCGTGGAAGCTCGATACATTTTTCCCGGCCAAGAACTACATCAACCGCGGTATTGGCGGACAAACTACGCCGCAGATGTTGATCCGCTTCCGCCAGGACGTCATCGGTCTTTCTCCAAAGGTTGTCGTCATTTTGGCTGGGACGAATGACATCGCCGGAAACACCGGGCCTATAACGATAGAGCAGATCGAAGCCAATTACGCCTCCATGGCAGAGTTGGCTCGCGCTCACTCCATCCGCGTCGTTTTTTCCTCGGTGACTCCGATTCACAACTACTTCCCGCAGCGGCAAGCCATGTTTCTTCAGCGCTCACCTGAAAAAATTCAGGAGCTGAACCGGTGGCTGCGCAGCTATTGTGAACAGAATCACATGGTTTATCTCGACTACTACAGCGCTATGGTGGACAGCCACGGCTTGATGCAACAAGAGCTCGCAGATGACGGATTGCATCCGAATGACGCCGGGTACCGTGTCATGGCTCCCCTTGCCGAGACAGCAATCACAAAGGCACTCGCCCAATAAGTATGACGACTCTCAGAGAAGCAACGCCGGCAGACATTTCTTTTATTGTTCAGATTGAGCACGCGCCGGCGTTTCGCGAATACATTGGCACCTGGACGCATGAAGAACATGCAAACGCTATGGGCGATCCAGACGCACGATACCTGGTCGCGCTTGACGACTCCGAGAATACAGTCGGCTACGTTATCCTCCGCGGAATCCAGTCGGAACATCGCAATATCGAATTGAAACGAATCGTAATACACTCACCCGGCCGCGGGTACGGCAAACAAGTGTTGCAACTTTTGTTAAGGAAAGTATTCAATGAGTTCCGAGCACACCGGTTGTGGCTCGATGTATTCGAGACAAACGTGCGCGCCCAGCATGTCTACCGTACGCTAGGCTTCCAACAGGACGGCATTTTTCGCGAAGCCGTCTATCGGGATGGCCAGTACCATTCTCTTTTGCTAATGTCTCTGCTCGATCGTGAATATCGAACAACAAAAATGGAATAGCATACATCACTGCGCGCGAACCGGCTGCGTTGCTTCAGCCGTGGAATCCGTTATTTCAGAAACCGAAATGCGCCGACCGTCATGTGAAGATTGCCCATTTGCGCCGTTTTCTCCCGGTTCCATTTCCAGCGCGGGATCAAATACCTGTGCCTTGGGGTCCGGATGAAATCGTCCATCACCCAGATAGGCAACTGCCAGGCCTCCCGCAATTATGGGATGCAGTGCGGCGATGGGCACAACATATTTTTTCGACTTTAGCAACGATTCAATCACCCCATCCACCGGATCGCTGCGGTGAATAGTCCCGTCTACCTGCGGGATAACAAATGTCGTGAATTTCAAATCGCTGTGGTGCCTGCTGTAATGCACCATGCTCTTAGCAGCCTGTTTCGGCGTCATCAGGCCGGTGTCCGTAATAAAATTGCGCCGGACGGCGTGCGGATAATAGAAATTCAGAATGCTTTCAGCAAAATTGGCGCAATTGTTGAAAAAGAGATTGAAGTGGCTCTTATTGCCGCGCTGATTCAGAATCTCGATTAACTCGCGATCTTTCTGCTCGCTGGTTTCAATCTGATAGCCGTAGATTTTCCGGTCGTAGGAGGAACCTACTAACTGAATCCAATCGCCTGCCGGGACCTCTCTCCTTGGATCATCCGGGACAATATCCATCAGGTGTTCCAGACGATAGCAATTGCGCAATTTCATCTCCAGCTCACGGTCAGCAAAACTAGGGACGTCGCGCGGATCGTCTACAGCGTAGAGATAAGGAATCAGCGGAATCGCGAGCCAGTCGTACCCGTCAATCCGGTGATACCGGCTGATGACTACACCCTGTTCGCCGGGCTCGCAGACGCGCAGTTCCGTAGGAGAAGCTGCGCAGACATGGTCGAGATAGATGGCCGCATGCCCGGTAGGGTTCATGTCCCCAAACTGGCCGAAGGGCTCCTCAAGCAATAAAGCAGCACTCGCATGCGCCCGCATGCAGATGACCGAAAACAGAAAAAAGGCGCAAACAGGCCCCCAAATTTCGCGTCTCAGAAAAGAAATCATGCACCCTTTCCGCAACGATAAATATTGTCGCAGTGATTTCCTCATTGATATGGAAATCTTTGGCAACACAGTTAGATGCACTTACAACGCTCCACCATGTAGACCCGGATTTTTCAAAAAAGACTGGCGATTTCCACAACAAATAGTCCCGCTCACCTTAGAAAGCAGTTTCGATTTTTTTAACATTTGACTTCGAGTTATGGACTGAAGGCGGCAAGCCTTCTTTGTTATCCTTAACCTTGCGATGAATAATTCTTCCCGGTTCACTCGTGGACAGACACTTCTGCTCGACGCAGACGATACCTTGTGGGAAAACAATATCTATTTCGAGCGCGCCATTGTCGCGTTCATCTCCTACCTGAACCATCACACGTATTCACGGGAAGAAGTGCGCGCCGCATTGAACGAAGTCGAGCACGAAACGATTCACCAGCACGGTTATGGCGCGGCAAGCTTTCAACATTCGCTCGTGACCTGTTTCGAACGCTTGAGTACGGAACCAATCACCGCGGAAAAGCACGAGCGTATCGTAAGTTTTTCCCGCTCCATCCGCGAACACGAAATTGAGCTACTGCCCGGTGTCGTAGAGGTGTTACCGGAGTTGGCATCGCGCCACCGTCTCATTCTGATGACCAAAGGCAACGCAGAGGAGCAGACAGACAAGCTTGCACGCTCGGGTCTGGCGGATCACTTTACTTCGGTCGAAATTCCGCGCGAGAAAAACCCTGATGCCTATCATTCCGTATGTCAGAAATATGAGCTGAGGCCGCATACAACCTGGATGATCGGCAACAGCCCAAAATCCGATATCAACCCCGCGCTCACCGCAGGCCTGCACGCGGTCTTCATTCGGCACCCTCATACCTGGATCCTTGAACATGAAGTGGTTGAGACGGCACCGGGCGGTCAGCACCTTCTAGAATTAACCAGTTTCAGCGAGCTAAATGCACGATTCTAAGGGTGTTTTCCATGCCCGCCTACCTTTGCTATACTCTTGAGAGGACATTGTTTCACCCAGTGCGGAAGTGGTGAAATTGGCAGACACACCATCTTGAGGGGGTGGCGCCGAGAGGCATAGGGGTTCAAGTCCCCTCTTCCGCACCAAACGTCCCACCTATTTTCAGAAGTTCTTGAAGAAAGCAGCGCATGTTTTATCTACTACTCGTTATCCACGTCATCGTCTGTGTTTTTCTCGTCATCGTCGTCTTGCTGCAGCAAGGCAAAAGCGCCGATCTTGCCGGTGCCTTCGGCGGTCAGGGCTCGCAGACGGCTTTTGGCCCGCGTGGCGCAGCCAATTTGCTGACGAGGCTCACAACGTGGTGTGCCATTATCTTCATGATCACCTCCATCGGACTTACGATTCTCATGCAGAAGCGCGCCGGCGGTCATTCAGTGCTCGAGGGTATCAAGACCACGCAGACCACTCCCGCCAAAAAATAGTCCAAACAATTTCAAGGTTCAAGGCAGGCATCACGCCTGCCTTTGTTGTTTCTGGCCCCTGCTCTGTTACCATCACGCTCACACCCCATTTAAGGATTTTCCAGTGAGCTTAAAGAACCGGCTACGTCTTTCTTTTGCCTTCACGGCAATCGCCTGTATCGTCGTGCAAGCGCAGGTTTCTCCATCGAAAGAGATCGCTGTCCATGCTGGCCGCCTCATCGACGTCCGCAATGGGCAGGTAACAAAGGATGCCTACGTCCTGATCCAGGGCGAGCGGATCAAAGCAATCACTACCAGCGCTCCGAAAGGCGATGCGGTCATCGACATGAGCAGGTACACCATCGTACCCGGGCTCATCGATTGCCACGCACACATCCTCTCCGATCCGACCACACAGACACCTGGCAAATACCTCATGACGTCAGCACCGCAGGCAACCGTGCGCGGCGTGGCCAATCTGCAGATATGGCTGGCCCATGGTTTTACCGCCTTACGCGACGCAGGCGAAGAATTTCCTTCGTACCCGCAGTTTGCCTTGCGTGAGGGCGTAGCCAAAGGACTCATCACGGGACCGCGCATCGTCGCCGCAGGCAGCCTCGTCTCCGTTACCGGAGGGCACGGCGATGGGGACCTGCTTTCCCCCGACAAACCCGGCCTCCAGCAGCCGAATGCTGTCGACACTGTGGACGATGTGAACCGCATCGTGCGTCGTGACATCAAGTATGGCGCTGACTGGATCAAGCTCATGGCTACAGGTGGCGTGATGGATCCAATCAGCGACTACCGCGTACAGGAATTGAGCGACGAACAAATGGCGCGTGCTGTCGAAGTCGCGCATCGCGCGGGGCGCAAAGTCATGGCGCATGCCGAAGGCACCATCGGCATCAAAGCAGCGGTCCGCGCCGGTGTCGACTCCATCGAACATGGCACCATGCTCGACGACGAGGGCGCGCAAATGATGGCGCAGCGCGGAACGTGGCTCGTGCCTACTCTCTATTGCTTCCAGCACGATCTTGAAACCGGCCTCTCAAAAGGGCGCGACCTGCGCAGCATGGCCAAAGGCATTGACATCGTCAAAGAGCAAGGACCTGCCTTCCGACGTGCCCTCAAATATCACTTGAAGATTGCCTACGGGGTAGATGACGCCGATGTGGATGAGTCGGTTTCCAAAGAGTTTGGTGCGCTGGTACGTGGCGGCATGACTCCGTTGCAGGCTCTCCAGGCCGCAACCATCAATGGCGCAACATTGCTTTCGCTCGACAAGGATATGGGGACCATCGAACCAGGCAAATACGCTGATCTGGTTGCTGTCTCTGGCGACCCGCTCACCGATATTACTGTAATGGAGCACGTCTCGTGGGTGATGAAGGGCGGATCCGTCGTCAAGCCTCTGGAGAAATAGATGAGAAGTTCTGCGAATTACACTTCGCCGCAGATATGATGATCTCGTTTCTATTTTGTAGATGGAGGACTCTGTGATGGCCTTCTCGCGTCGTCAGTTCATTGGGGCAACAGCAGCAAGTCTGCTTGCCGCTTCTTCTCTCGACCTCCTGTCAACGTCTCCGCTGCGCGCGCAAACCATACTCACTCCGGACGAGGCGTTGAAGGAGTTAATGGACGGCAATGAGCGTTTTGCCACAGGTCGCATGATCAGCCACGAACACGATCTGAAAATTTTAAAAGAGCGGACCGTAGAGAAGCAGGAACCCTTTGCTGCTGTACTGGCCTGCGCCGATTCTCGCGTCCCGGTTGAGCTTATATTCGACGAGACCATCGGCCAGATTTTCGTTACGCGCGTCGCTGGCAACGTGATCACGCCGGAGATTATCGCGAGTCTGGAATATGGCGCGGCTGTTCTGGGAACGAAGATCATTCTCGTTCTGGGGCACGCAAACTGCGGTGCGGTGAAAGCGGCAATTCAGGGGAAAGACGTCCCCGGCCAGATCAGCGCCCTGTTTCCCCATATCCAACCAGCGATCGATCAGGCGGGACCTGACCTCGCAGCGGTTACGAAAGCAAATGCCGAAATTCAGGCCAGACTGCTGCGAGAATCTTCTCCAGTCATTGCTCCGATGGTGAAGGAAAACAAGCTGAAAGTCGTCGCCGGAGTTTATACACTCGCGACGGGCAGAGTAACCATCTCCTAGGACTTCAGGACCGGCCTAAAGCCTTTCCGGTGCCGGTCCGTACTGCTTCAAAAGCGCATCGGTGTTCTCCGCTTTTTTTGACCGCCAGGTTTCTTCCGACCATTTCTGCACTTCCGACGATGCATCCGTTTCCCGTTCCTGGTAAACGGAGCTCACCACGCGGTCGGTTGGTTCCTCGACCCAGGTATTGCCTTTTCCTTCTACCCGCGAGGCTCCACGCTCCCAGCCACGCGGCGTCAAGTGCCATTCTGTCCATTCCTTGCGATTTGCCATAGCGATTTATTGTCGCGCATTTTGCACCTTTTGGGCAGCTTCGCAGACAATCAAACTATGATTCTCGAAACATTTCCGGTCGGACTGCTCCAGTGCAACTGTACGATTCTTGGCGATAAGACCACCCACGAAGCCATGGTGATCGACCCGGGTGACAATATCCCACAGATTTTGGCGCGCCTTGAAAAGCATGCCCTTAAGCTCAAGCAAATCGTTGTCACCCATGCCCACATTGATCACGTAGGCGGAGCCCTAAAGCTCAAGCGGCAGACCGAGGCACCCATTCTCCTCAACCAGCAAGACTTTCCATTGCTGGAAATGATGGAGGTCCAGGCCGGTTGGCTCGGCGTGCAAACGCCCGAAACTGCACCGCCGGATGCAAGTGCTGAGGACCATCTCATTGTGGGTCTGGCGAATTACCCCGCCCAGGTTTTACATACACCTGGCCACACCCCTGGGAGCATCTGTCTGCACTTCGCGCCACAACAACTGCTCATCGCAGGTGACACCCTCTTCGCTGGATCTATTGGACGCACTGACCTGCCCGGCGGCGATTTCAAGAAAATCATGCGTTCGATCCACGGCCGTCTGCTTCCGCTACCTGAGGAGACGCGCGTCATTCCCGGACACGGTCCCGCTACAACCATCGGAGAAGAACGCCAATCGAATCCGTTTCTTCAGCCTTGATATCGCCTTTAATTGCAGAAGCTCAGAATCACCTCAATACCTCGGTGAAACTCCTCTTCCGGCGTAAGCAGACTGACGACTAACCATCCATCGCTAGGAAAACCGAAGAAATACCCTGGATGAACGGACACTCCTTTTGACTGGATGAGCTCAATCGCGAGGTCCTCATCCGTTCGCACCGCCGGGACACGCAATACCGCATACCAGCCGGCATCTGCATCAAGGCGAGTCACCATGGTCTGGCCAGATAGGATTTCATCCAGCCCTTGCAGATTTCCTGCGACACGCTTTTGAATCTGCCCCTGTATCTGTCGCCGATGCTTGAGCCAATGCGGAAGCGCGCACTGCACCGGAGCGTTCATCGACAAGAACGTATCCGCGATCACTTCAAGCCGCTGCAGTGCTGACTCCAAATCAGGTTTCGGACCAAATGCAACAATCCATGCTGCTTTCATCTGCGGCAATCCGGCAATCTTGCTCATCCCGCTTAAGACAAATGTCAGTGCCGGATGCGGTCCAACCGCAAAGCTGCTGCCTCCATTCATCTGAGCCAGTGGATAATCAAGAAACACCTCGTCCACGATCAGCGCTAATCCATGCTCGCAGCAGAGCTGCTCGATCAGCTCGCGCTCTTTCAGTTTTGTGAAATGTCCGGTTGGATTATTCGGATGCACCAGCGCAATCGCGCGCGTCCTTGGGGTAATGCGCTGACGCACCGCCTCCAGATCCAAGTGCCAGCCATGGTCGTAGAAAAGTGCATAAGAAATCAGTCGCACGTCATCGAGCGTGGCCAGAAAATCAAAGAGTGGATAACTCGGTTGCGCAATCAGAACCTCGTCGCCGGGATCGCAGAGCAGGCGAAACACATAGCTGTATGCCTCGCTCGTGCTGGTGGTGAGGAAAATATGCGCCGGGTCAACTTCGGCACGATGTTCCTGATAGTAGTCACGTACAGCCTCACGCGCGCGTAACAGGCCTTGAGGATTCGGATCATAGGCGAGTGCTTCGAGTGCGGCGAGCGGAGGCAGAATTGCCGCCTCATCATAAACAAAGCCGCATTGCGTTGGATTCGACGCGGTGAGATCGAGCAATGACTGTCGCGCTTCTTTCCGTTCTCGCAGAGCGCGTGCCAGATCTGTCTCTGTTGTTTCCCAGGCAGTGCGTGCAGAGAAGCTGTGTCGAATACTCATGCATGCATCTTTTCATAGCCGCAGAGTGTCTTCACTACGAGCGTTCACGCATAATAGAAAGAGAGGAATTTTCATGGCGATTCGCGCTGTCATCTTCGATTACGGAATGGTGTTGAGCCATCCGCAGGAGCCAGCCGCTCTTGAAAACCTGCTTGCCATTACTGGTCTGGACCGCGATACATTTGACAATCACTACTGGGCGCATCGCCACGCCTACGACATGGGCAAGCTGAATGGCCGCTCCTACTGGCAGCAATTTGCCGCCGATGCAGCCATCGAGCTGACCGCAACCGACATCGAACGCCTTATCGAAAACGATGTGCTCATGTGGTGCACGATCAACGAGCCGATGCTTGCCTGGGCGCAGGCGCTTGCAGAATCAGGCTTTCGTATTGGCATTCTTTCCAATATGGGTGAAGATACGCTCAGCTATATGCGCCAGGAGTTCGCATGGCTCGGCGATTTCCATCATCACACCTGGTCATGCGAACTTGGCATTGCCAAGCCCGATCCCGGCATCTACATTTACACCTGCGAAAAACTCGGCGTCGCTCCATCCGAGGCGCTCTTTCTCGACGATAAGATCGAAAATGTCGAGGCAGCACAACGCGTCGGGCTGCATGCCATTCAGTTCACGAATATAACGCAGTTGCAGCAAGACCTCGCATCCACCAACCTGTTAAGCCACGTTCCGCTTCAGGGAGTGGAGTCTGTGCGTACTTACCCCGCAAATTAAGATTGACGATCTTCGCGATACTGTTTTAGTCTAGGCCTATTAGGAAATAGCCTATGACGTCTCGCAAACATACAGAACCCCGCGATCTTTTTCCTGGCGCACTGGAGATGATGATTCTCCAGTCTGTGCGCCGTCAGCCTATGCACGGATATGCGCTGGTGCAGCACATCAAGCAGAGCTCGAACGAGTTGCTGCAGGTAGAGGAAGGCTCACTTTACCCCGCGCTGCAACGCCTGCTGAAAGATGGCCTGCTCAAAGCAGAGTGGCAGCTCTCCGCCACCAATCGCCGCGTCCGCACCTATACGATCACGCCTGCAGGTACGAAACATCTGGAGCGTGAAGTCTCGCGCTTCGAAGAAATGCTCGAAGGGATCCACCTCGTCCTTATGCCCGCTGAGTCATGACTTGGAAGGAGAACTGTATGCGCTGGTTACAACAACTCTTCACCCGCCGACAGAAATACGACGACCTTTCTGAAGAAATCCGTCAGCACCTCGACGAGAAGATCGAGGCGCTTATGGCCGAAGGCATGGGCCGCGAAGAAGCCGAGCATACCGCAAGGCGCGAATTCGGCAATGTCACACTGTTGGAAGAGCGCAGCCGCGAGACCTGGCAATGGCGTGGACTTAGCTCTTTGTGGCCGGATGTAAGGTTTGGCCTGCGCCAGATCGTGCGATACCGTGCATTCACGATCATGGCGGTATCGACGTTGGCTCTGGGGATCGGCGCAAACACTGCCATCTTTACGCTGATCGATTCGATCATGCTGCGGCCGCTGCCCTATCCGCAACAGGAGCGGCTGGCGCACATCTCGGGTAACTTTCCCAAGGGCTGGGTGCGCGCGTATCAGGAACAGACTCAGTCCTTCGCGTCTCTGTCAGGCTATGGGCCGGACACCGAATCGAATGTAGAGGGCACGGATGCCGCCGAGCGGGTCTTCGGATCGGCGGTTACGGTGAACACATTCGATACGCTGGGCGTTCACCCTGCATTGGGCAGCTTTTTCTCTCCTGAAAATGCGATTGCAGGACGAGACCTAGTGGCGGTGCTGAGTTATGGGTACTGGCAGCAGCGCTTCGCAGGCGATCCACAGGTGATTGGTCAGACGGTTCGAATCGATGGCATTTCACGGAAGATCATTGGCGTGATGCCGAAAGGAATTCGGTTTCCTTATGCCGACACGCAGTTCATCCTTCCTGTTTCGTTTAAGGGTGGAGATGCGACGGACGCCTGGGGACATCCTTTTGACAAGCGGGTTTTTGGACGCCTTAAAGACGGGATTACGCCAGCCGCGGCACAGGCGGAGTGGCGACGGCTGCATCCGCTGCTGCTGCCGCTCTTTCCGTGGGTGATGCCGAGAGACTGGGAGACGGATACAACGGTGACTCCGCTGCTGGATTCGATTGTGGGCGACACGGGGCCGCGACTTCTTCTGCTGCTGGGCGCGGTTGGCTTGATCCTTCTGATCGCGTGCGCGAATGTTGCGAATCTGATGCTGGCGCGGGCGGCTTCGCGCGAGCGCGAGATGGCGATTCGCGGCGCGCTGGGAGCTTCGGGCTGGCGGATTATCCGGCAATTACTGGTGGAGAGTGTTCTGCTGGGGCTGCTGGCAGGGATCGCAGGACTATCGGCTGCGGCGATCTGTTTGCGTGCTCTGACGCAGTTGCTTCCGGCGGACACTCCGCGCATCGCGGATGTGGGCTTGCATTGGGATGTGTTTGTGTTTGCCGCGGTCGCGTCGGTGCTTACGGGCGTGCTCTTCGGGCTGGTTCCGGCAATCAGGATGGCGTCGCCGCATCTGCAGAAGTCGCTGCGGGCGGGCGGAATCAGCGTCGCGGGAAAGGGATCGCAGTTCCGGCTTTCGATGCTGCTGGTGGTGGGGCAGATTGGCTTGTCGGTGGTGGTGATTACGGCGGCGGGGCTGATGCTGCACAGTCTCTACAGTTTGTCGCAGGTGAATCCGGGATTTCGCACGAACAGGATTGTTACGGCGGAGGTTTCACTGGACGCTTCCGCATGCCGGCAGGCGGGATATTGTCACGCGTTTTTTCAGCAACTGGAACAGAAAGCGCGCACGATTGCCGGGGTAGATAATGTTGCGCTGGTCGATACGCTGCCGATGACGGGGTGGGACCTGAACTACATCTACGATGCCGAGGGGCATCCGCGCGAAGCGGGGCAGGTGGCGAAGCAGGCGGCAGGGCGGACGGTTTCTACGGGATATTTCGAGACGGTCGGACTGAAGCTGCTGCGCGGACGTCTGCTGACGGATTCGGATCAATCAGGCGCGAGCCGCGCGGCGGTGATCAATCAGAAGATGGCGGAGTCCCTGTGGCCGGGGCAGGACCCGATGGGGAAGCACATTGAGGGAGTGGCGGATGAGCCGTCTCCGGGACTGCTGAATCCTAATGTCGCGTCGGTTGTGGTGGGGGTGGTGAGCAACACGCATCACGATAACCTCGCGAGCGGTTTTGACGAAGAAGTTTACCTGCCGATGACACAACAGAATGAGCAGCCGCAGATGATGGTTCTGCTGCATTCCCACATTGCGACAACGCAGGCGGCGAGTGGATTGCGCCGGGCAGTGGCAGAGATCGATCCGCAGGTTCCTGTAACGCATGTGCGAACTCTGGATGACGTGGTTGCGGCGTCGGCTTCGACGTCGCGGTCGCTGGCGATTCTGCTGCTCGGCTTTGGCGCACTGGCTGTTGGTGTGGGTTCTGTGGGTGTCTATAGCCTTATCGCCTACGTTGTCAGCTGGCGTACGAGAGAGATCGGCATCCGTCTCGCGCTTGGCGCACCCCGCTGGCAGATCGTTCGGGCGGTAGTAAAACAGAGTCTTCTGCTGGCAGTTGCGGGTTCCGTCGCGGGACTTGCCGGTGCCGTTGTTTCTGCGAGCTTGCTGCGCCGCTTTCTCTTCGAGGTGCGTCCTTTCGATCCTCTGACATTTTGCGCCGTGCCGATCCTGATGATCTGTCTTGCCCTGCTTGCTGCATGGATTCCCGCACGACGCGCTGCATCTATCGACCCGATGCAGGCACTAAGAGCAGAGTAGCGAGTCAGCGCTTCGAATTCGCCGGCTCGCTTTCAGGAATCGGTACTTGCTCGACGATCTCCACAGCGAAGCCCTGCAGAGCGGGCACATGCGTCGGTGTGTTCGAGAGCAGCCGCACTTTATGGATGCCTAAATCCGCCAATATCTGGCCGCCGAGTCCTACCTGCCGGAGTGTGCGCTGATGGCGATCATCGTGTCCTTCGCGCGTACGCGCCTCACGGTGCAGAATGATGCGGTTCGGCGCAATGGAGCGGTCAATATCGAATCCACGGCTCGTGTTGTGCAGGTAGATCAACGCTCCGCGCTCTGCATCGGCAATGGCTTTCAACGATCGCTGCATAATGCTGTAACAATCGCACATCGTTGTGCCAAACACATCGCCTGCGAGGCAGTGTGAATGCACGCGCACCAGCACCGGGTCGCCGTCCGAGCTTACATCACCCCGAACGAGCGCAACATGGCTTTCGCCGCCATTCACTTCGCTCTCATATGCGATCATGCGGAAGTCGCCATACGGCGTCGGCACTTCGCTCTCGGCCACGCGCACAATATAGCGTTCGTTCTGCAACCGGTAGCGGATCAGCTCCGCAACCGTCAGTATCTTCATGTGGTGCTGGCTGCAGAACTCGACGAGGTCCGGCACTCGCGCCATGGTACCGTCGTCCTTCATAATCTCGCAGATCACACCTGCCGGAATCATTCCAGCCATCCGGGCCAGATCGACCGAAGCTTCCGTCTGCCCCGCGCGCACCAAGACGCCTCCCTTGCGCGCACGCAAGGGGAAGATGTGTCCGGGACGAGCAAGATCGTTCGCTGTCGATGTCGGGTCGATCGCGACTTTGATCGTGTGTGCGCGGTCGTGCGCCGAGATGCCCGTTGTTACACCCTCTCGCGCTTCGATCGTCTCGGTAAACGCCGTACCAAAACGCGAGGAGTTCTGCTGCGTCATCGGACCGAGGCGGAGATAGTCGGCGCGCTCTTCGGTAAGCGAGAGACAGATGAGCCCGCGGCCATGCTTCGCCATGAAGTTGATCGCCTCAGGGGTGACGCACTCGGCAGCGAGGGTAAGATCGCCTTCGTTCTCGCGGTCCTCGTCATCGACGACGATGAGCATACGACCGGCTTTGATTTCCTCCAAAGCTCCTGGGACATCGGTAAACGAAGATTTTGCGATCATGCGTATATTGTCTGCCAGTTGCCATGTTCCGGCTAGTGGGAGTAGATACCCCCTCCCCCTGCGGCTGGCTCTTCCCTTTGTTTGTTATCAATTACTTAGGAGGGGATCATCCCCCGATATCCCATTGATTTTAAACAGTTTAGCCTCATTTTAGTGTTTTCAATCACTTAGCTGGGGGTCCGTTTCCATCCAATGAAAAAAGTCCGCCTTTTCTGCGGACTTCACGGGGATATCTATTTCCCTATATCCATTGTAGCAATTTCAGTGAAATAGTACGCCACGGTGGAATTGCCAATAAGTGGCTTGTTTACAGTCTGTGACGCGGGTCGAGATGGATGATGGGGCTTGACAAAGCCGTCCGGCCCGAAAAGCAGATGATTTACCTGAACTGTGATCGCGTGGATTCGGAGTCCGATCTTATTTGTGGCTGTTGTCGTTCTTTGCGTCGAAGACCAGATGCTTTTGGAAGAATGGCAGAACTTCCGTGTAGACGCGACCGTCATCACTCCAATTTCGCTCGCCCCACGTCCCGTTGTATTCTTCCGCTTCGTGAACAATCCCGAATTCATTCAGCTTGTGAGTAAAAGCCTGGTTTGAATACACGTGATCCTGATTCAGATCACTGCGCCCCCAGTCGAACTTGAACCCCCGCAAGGATTTGAGGTTGTCGGCATATTGCGGAATCATCGTTTCCAGAAAGAAGTTGTTACGCAGACGTTCGGTAAGCTTGCTATCGATCACAAGCTGATCGCCGTCCTTGTGGGCTGCAAGATCGATGAACAGCGGCGGCTTGTTCGGATTGGGCAAATGTGCCTGGAAGATGGTGGTAAAAATCTGTGAATAGCCGTCCCTCTTTACATCCTCGAGGGATTTGGCATTCGCCAGAAGATCCCAATTGGGTAACGAATCCATGATTTTAATGCCGGACCCGGTCCCCACCGGATGCAGAGCATACACAGAGCTGAAAACCTCCGGATGCCGCATGCCGAAACGAATCGCGCAATATCCTCCCATGAATTCGCCGCCTATTCCTCGTGAGTCCCGGCTGGGCAGCGTCTTGAAGTTCGCGTCGATGTCAGGCACCAGTTCCTGAATCACGAAGTCCTCCCAGTTACCGGTCGCCGAGGAATTGACGCACCAGGAACTTCCCAATGGGGTGTTCATATCAACCGCTACGAGGATGAACTTGTCGATCACTCCAGCCGCGATCGCCCGATCAAAGACGCCTTGAGCATCTTTGTGGTCGAAAAGGTCGCGGTAGCTTACGAAAGAGTCCGGGAAAAAGTAGATCACCGGATATCGCTTCCCGGAAGATTCGTCGTAGCCAGCAGGCAAATAGACAACCATCTTCCGCACCGGGTCGGTACCGATTTTGTTGTGCCCAATGTTCTCCGACCGTAGTTCACGGCTTACGAGCTGGCTTTTTGACGAATCGGCATGGGACGGGATTGCGCTTAAAGCGGTAAGAACAATGACGGCTTTTAGACAAAGTGCTCTATGCATGCGTCTTGCGATCATCTTGCCTTAACTCCTCTTTGCTTATTCCGTTCGCCTGGTCTCGCGGTCAGATTTCCATGCGATCACTGCCAGATACCAGGCCGGCCATATCAGCAACCCGTTCCCAAACCACAAAACCCTGCTGCTTCCCATGAAGACCATCAGAGCCGTGACGGCGAGCGCCAGAGACATGGCCACACTCTGCCTGATCCGGATACGCCGCACACCCTGGCAGACTCCCACAATTGCTGGCAGCAGAAAGAGCACCAGGCTGAGTCTCGACAAAGACGGTATGCGGAACCTCGCAAGGCAAAAGAGGCATGGAGAGAAGCACAGAGCAATGCTTGCCCAGAGAGTGCGTCGCGATAATGCTCCCACCACAACGCCACTGCTCCACGACCATGCGAGCAGAAGAAAAGTCTGGCACGCGAGCAGGAGAAACCCTTCGAAAATCCTGGGACCGCGGAGGTGTTGATATCCCAGGCTTACGGACACGGACATACCCATGAGGAGAAAGCTGCCCGGCAAGGCCAATCCGAAGCCTGCCAGCCACGGCTGCCAGTTTTTCCAACGGCCCATCTCACGACGGAAGACTAAACCGAGTACGTCCAGCAGGGCTTTCGCAGCATTTTCGCCGGTTTCTACGAAATCGCCCAGCACCACCTCGCGCTCGTCACGGTCCAGCAATTGCGCAACAACCTCTACGAACGGCCAGCCGATGCTTGTCATGAAGCGTTCCCAGCTCGATTCGCTACCCACGATGCGCCACGGCTTACGCGAATTACCGCGTCGTAGAATCTCTTGGCGGCCTGCACACCTTTCGGCGTAACGCGCACCATGCGCTTGGCGCGGCCACCTCGCTGCGGCGTGGCGTCGCCCATCCACGTTTCCAAGAAACCTTTTGTCTCCAGACGTTCGATGGTCGTATACAGCGCTCCAATGGAGCACTTTCGTCCGGTTGTCGCCTCAATCTCTTCCCGAATTGCAACACCGTAGGCCTTTTCGCCGAGTCCGGCAGCCACGGTGATCAACACGTATTCAAATTCGCCAAGCATGATTAGAACCACATTGTGGTACTAATCATGCTGCGTGTCAAAGAATTTGTATTTGATTTTTCCCAGGCTGCGAAGCCACTCCTTTTAGCTCTGCGCGCCCTTTTCAAGCCGAGCGAGATGTTTTCGTCCCCACCCGCAGATCTCTTCCAGTACTGGAACCAGCGTCAGGCCATATTCCGAGATGGAGTAGCGCACGCATGGCGGGATACTCCTCTCTTCATGTCTCAAGATAATTCCGTCCAGTACCAGTTCCTGCAGATGCCGGATCAACATCCGCTCCGTGATCCCGGGAATGCTGCGGCGCAGTTCGCTGGTTCGCATCGGGCTATCCAATAGCCGCCACAGGATCGTTCCCTTCCACCGTCCATCGATTACCGACAGCATGGCGTCGATCGGGCAGGGCGAAATCTCTTTCTTCGAAACGGGCATCCGCACACCTCTATTTGCTCAATAGGTCAGCGAATTTACTGACAAATTAGTCAGTACATCTGTTTGAGTCAGTTTAGCGGAGATATGAGTCAGAAGTATGAGCAATTTTACGAGGAGTCGAAACTCACATGCACTTTCTGAATGTACTGACGATTCTTTGCACAGGTTTGATGGCGGGCAATGAGCTTGCCGTCTCTCTCTTCGTCAATCCCGTCATCTGGCAACTCGAGGAACAGGCGCAGGCCAAGGCTTTGCGCCTTTTTGCGCGCTCTCTCGGGAAGGCGATGCCCTTCTGGTATATTGCCGGGCTCATTCTTCTGGGTGTGGAGGCCTATCTTCACCGCCATGATTCGGCTGCAACTCTGCTGCTGGTTGCTGTGGCCATCTGGGCCGCCACAATTCCGTATACCCTGTTCACGCTATTGCCCATCAACAACCGCATCGCAGCCCTGACGGCTACTGCATTGCCCGCCGGATGGCGGCAGGAGCATAAGAAGTGGGACACGCTTCACCGCTGGCGCATTCTGATGCTGGCTTTGGCGGTAGCCTGCTTTAGTTATGGGATTCTGGGACTGTGCTGAGTTTGTGATACAGAAACGCCGCCCGATTGGGCGGCGTTCTTACTTCCTAAACTCGTGTCTAGCTTACAAAGTCGATTCGATCTCGAAGCCCCAGGCTTCGAGCAGCGCCTCGGGAATGTACTTAGAGTTGCGGTTGCGGCGAGCCCACTCGCGCAAGCGCGTGGAACGAATATATTGATCTGGAGTAAGCTTATATTCCTTCACGACCTGTTCGAAGGAAGTTACAGTAGGCACGACCGGACCGATGGGCTCCGGCTTGCCCCAGTTTGGATTGCCACGACGTTTTGCCATTTTTATTTATTACCCCTAGCAAGTAAGGTGACGTGCAAGAATTCCGGCGGGAACGGGGGAACGCTAACTAGCAGCAGGCTCCGCCGGTAAGTCACAAACTCTTTAATTTTAGGTATTTTTTATCCAAAAATCAATAGAAAAATGACGTGCGATGAAACGAAATACACTGCAAAAACACTATTTTCAATCGATTTTGTATGAAGTACCTGTCTGCACACTTATTAGACGATCCCGACGTGCTATTTGATTCCGGAAACTGTAACATTCCTGCAATATATGAGCGCGATTCACTCACATTTGTAGCGACCGCCCTTGACAAACGTATGGCGACTTCCCTACATTAGCAATCGAAGAGTGAAAGTGCTAAAGCCTGAGGAAGTAACCCTTCCGGCCCACCTGATCTCCTCAAACAATTTGTTGCAGTCAGAAATTTCCTAAATCTCAGCATTCAAAACCGCGAGGCTGGCCCTCGCGCGAAGGAGAAGCACCGCAATGGCAACTGCTACTGTAGCCACTACCTTTACTCCGTTGCATGACCGCATCCTGGTCCGCCGCGTAGATGAGGGCGAAACCGTCCGTGGCGGAATCATCATCCCCGACTCAGCCAAGGAAAAGCCGCAGGAAGGCGAAGTGATCGCTGTCGGCAAAGGCAAGTCAAACGACGAAGGCAAGACTTTCCCGCTCGATGTAAAGTCCGGCGACCGCATCCTTTTTGGCAAGTATTCCGGCACCGAAATCAAGATCGATGGCGAAGAGTTCCTCATCATGCGTGAGGAAGAAGTCCTCGGCATCCTCAAGAAGTAGGACTGGCCGTCCAGGCGTACGCGCCTGCGGCGCACAAAACCAGGTTACTCTTCGCTAACGCTCAGCGGAACCTGGGGCACCCTGATGTAAGGAGAATTAGAAATGGCAAAGCAAATTCTGCACGGAGAAGATTCCCGCCAGGCAATTCTGCGCGGCGTGAATACTCTGGCTGACGCAGTGAAGGTGACGCTCGGTCCCAAGGGCCGCAATGTCGTCATCGAGAAGAAGTTTGGTTCGCCCACCATCACCAAGGACGGCGTGACCGTAGCCAAGGAAATCGAGCTGAAGGACGCGCTCGAAAACATGGGCGCACAGATGGTGCGCGAAGTTGCTTCAAAGACCTCGGACGTTGCCGGTGACGGCACCACCACTGCAACCGTGCTCGCCCAGGCGATCTATCGCGAAGGCGTGAAGACGGTTGCCGCCGGTGCGAACCCGATGGCGCTGAAGCGCGGCATCGACAAGGCTGTCGAGGCCATCGTCGGCAAGCGCGATGAGAACGGTGTCGTCACAGGCGGCGCTCTTTCCAAGTTCTCGAAGCCGGTTTCCGGCGATATGATCGCCCAGGTCGGCACCATCTCTGCCAACTCTGACTCGACCATCGGCAACATCATTGCCGAGGCGATGAAGAAAGTCGGCAAGGACGGCGTCATCACGGTTGAAGAGTCGAAGACTCTCGAGACTCTGCTGGAAGTCGTGGAAGGCATGCAGTTTGACCGCGGCTACCTGAGCCCCTACTTCGTCACCGATCCGGACCGCATGGAAGCAGTGCTTGAAGAGCCCTACATCCTGATCTACGAGAAGAAGATCAGCTCGATGAAGGATCTGCTTCCGTTGCTCGAGCAGGTTGCCCGCAACGGCAAGCCGCTCCTCATCATCGCGGAAGACGTGGACGGCGAAGCGCTCGCGACCCTCGTGGTCAACAAGCTTCGCGGCACGCTGAACGTGGCAGCCGTCAAGGCTCCTGGCTTCGGTGACCGTCGCAAGGCCATGCTGGGCGATATCGCGATCCTGACCGGCGGCAATGCCATCACGGAAGATCTTGGCATCAAGCTGGAGAACGTGAAGCTCGAAGACCTGGGCCGCGCCAAGCGCATCACCATTGACAAGGACAACACCACGATCGTCGAAGGCCGTGGCGAGTCCAAGGCAATTGAAGGCCGCGTGAAGGAAATTCGCAACCAGGTCGAAAAGACCACCTCCGACTACGACCGCGAGAAGCTCCAGGAGCGTCTTGCCAAGCTGGTCGGCGGCGTCGCCGTCATCAAGGTCGGTGCAGCTACCGAAACCGAGATGAAGGAGAAGAAGGCTCGCGTGGAAGACGCGATGCACGCAACCCGCGCTGCCGTGGAAGAAGGCATCGTCCCGGGCGGCGGTGTAGCGCTGGTTCGCTCCGCGAAGGATGTGGAAGAGCTGATTAAGACCCTGCAGGGCGACGAGAAGATCGGTGCACAGATCGTCCGCCGCGCCATCGAAGAACCGCTGCGCCAGATCGTCGGCAATGCCGGTGAAGAGGGTGCTGTGGTTGTAGGCAAGATCCACGAATCCAAGGACTCAAACTACGGTTACAACGCCGGAACCAATGAGTACGAGGACCTGGTGAAGGCTGGCGTCATCGACCCGACGAAGGTGACCCGCACTGCTCTGCAGAATGCGGCCTCCATTGCCGGGCTGATGCTGACCACCGAAGCCATGGTCTCCGAAATTCCGGAGCCGAAGGCTGCTGCTCCAGCGGGCGGCCACGGCGGCGGTATGGAAGGCATGTACTAGAACTGGCCGTCCAGGCACACGCGGCTTCGCCGCAACAGAAAGCCCCGCTTCGCGCGGGGCTTTCTGTTTTTGAAATGCTGCTTTCTGACGATCGGCAAGTTTGGATAGCAGCCTTCTTCGATCGTGAGACTTGATCTCTTTTCATCCACCCGTAATAACTAAAGTAACTTTCCCCCTTGCACTATAGTCAGCTTCTGGCTACTCTGAAGCCAACAGCTGGCCGATCTTTCCGAATAAAAAGTTGAGGATATCCAGGATGAACCGCATGTTGCCGCTCATCATCCTGCTATGTGTGTGCTATGAAGCCCGCGGACAGTCTGCACAGGCAGTGAATGATAATTTGCCGTCAGCACCATCAGCCAGCTCTGCGGAAACGGCAGCGGCTATCACTCAAGCTGCAACAACGGCTAATACACCGAATGTTCCAAAGTCCTATCGTCCTGCATCGGCGGTTACGACGCTGACCTGGGGCATGAAACTGAACTACTACCTGCGGAGCACGATTTCCTTCCGCAATTTCCTCGAAGCTGGTTTCCTGGCGGGAATTCCGAATCTGCCTTCCGCACCGTCGCAGCCGCAGCCTCCGGAGACCATAACCATCGACGGTGTGCAGAACTATGCCAATGCCATGGACGCCTACGGTGATGCCATGGACGCATGGCGCCGCTCCAGCGAAGACGAGCTGCGTTACCGCGGGCGCCGCTTCGGCGTGGGTTTAGCTACGGCTGAAACAAGGCAGCTGCTCAGCAACTTTGTGATCCCGGTCGCACTCCGTCAAGACCCGCGTTATGTGCCTGCGTATATTGACGGCTCATTCGGAGAACGCATGTGGCACGCGGTGAGCGCCATCGCAGTCACCCGCAGCGATAGCGGCCACCTGGTTCCTAATTATTCGAAGATCGGCGGCACGATTGCAGCCGCATATATCGGCAAAACGGTGTATGCAAAAGAATTCGACGTTCCGCAGCTGAATACCGGGCGGTTTGCAGGCCGTTACATCGGCTACAGTCTTGCCGGCGATGCGGCGACCAACGTGGGCCGCGAGCTGGTGCGCACCGCTATCAGGTCCGACATCGAGATGTACTCGTCACAGGGCACCGCGACGCAGGATTCGTATTACCCGCTCTCGGCCGGCGGCAAATTCTTTTACTGGGTGCGCAGCACCTGGGGATTGCGCAGTTTTATTCAAGGCGCGCTGATGGCCGGCATTCCTAATGTGCCCGATCAGCCTGAACAGCCCGCTGTGCCGAACATCACCACCGAGGAAGAAGCGCTCGTCTTCGACGCAATTTTCGTCCAGTACGGCAAAGACATCCAGGCGTGGCGCGATAATCTTGAAGACGATGTTCGCCAGCATGAGCGCCGGTTCATTGGCGGATTCAGCGCATCGCAGACGCAGCAGTTCCTGGCAAACTTTGCTTTGCCGGTTACGCTTGGCATGGACCCGCGTTATATCCCGCTCGGACCCGGGCACCCGGCCAGCTCACGCATCGGCAATGCCTTTACGAGCGTCGGCATCGGGCATATGGACTCGGGTCGCAAGATGATCAACCTTCCCTTGCTAGCAGGGACTGTGGGCGCGGCGTTTGCCGCCAAAGAGCTGTATTATCCCAGGCTCGGCGTACCCGAGCTTGAAAATAACCGTGTCCTGGCAAAAACAATCGTATTCAACTTCGCGGCAGATGGCTTATTGAATCTGTTTGGCGAGTTCTTTATACGCAGGGGCTTCTAGCTTTCTCCTCTGAACGCGCAGTTCCCAGACAATCTGCCGACGACGCGCTACATTGAAGGAACATGGCAGACGGCTTGATCGGCGCTGCCTGGAGGACACGGTGGAGCAGAGATTTTCAGGTAAATTGGCGTTGGTCAGCGGTGGGACGGGCGGCTTAGGTCGTGCTGTGACTCTGGCCTTTCTCGCGGAAGGCGCGCGGGTGGCTGTTCCCTACTTCGATGAGAAGGAATTTGCTGACTTGAAGGCTTCGGCGCAGGAGCATGTCGCGCGGCTTGAGGGGCAGAAGGTCGATGTGACGGATGAGGCGGCGGTCCATGCGTTTGTTGATGGGCTCGTGACAAAGCATGACACGGTCGATGTCCTGGTGAATACGGTTGGCGGTTATGCCGGCGGACTGAAGCTGTGGGAGATGGACGCAAAGGTCTTTGACCGGATGCTGCAGCTGAATCTGCGGTCTGGGTTTGCGTTGTCGCGTGCAGTTGTGCCGGCGATGCTGAAGCAGCGGCATGGGGCCATTGTGAATGTTGCTGCGAAAGCTGCGGTCGATCATGCTGCCGGGGCGTCGGCGTATGCGTCTTCAAAAGCTGCAGCTGTGGCGCTGATGGATTCGCTTGCGGCTGATCTGAAAGGCACCGGGGTTCGGGTGAATTCGATTCTGCCAAGCATTATTGATACGAAGGCAAACCGGGAGGCAATGCCAGCAGCAGACTTCGCAGCATGGCCGAAGCCGGAAGAGATTGCCCGCGTCATTCTTTTTCTATGCAGCGACGACGCCACGGTGGTCCATGGCGCCGCCTTGCCCGTTTACGGTAATAGCTGAAATTTCAGCCTAGATGGAAAAGCCGACCGGCTCCTACGACTAATCCCAGCGTGATGATGGCAATTGCGATCTCTCCCACCGCGCCGACAATGAAGGGTCGCGCTCCCTGCTTGCCCAGTTCGCGGAAGTTGGTCCGCAGGCCCACCCCGGCAAAGGTCAGCAGGAAGGCCCAACGGGAGAGATTGCCAAGCGTAGCCAGTTGCGGTTTGGTGAAGAAGCCGATGGTCGCGAGGAGCGAAATAAGCAGAAAGCCAAGCACGAACTTGGGGAATTTCTTCCAGAGAAATGCGCCTTTATTTGTGACTTCTGCCGCCTGTCCTTTTGAGGCCCAGTAGATGGCATAGCCAAGGACGACGAATCCGATCAGAGCATTGCGGCAGGTCTTGGCCAGCACGGCGAACTTGCCTGCCGCATCGGAATAGATCGCGCCGGCGGCGGTTGCCTCTGCTGTGTTATCGACGGCGAGACCCGTCCAGAGACCGTAGGCATGATCGCTCAGGTGCAACGCGTGCCCGACTACCGGGAAGACAAACAGTGAGATCGCACCGAGAGCGAGAATCGCGGCAATCGCATAGGAAGAGTCTTCTTCGTCGGCGTCAATTGCGCCTTGCGTCGCGATGATGGCCGATACACCGCACACCGAGGAGCCGACTGCCAGCAGCGTGATGAGCTTGGGCGAGAGTTTGAAGGCGCGACCGAGGTAGGTCATGAACGTCAACGCCAAGGCCAGCTCGATGAACACAAGGATGAGGCTGATGCCGCCGAGGCGCAGGATATCGCCAAGGATGAAGCGCGCTCCGAGCAGCACGATTCCTGCCTTGAGCCAGAATTCGTAGGTGGCGATGCCGGGGCGGAAGATTTCGGGGACGCCCGTCGTATTGGCAATGACAAGACCGATCACGATGGCCCAGAGAACATATTCGATGTTGGGTAGAAAGAGATGGTGCGCCTTGCCATAGTGCGCGATGGACTGCTCGATAAATTTGCCTGCATAGCCGACGGCGGCGAGCAGCAGGATTCCGGGGACGAGGCGGAGAAAGTTGCTCAGAAAGCTAGCCTGGCGCGTCTCTGTTTGCGGCTGTGACTTTGATTGAGTCTGGGTCTGGGGGTGGGGCTCGGGAATGACGACTGAGTCTGCCATGTGCGTTCTCCTTTTCCGTTACCAGGGCACCGTTTTGAGAATTCCGGTGCGGACCAGCAGGGCGAGAACGAGCGAGAGCAGGACAGCCCAACTATCGAGAGAAAGGCGGCGGCCTTTTGCGGATGATGACATAAGTGTTTGCTCCGGAAAGAGTTTGTGCGCGAAGACGATTCGCCATCGCGGGAAAATTCAGTTTTCAGGGAATAGGCGAGAAGGGATCAGCGACAACAACAGCCGAGGGTGTGGCGGGTCGCAGATGGAAGCGGGAACTTCATACCTGCGACTGTTTTATCACGAAAGCCGGGAATTTATGTGAATTTAGCTTGTCCTGTTGCCGGCGCGCCGCTATCGGCCAGCATCGCTGAGATTCTTCGTCGCGTTGCTCCGAAGAATGACGGCTTATTTTTAATTTCTTGAGCAGATCTGCAAATACAGGAAAGCCCCGCATAATGCAAGGCTTTTCTGTTATTGTTAAGGTTTTACTTTAAGCGGTTCATGATCTCGTCGAGCACCTGTTTTGAGGGGCGTGTGCGCTCCTGCGGCAGAGTTGCCAGCGGCTCGTCTACGAGGTTCAGCATCTCGGTGAAACTGGGCTTCTGGGTGTCGACGTAGAAGACACCTGTGAGGACTTCGCCCTTTTCGTGAGCTTCCATCAATGCCTTGACGGCAGTGACGCGGCTCGTCGGGTTGTAGTCTTCGTGCAGCTTGCGCAGACGCAGGTGCGAGCCGTCATGCATGGTTACGTTGTAGGTTGTGCCTTCATCATAATCAATGGCGATGTCTTCAAAGTGAGGGACAAAGCCGACTTCGCTGATGGCTTCTTCGTGCTCCTGCATGTACTTGTAGCTCTTGGTCGAGCCTTCGTGATCGTTGAAGGTGACGCATGGGGAAATGACGTCGAGCATCACTGTGCCCTTGTGGGCGAGCGCCGCTTTCAGCATGGCGAGGAGCTGCTTCTTGTCGCCGGAGAATGAACGGCCCACGAAGGTTGCACCAAGCTGGATGGCCAGAGTGCAGGTGTCGATGGCTGGGAGATCGTTGATGACACCGGTCTTGAGTTTCGAGCCGATGTCGGCGGTCGCCGAAAACTGGCCCTTGGTCAGGCCGTAAACGCCGTTGTCTTCAATGATGTAGATGAGCGGCAGATTGCGGCGCATGAGGTGGACAAACTGCCCCATGCCGATCGAAGCCGTATCGCCGTCACCGGAGACGCCGAGAGCGGTCATGGTCTTATTGCCGAGCAACGCACCCGTAGCGACCGAGGGCATGCGTCCGTGGACGCTGTTGAAGCTGTGTGCGCGCGACAGGAAGTAAGCCGGGCTCTTCGAGGAGCAGCCGATGCCAGAAAGCTTCATCACGCGCTCGGGCTGCACACCCATTTCATAGAGCGCGTCGATGATGCGCTCGGAGATGGCGTTGTGTCCGCAGCCGGCGCAGAGCGTGGTCTTGCCGCCGCGATAGTCGAGAATCGGAAGCCCGAGGCGGTTTACTTTCGGAGCCGGCGGCGGCGCGGGAGTTGCTGTCGTTGTTGCCATTAGATAATTCCCTCCTGCAGCACGAACTCATCGGTGACGGAACGCGCGTCGATTGGCAAGCCATTGAAGTGGCGGATGGAGCGCAGCTTCACCGAGTCTTCCACAGGCAGATCGAGCTTCAGCAGGCTCAACATCTGCGCATCGCGGTTTTGCTCGACGATGTAAACGTGGTCGTGTGAAGCAACGAACTCGTGCACTTCTTTCGTGAAGGGGAAGGCGCGGATACGAAGATAGTCGGTCTCGACGCCGTATTCCTTCTTGAGCTGATCGCGGCTTTCGAGCACTGCGAAGTCGGATGTACCGAAGGCAATGATGCCCACCTTCGACTTACCGGTTTGTACCACGATGGGGTGCGGCACCAGCGTGCGCGCGGTTTCGAATTTGCGGTTCAGGCGCTCCATCAGGTTCTGGTAGTCGTCTGGGCGCTCGGTGTAGAGAGCCTTTTCGTTGTGTCCGCTGCCACGGGTAAAGTAGGCAGCTTTAGGGTGATCCGTGCCAGGCAGCGTGCGGTACGGAATCGCGTCGCCATCCACATCCTTATAGCGCCCGAATTCGCCGAGGCGCTTCAGGTCTTCCGCAGTGAGCACTTTGCCACGATCGAGCGGCTTCTCGGGATAGTCGAAGGGCTCCGACATCCAGTTGTTCATGCCGAGGTCGAGGTCGCTGACGACGAAAACTGGCGTCTGGAGCCGTTCTGTCAGATCGAAGGCCGCAATGGCGAAGTCGTAGCATTCCTTGACGCTGCCGGGTAGCAGCATGACGTGCTTTGTGTCGCCGTGCGAGAGATACGCGATCGAAAGCAGATCGGCCTGCGCTGTGCGCGTTGGCAAGCCCGTAGAGGGGCCGACACGCTGAATATCGAAGATGACGCCAGGCAGTTCGGCAAAGTAGCCGAGGCCCGCAAACTCAGCCATGAGGGAGATTCCAGGGCCGGAGGTTGCCGTCATGGAACGCGCGCCGGACCAGCCTGCGCCGAGCACCATGCCGACAGCGGCGAGCTCATCTTCTGCCTGCACGACGGCGAAGGTCGCTTTGCCATCGGGTTCGACACGATATTTCTTCAAGTAGTCGATGAGCTGTTCTACGACAGAGGAAGACGGAGTGATCGGATACCAGGTCACGACAGTGACTCCGGCGAACATTGCGCCCATGGCTGCGGCAGCATTGCCGTCGATGATGATCTTGCCGTCGGTCGCGTGCATACGTTCAAGGACGTATGGGTCGTGCTTCGTCAACGATTCGGCTGCGTAGTTATAGCCGGCCTGCACGGCCGCCCAGTTCAGGTCAGCGGCTTTTTGCTTTTTGGCGAACTGGCGACGAAGCGCGGTTTCGACAGCGGTCATGTCGAACGACAGCAGCTTTGCCACGACGCCGACATAAATCATGTTCTTGACCAGCTTGCGCAGGCGCGCTTCGGGGCAGACTGCGGCGGTCAGCTTATCGAAAGGAACGGGATAACAGACGACGTCATTGCGATACTGAGCGAGGTTCGCGTTGTCTTCGTAAATGGCAACCGCACCGGCAGGCAACGAAAGAATATCGTCCTTCGCTGTTTCCGCGTTCATCGCAACCAGGATGTCGATTTCCTTTTTGCGTGCGACGTAGCCGTTCTTGCTGGCGCGAATGGTGTACCAGGTGGGCAGACCTGCAATATTGGACGGAAAGAGGTTTTTGCCGCTGACCGGAATTCCCATGCCGAAAATGCTCTTGAGCAGAACGCTGTTGGCGGACTGCGAGCCTGATCCATTTACGGTGGCTACCTGGATGCTGAAATCATTGACTACGCGCTTGGAAGCGTCGTGTACAGATGCGCCAGAGGCTTGCTGGCCTAGCGCAACGTCTCCTGTCGCCATTGGGCGAAGTTCCCTTCGAGTGGAAGTGGAAAGATACGATCTTTCACTCTTTATTATAGACAGCGTGAGGTGAAATCACGCGTCCGCGTTCCCTCAATGGAAAATTCTGTCACCAAGTGGTAAGTATCACCGCTTAAACGGTATCTCATTCAAAGCAAAGTGAATTCTGATTTGTTTGCCTTAGTGCCGCACATCAGCGAGCAATCGCGTCAGATGCGCCTGCTCTTCAGCATTCAGAGGAAGCAACGGTACACGTGGGCGTCCGCCGTAGTAGCCATTGAGTTCGCACGCGTATTTCACGCCGGGAATGCCATACTGGCCGACGACCGCCCGCGATGCTTCTACGATGCGCTGCTGCTTATCGGAAGCCAGCCTGGAGTCGTTGTCCTTCCATGCCGTATAGATTTCCTGGCAGGCCTGGGGAGCAAACGCCGCAAATGCCAGCACTGCGCCCGACACTCCGGCTTGGAGTGCTTCGTGCAAATTGTCCGCCGAACCGCTCAGCACCTGAAAGCCAACTTCCCTGATGCGCGTGGCAATTTTGGGCTTTGGCGGAGGAACCGCAGTCGCCGTGGCATTTGCACCGAGAATATCTGCAGGCACAAATGTTGAAGCAGCCAGCGGCTGATCGAGCTGCATGCGATTGGTGAACGCGGCAAAAATGTTGGTGACTGCCGTTGCCCGTTTCGGCGCGGAGCGCGTCGCCTCGACAATTTTTGCCAGATTCTCAACGTTGCCGGTCGAATCTTTGAGGCCGATGATGTTGGGATGCTGTGCCAGCTCGGCAATCAATGCAACCGGCAGATCATAGTGCGTGAACTTGGGAATGTTGTAGAGCACGACCGGCAATGGCGAACGATCTGCGATCATGCGGAAGTGCGTCAGCATTTCGAGGGAACGCATCTGCGGGCTGTAGTAATTTGGCGTGCGCACCAGCACCGCATCATAATTCTGTGTTGCGGCAAACTCTGCCAGCTTCAACGTTTCCAGTGCGCTCTCACGCGTCACTCCAGCCAGCAGAACTTTTTCGGCTGCGGCGGACTCGCGCGCGACATGCAGCACTTCACGCGTCTCTTCGTCGCCAAGCATGACGGCTTCACCTGTGGAACCGAGCACAACGATTCCAGCGATGGGCGTGCGGGAATAGCGGTCCACGTTATGCTCAAGCTTGCGGAGGTAGAGGCGGCCGTCAGGGTAAAACGGCGTGGTAATGGCGGCGAAGATGCCTTCAAGCAGCATGGTTTTATTTTAAGCTAGTGGCTCCAATCAGATTTGCAGGACCGCTGAGGATGAAGAAGGTCCCGCAAAATTTCGCAGAGAAAAACCTCAGCATGTGAACAAAGTTACTGAGCCTCGCCCGGAAACGGAACGGTCTGCGCATTCAAGATCTGCAACACTTGCGCTTTCACGCCATCATAAACAGCCTTGCCGGAGAACATGCGATAGTCTACATGGGTGTCATCACCTTCGCCTATCATCTGGAATTGACGATCACCGTCCGCGGCTGCCTGCGCATGCGCCTGTTCCCATGACTTTTCGTCGAAGTCGTTGCTCTCTGCGCTGATCGTCCACACACGCTTGCCCTGCTGGTTGCGAATAAGAAAGCGGTAGTAAATGTGGAACTTGCCAAGCGGCTGGAAATACTCAATGGCTTCGACACGGTATTGTTTCACCGGAAACATATCGACCAGAAAGCCATTGGACTGCACGGCATCGGGCGCTTTGGGATCGGCATGTAGTTTGCGGAGCAGTTCGCGTTCGGCGTTACGCTGCGTTGTACGGTCTGCTACCGCATAGGCGACGACAAGAGTCGTGTGCACTTTCCAGTTGTCCGGATCGAGCTGCCGGGCTTTCTCTGCGTACTTCACCGCGAGTTCACCCTGGTACAAATCGAGCGCCGCACCGGCTGCATACAAGTTTGTGGCAACGTCGTTTGGGTTTGCCTGCAGGATCTGTTGAAAGGTGGCAAGCGCCTGTTGGGCCTGATGGTTCTTCAGCTGGGCCAAACCCTGTTCGACGGTGGCACCTTGCCCGACTGGTGCCTGCGGAGCGGCTGCGTTCTGCGCGTCCGCTGCAAAGCTGTGAAAATAGATGACTGCTGCCAGTGCGATCCCGTACCACTTCATCTGAATACGACGACTCCCGAAGCCAACCTTAGCATATAGGCATAAGAAAAGCCCGACGTATTGCCGGGCTGGATGATCGATGACGCAAGGAGAAAAGCGTCCCTCAGCGGCTCAAGCCGCATCGGCTTGCGTCAGCGGTGCGCGGATTAAAACCCGCGCCTGTCCATACGGCTGACCTACTTGATAGCTTCCTGCTGCGCGTGCAAATGCTGCAAGGCATTGACCGTAGTCGTATGCTTCTGCAACGCCTGAATGCCTTCTGCAGCGGCGCGCGCTGCCGCAACGGTTGTAATCGTCGGAATGCGCTGCAGGACAGCGGCACGCCGGATCGCCTTTTCGTCGAAGAATGGGTCCTGTCCGTGTGGCGTATTCAGGATGAGCTGAATGCGCTCGCCCTTGATCAAATCGACGACATTCGGACGGCCTTCCTTTACCTTGAAGACCCGCTCCACCACCATGCCGGCTTTTTCCAGCACGTTCGCCGTGCCTTCTGTAGCGACAAGATGGAATCCCAGCTCGACATACTGACGCGCCAGTTCCACAGCCGGTTGTTTATCGCGATCGTTCACGCTGATGAAGACAGTTCCCTTGAGCGGCAGATGCAGGCCAGCGGAAAGCTGCGCCTTGGCGAAGGCCTCGCCGAAGTTGTCGGCTACGCCCATGACTTCGCCCGTTGATTTCATTTCCGGGCCGAGCACCGTATCGACGCCGGGGAATTTGTTCCACGGAAAGACCGGCGACTTCACGAAGTAATGCGTGCCGGTTTCGAGGTCTTTACCGCTCTTGACCTGTTCCGGCAGCAGTTCGCGCAGCTTGCGGCCTGTCATCAACCGGGAAGCGATCTTCGCAAGTGGAACGCCTGTTGCCTTCGAGACATACGGCACTGTACGCGATGCGCGCGGATTGACTTCGATGACGTAGACCTTGTCCGGCTCGCCCGCTTTGCGTTGAATCGCAAATTGCAGATTCACGAGGCCAACCACGTTCAGTGCCAGCGCAAGTTTCCGCGTGTAGGTACGGATCGTATCGAGCACGGCGGGCGCGAGATCGACGGCAGGCAGCACGCAGGAGGAGTCGCCTGAGTGGATACCGGCCTCTTCGATGTGCTGCATAATGCCGGCGATCACTACATCTTCTCCATCGCAAAGAGCGTCTACGTCGACTTCGACCGCATCTTCGAGGAAGTGGTCGATGAGCACAGGGCGCTCCTGCGAATATTCGACCGCCTCCCTCATATAGTGCGCAACCGCATCGCTGTCGTAGGCGATGACCATGGCGCGTCCACCGAGTACGTAGGATGGGCGTACCAGGACTGGATAGCCGATTCGCTCTGCACCTTCCAGCGCTTCTTCGACGCTGGTGGCCATTGCGCCCGGCGGCTGCGGGATGTCTAAATCTTCAAGCACCTTGCCGAAGCTTTTGCGATCTTCCGCAAGATCGATCGATTCAGGTGAAGTACCGAGAATCTTTACTCCAGCGGCTTTGAGACGCAGCGCGAGATTCAGCGGCGTCTGGCCGCCGAACTGCACGATCATGCCAACTTCCGCGCCGCCGGACGATTCGTGCTCGTAGATGGCGAGCACGTCTTCGAGGGTCAGCGGCTCAAAATAGAGACGGTCGCTGGTATCGTAATCGGTCGAGACGGTCTCAGGGTTGCAATTGACCATGATCGTCTCGTAATCGTCTTCCTTGAGTGCGAAAGATGCATGGCAACAGCAGTAGTCGAACTCAATTCCCTGCCCGATGCGGTTCGGGCCGCTACCGAGAATGATGACCTTGCGCTTTGCGGTTGGAGCGGCTTCGTCTTCTTCGTCGTAGCTGGAATAAAGATACGGCGTCATGCTTTCGAATTCAGCGGCGCACGTGTCTACCAGTTTGAATATGGGCTTCACGCCATGACGGTGGCGAAGCTGGCGCACCTGCGCAATCCCTTCATGTCCCTCCATGCCCCAGACATCGGCGATGCGCTCATCGGAAACACCCATGCGCTTCGCTTTTCGTAACCGTTCCGGTGACACATTCGACGGATTGAACTCGGCTAGTGACGCAATCGTGTCGGTCACTTCCTTGATGTGATAGAGAAACCATGGGTCCATTGAGGTCATGCGCGCCACTTCGCGCACGCTCAAACCGCGGCGGAAGGCAAAGCGGATGTAGTCGAGGCGTCCGGGCTTGGGCGTGACCAGCATCTGCGTGAGACGGCGCGGGTCGAGAATTTCGGAGCCAGTTTTCTTACCGGTTTCAAGTGAACGCACCGCCTTCATCAGCGATTCCTTGAAGGAGCGGCCAATCGCCATCACTTCGCCGACGGACTTCATCTGCGGGCCGAGGTTTTCGTCGCCTCCGGGAAATTTTTCGAATTGCCACTTGGGGATTTTCGTGACGACGTAATCGATGGTCGGCTCGAAGCAGGCCGGGGTCATCTTGGTGATGTCGTTAGGAATCTCGTCGAGTGTGTAGCCGACGGCCAGCTTGGCCGCGATCTTGGCAATGGGGAAACCTGTGGCTTTTGAGGCGAGCGCCGATGAGCGTGAGACGCGTGGGTTCATCTCGATGACCGTCATGCGGCCTGTGGTGGGATGCACGGCGAACTGCACGTTCGATCCGCCTGTTTCTACGCCGATTTCGCGGATGACGCGAATCGCGGCGGTACGCATCCTTTGATATTCGCGATCGGTGAGCGTCTGCGCGGGTGCAACGGTGATGGAGTCGCCGGTGTGGACGCCCATTGGGTCCATGTTTTCAATCGAGCAGATGATGATGACGTTGTCGGCGAGGTCGCGCATCACCTCCAGCTCATATTCCTTCCAGCCGAGAACGGACTCTTCGATGAGGCACTCGTGGACCGGCGAGAGATCGAGGCCGCGGGCGAGGATTTCCATCAGCTCTTCGCGGTTGTAGGCGATGCCGCCGCCGGAGCCGCCAAGAGTGAACGAGGGACGGATGATAACGGGAAAGCCGATCTTCGTGGCGAACTCAAGGCCGTCGCGAATGTTATTGACCAGCGCGGACTTCGGCAGGTCGAGGCCGATGCGCGTCATCGCGTCCTTGAAGAGGAGACGGTCTTCGGCTTTCTTGATGGCTTCGAGTTTTGCACCGATCAGCTCGACGTCATATTTATCGAGAATGCCCGCGTCGGCGAGATCGACGGCGAGATTGAGCGCCGTCTGCCCGCCAACGGTTGGCAGCAGGGCAAACTTGCCGGTGCGGCCTTCGTCCTTGAGCATCTGCGATTCGATGCGGATGATTTCTTCGACATACTCGCGCGTCAGCGGCTCGATGTAGGTGCGGTCGGCAAGCTCGGGATCGGTCATGATGGTGGCCGGGTTCGAGTTCACCAACACCACCTCATAGCCTTCCTGCCGCAGGGCTTTGCATGCCTGCGTGCCAGAGTAGTCGAACTCGGCGGACTGCCCGATGACGATCGGCCCGGAGCCGATCACGAGTATCTTGGTGATGTCATTCCTGCGTGGCATCTTGTTTACTGCCCTCTGAATCTGAAATCTTGCACTGCGATGGAAGCTTGTTCCATAAAAATGGCGGGACTAAAGGCCCGCCATCTACTTCTTGAATTCCACCATCATCTTCCGGAAATCACGGAAGAGATAGTGCGAGTCGTGCGGGCCGGGGCTTGCTTCGGGGTGGTACTGCACGCTGAAGAGCGGCAGCGACTTGTGGCGCAGGCCTTCGAGCGTGTTGTCGTTCAGATCGATGTGAGTCAGGTCGACTTCGTTGGCATTGATCGACTCCGGATCGACGGCAAAGTTATGATTGTGCGCCGTGATCTCGACCTTGCCTGTGTCCATCTGCTTTACCGGATGGTTTCCGCCGTGGTGGCCGAACTTGAGCTTATAGGTCTTGCCACCCAGTGCAATGCCAATGAGTTGGTGACCGAGGCAAATGCCGAATATTGGCTTGCGTCCTGCCAGCTTGCGAATATTTTCCTGCGCGTAGGTAACTGGCTCGGGATCGCCGGGGCCGTTCGAGAGAAAGATACCGTCGGGGTTCAGGCCGAGAACATCTTCAGCCGAGGTCTGAGCGGGAACGACGGTCACGCGGCACCCTTCATCCGACAGCATGCGCAGGATGTTTTTCTTGATGCCGTAGTCATAGGCAACAACATGAAGATCGGGCCGCGGCTTTACGATTGCGCTCTCGTCGGTTCCAAGCGGATCGGGGCCATCGGATTCCCACTCGTAACGCGCTTTCGTGGTGACAGCGCTGGCAAGGTCGGTGCCATCCATCTTGCGGATCGAACGCGCCTTCTGCACCAGCACATCGGGATCGGCTTCAATCGACGAGATGACGCCGCGCATCACGCCATGCGTGCGCAAGTGCCGGACCAGAGCCCGTGTGTCAATTTCTGAAATGACCGGGACGTTGAAGCGCTCCAGATATTCGTCGGCCACCTGCTGTGAGCGCCAGTTGGAACTGATCGGCGAGAATTCCCGCGTAACCAGCCCCTCAATAAAAGGCTTATTTGCTTCGTTGTCAGCAGAATTGGTGCCGTAGTTGCCGATCTGCGGATTGGTGAGAACGACAATCTGTCCGGCATAGGAAGGATCCGTGAAAATTTCCTGATAGCCGGTTAGGGATGTATTAAAAACAACTTCGCCGTAGCACTCGCCTTTGGCGCCGTAGCCTTCGCCGCGGAAGATGCGCCCGTCTTCGAGCGCAAGGATCGCCTGCATCGCTTCTCCATGGAGTGGATTCAATAGATTTTAGCAGGTTTTGAGGGCCGGGACTTAACCGGGTGCGATATTGTTAGGGAGATTTGGCAGGAGGGGCCACTGATGCTTCGCTTCAAGAGCATTTGCGCGTTTGCCATCATGGCGTTCGCTCTATTCATGCAGTCTCAGACCAAAGATACAAAACAGCAGCCGCAATATGCCGCCATGACGAAGACAATGAAGGTGTTCGGCACCTGGCAGGGCACCACTCCATGCGCTGACTGCAGCGGCATCATCACTACGCTTACCCTGTATCAGAAAGCTCCGAATAACTTTATCGATGCGGTTTATCGGATGCACCTGAAGTACATTGACCGTGGGAGCTTTACCAATTATGGCTCGTGGAAGGTGCTGCGCGGCATGCCGGGAAATGCGGATGCGACTGTCTATCAGCTCGATCCCGACAAATCGGGGAAGGAATACTATTTGCGCGTTGACGACAACACGCTGCAGCAGCTCGATGGCGATATGAAACCGATCGATTCAAAGCTGAATTTCACGCTCAAGCGGATAGGCACATCGCAGAATATCGACAAGCCGAATCCGCCTCAGTGAACTGCACAGAGCATGGCGGCACGCTCAAGATCGTAACCGGAGAGATGGCGGCCAGATCGGCATCTGCACCCTCTAGCGAATGACGCCCATGTTGTCCGCAGGCCAGTAAACGAACGCGGCCTTGCCATAGATCAACTTGCGGGTCACGGGGCCGAAATCGCGGCTGTCGCTTGAGATGGAGCGGTGATCGCCCATCACAAAATATTGATTCGGCGGAACGACCATGTCGGCCATCGATCGGGCATCGAAAAAACGTTTTGGGACATATGGCTCATCAACGCGTTTGCTGTTGACGTAAACGCGCCCGTCGTCGATGCGGATGTTGTCGCCCGGCAGCGCAATCACGCGCTTGATGTAGCTCTTCTGCGTGTCGCGCGGGTAATAGAAAACAACTACATCGCCGCGGGAGATCTTTTCAAAGTTATAGGCAAATTTATTGACGAAAAGCCGGTCCTGGTCGCGCAGCTCAGGCTGCATGCTAGTGCCTTCAACCTTCACCGGCTGGTAGAGGAAGGTGATGATGAAGAAAGAGGCCATCACCGAAATAATGAAGTCACGCACCCACAACTGAAGGTGCGTGCGCTGGAAACTGGAACTGCTTTTCGTTTTTTCTGTAGTACTTTCTTCGCTCATCTACTTGTTATTCAACTGGCTGTTCCTGATTCGCTTCAGGAGCAACCCAGACTGCCCAGCGGGCATAAGATATTTGCTTTGGGCTTGGCCATGGGCTGCTGCGCTGAGGGAACGATGGCTGCCTGTCCGGCAACATCGGGCCCAGTCAGGTTCGCCTGCGAAATCGTAAGCGGACGCTGCAGAACCATCTCGACTCCCTGCCCGGTATTGAGGACAACCTCATCTCCACGGGTGAAGAGGGTGTAGATCAAGCCCGCGGCTCCCCCGGCCAGAGCCCCGTATCCGGCACCTTTGGCCGCATCGTTGGCCACGGCACCGCCAATGGTTCCGAGACCCGCTCCGGCGATCGTCGCCTGCGCCACCGTCGCTGCGTCTTTGCCTTTGCCGGAAGCCTGCTGAATCTCACCTTCCTGCTGTACCTTCGGCCCATCGGAGCCAGGCAGGCTGTTTACAACGCCGGGAATACTGACCACCGATCCATTCGGGAAAATGATCGACGAAAAGTGCATGCGGACTGCGGCACGACCCTTAACGTGGCCCGGACGCGTTACCTGATCGATGACGCCCTGCACGTAGACTCCGGCAGGAATTGCAACCTGGCCGTTGACGACTACGGGGAAGCTCGACGAAAGATAGACTCCGTCACCCGGCTTCGCGGTCTTTGTATTGACGGCGGAACGCAGTTCCAGCAAAACCTTGGTTCCTTCAGGAACATCCACCGTTTTTGCCTGCCAGGTAGAAGCCGCGACATTTGCCTGCTGTGCCGCGACATTATTCACATTCGCGGGCACTTGCTGGGCTGCGGGTTGCTGGGCCATCGCTACGCCAGACACCAGCAATCCTGCTGCAACCGTTCTTACCGTAACTGAACGTACTAACCAATTCTTCGACTTGCGCATCTTCCCTCCCTATTGCTCCTTATGAGATCCGGGATTCCAGCTTTACTTCCATCATGCAGATGCATCGAGACAGACTTCATGGTTCGCTGCAAAAGGGGGGAAGTTGTAACGCTGTCGAACATTTTGCAGGATGAGAACCAGAATCCAACTCTGTCCGAATCAAGGGCGCACGCCCGGTTCTTCGGCCTCACGGAAACCCTACAACATATTGTAGACGTATCCAGCAGCCATACGTTAGTTATTGCCAGCGATCGATGATTACCCTGGCCAAGTTCGCCATCAGAACTTCCGCCCCATTGTCCGGGGTCCAGCTTTTGTCCTGGTTACCATAGGTGAATATAGAGATAACCACGGGGCCATTTTTCGCCAAAACGACCCCAACATCGTTGCGGACCTCGTCTAACGCACCTGTTTTGTTTGCGATCTTCGACTCGCCTTCCGTCGTGTCCAAAGTCTCCAGGAAACGGGGAATGCTGTTGCGATAGAACTGGTTTTTCAGCATATGCATGGCGGCTGTGCAGAGCTTCTGGTCCGACTCGGTGGGTTTCGTCTCATTGCCGGGTGCATTGAGCTTGCAAGTGGCAAATCGCTCCATCACATCCGCCATTTCGCGGGCTGTGGTCTTGCCCAATCCAAACTGCTTCTGGTCAGCAGGCACTGGCCCTACCGGCGGCAGGGAGACTTTTTTATAGAGCCATGTGTCTTTCAGCGCCAGCCACTGGATGCGGTCGTCAATATTTTTAAGCCCGAGATGGTCTATGGCCATGTTGGTCGCGGTGTTATCACTCACGATGACCATCATCGTGAGTACATCCTTCAACGTGAGCGTCTGCGGCACATCAAAAAACGTAAGAACCCCAGACCCCTCCACCTGGTTCTCTTTCGTCAGCGTCAGCCTGTCATCAAAATGTGCCTTCCCTTCCTGAATCTGTTTGAGCGCCTCGAAGAGCACGGTCAGCTTGATGACTGATGCGGTTGGCACAGGAGTGTCGGCATGCATGGCAACCGTCTTGCCGCTGTTCAGATCACGAGCAAAAAGCGTCACATTGCCGTGGTGTGCCTGCACGAGTGTCTGCAACTGTGTCTCAAGAGCTGTATCTTCCTGCGCGCGCAAAGCCGAGGACATAAAGGCCGCCAAAAAGATCGCAGCCAAAATCCGCATTCTCATCACTGTTTACCCTCAAACTTCGCTTACTATAACTGCACTCTACTTGCATTTCTATGACGCTACCATTCGCCAATCTCAATGAGCACACTCGATTTGCCGCAGCGCACACCATTTTGGAGCAGGCAGTTCGCGACCGGGCGTTTCCCGGAGCCGCCTATGGGGTGCTGCACCACGGCGAGATCGTTGCGCACGACGCTGTCGGCCGATTTACGTACGAAGGTGATTCCTCCGCGGTGACTGCGGATACAGTTTTCGATCTAGCCAGTGTAACCAAAGTTCTGGCAACAACTTCTGCCGCCATGCTGCTTTATGACCGGGGAATCCTCGATTTGGAGACGCCGCTCGGCGAAATTCTTCCTGGCTTCGTCATTGGACGCGCACCGGGTAGCGGCAAAGAACGCGTCACACTGCGCATGCTGCTTGCGCATTCGTCGGGACTACCTGCATACGCGCGTCTTTTCGAGCAATACACGGCGCCGAATCAGCTTCTGCGTGCCTGCCTGCAAATGCCGCTCGAAGCAGCGCCCGGAACTCGCGCCGAGTATTCCGATATCGGATTTATTTTGCTCGGAAAGGCATTGGAGGTGCTCGCCGGAGACTACCTGACACGCCTTTGCCCGCGAGAGATCTTTACGCCGCTGGAATGCACCAGCACGTATTTCTGTCCGCCCGCGTCGATGCGCCAACAAATTCCGCCGACGGTGAACGACACCAGCTTCCGTCACCGCATCATTCAAGGCGAGGTGCATGATGAACATGCCTTTGTGCTCGGTGGTTACGGCGGACATGCCGGGCTTTTTTCGAACGTGTTGGATGTCCTGCGTTTTGCCGCCTGCATTCTCGCTCAGGGGCGCACACCAAATGGTAAGCAACTGTTCAAACCTGCGACTGTGCAACTTTTTGCAACACGTCAGAGCGAGCCGCTCCGCACATCGCGCGCGCTTGGCTGGGACACGCCGACCGCACCATCATCCTCAGGAAACCACTTCAGCGCATCCTCGATCGGACATCTCGGCTATACCGGCACGTCGCTCTGGATCGATCCCGAGCGCCAGCTGGCCGTGGTTTTGCTTACGAATCGCACATGGCCCGACCGTATGAACAAGGCAATCCAAACCGTAAGGCCGGCCTTCCATGATGCGGTGTTCGAAGCCGTCTTCGTTGGCTCGTAAAAGTGCCTTTCCATACCGAAAACATTCTTGAAATGTCTCGGTATAAGTTCACTCGAGAGAATATTTATACGGTCTGACTTTCGGCGGACGAGATCGCTACGTTTCATTTGCAACACTTATTTTCTGGGTCTGCGAAAATCATGTGCATCTCTTATTGTTAGCGCTACAATAAGAGATGGCAATGAATCGGGACTGAACAGAACTATGGCAACCATCACAACAGCTCCACCCGCTGAAACGCACCGCGCAAGCAACGGACACGCGTCACCCGCTACCAGCCTTAATGAACTCATCACGGAAAGTGCAAACGACGCCTCACAGGGCTTCGATACAAAGTCCGCGCTTGAGATCGCCCGCATCATCAACCATGAGGACGCCAAAGTAGCCGCTGCCGTCAAAAAGACGTTGCCTGAAATCGCTCTTGTGATCGATTCCGTCGCCCGCAGCCTGCGCGATGGCGGAAGACTTATTTATGTGGGCGCAGGATCGAGCGGCCGCATTGCCGCGCTCGATTCATGCGAATGTCCTCCGTATTTTTCAAATGCGCCGCAGCAGATTCAATACATCATGGCCGGCGGCCCGAAGGCTCTGGCATCGCCGGTAGAAGTAAATGAAGACTCAGAAGAACTCGGCCAGCGCGATATTGCGCGCCGCCGTCCTACACGCAAAGACGTAGTGCTCGGGCTTTCCGCCAGCGGCCGTACCCCCTATGTTGTTTCTGCGGTTTCTTATGCTCGCGCTCGCGGAGCGAAAACCGCCTGCATTACCTGCAATCAAAATTCGCCGCTTGGCGCAGCAGCCGATATTGCCATCATTGCCGAGGTCGGCCCCGAAGTCATCTCCGGCTCGACACGCATGAAGGCCGCTACAGCGCAGAAGATGATCACCAACATGATCACCACCGGCGCGATGACTCGTCTCGGCTATGTGTACGAGAACCTGATGGTGAACGTGCACATGCAGAACTCAAAGCTTGTGGAGCGCGGCATCGGCATTCTTATGCGCGCCTGCAAAATCGATCGCGAAACTGCTGTTCGCACTATCAAATCCGCAGGACGCAGCGTACCTGTCGCTCTGGTCATGTTGAAAGCTAATGTAGACAAGCCTGAAGCTGTGCGGCGTCTGGCCCAGTCTGGCGGCAATGTTCGCCGCGCCATTGAAGATTCGGTGATGGATTTATAGAGAGCTAGAATCATTGGCTCAGAAAATGCGTCCGCCAGGACGCATTTTTCTTGCTCAAAAGATCGCTGTTCCAATTCCTAGTCAGCTGCTGAAAATTAATCTATTATAATGTTTGTTATAATACAGTAAACGTATGGCATACACCGTTAAAGTCACCACTGTGGGCAGTTCCGTAGGAATTGTCCTGCCGAAAGAGCTTCTTACGAAGCTCCACATTGAAAAGGGAGACACGCTCTATGTCATCGAAACTCCCGATGGTGTGCAGCTAACGCCATACGATGAGGAGTTTGATCGCAAGGTCGAAGCTGGCAAAAAAATCATGCGCCGGTACCGCGACGCTCTTCGTAAGTTGGCGGAATAGTTCAAGATGACCGTACCTTTCTGGATCGAAAAGAGAGTTGTGCTTGCTTACCATGCCATGCAGCTAGCCGAGCATGGAGGATCTAGTGGAATTCGTGATGAAGGGCTGCTTGAATCGGTTCTTGCCCGACCGCAAAACCTCGCTGCTTACGCGAGTGAAGCTCCATCTTTCTACCGCCTAGCTGCGTCTTATGCATTCTGCATTGCAAAGAACTACCCTTTTGTCGATGGCAACAAACGCACCGCGCTGGTAGTTGCCATCGCATTCCTGGTGCGGAATGGCGTCACGTTTACGGCAAGCCAAGCAGAAACATATTTCACGTTCTACGAGCTCACTGCAGGCCATATTTCTGAAGAAGAACTGACGGCATGGTTTGAAAAAAATTCGGCTCCGACCGCCGGTTGAGAGTATCCAACACGGCACGGGGCTGGCATTGGCTTCCCGTATTTCCACATCGCCAACGCGTTTACACTAGCTCAAGGCAGGAGTATTTCGGACATTCATGGATAAATTCGTAATTCGCGGCGGAAATCCGCTTATCGGCACCATTCGCGTCAGCGGCGCAAAGAACTCGGCGCTTCCCTGCATGGCTGCAGCTATCCTTACTGAAGAGGAAGTCATCCTCGAAAACATCCCGCAGGTGCGGGACATTGAAACCGAGCGAAAGCTGCTTGTCTCCATGGGCGCTGAAGTCGAGCTGGGCTATGGCCGCGCGCAGCATCGCACATCCATCAGTTGCCGCGTGCTATCCGATCCTGTGGCGAAATACGAAATCGTAAAGACCATGCGCGCCTCCTCGCTGGTCCTCGGTCCTCTCGTTGCCCGCACCGGGCTTGCCCGCGTGGCAATGCCGGGGGGATGCGCTATCGGTGGACGGCCAATCGACCTGCACATCAAGGGTCTCGAAACCATGGGTGCCACCATCAGCTATGAGCATGGATACATCGAAGCCCGCGCGGAGCGTTTGAAGGGCGCGAAGATTGTCTTCGACAAAATCACTGTGACCGGGACTGAAGATTTGTTGATGGCTGCGGTTCTGGCCGAAGGCGAGACTGTGATGGAAAACTGCGCCCGCGAGCCCGAGGTGACTGACCTTGCAGCGCTGCTGACCGCGATGGGCGCGAAGATTGAGGGCGCGGGCACATCGACGATCCGCGTGCAGGGCGTTGAAAAGCTGCACGGAGCTCGTCATCGCATCAACCCGGACCGCATCGAAGCCGGGACCTTCCTCGTCGCTGGAGCCATCACCGGAGGGGACCTGTGCGTGGCCAACTGCAATCCCGCACACCTGGGTGCAATTATCAGCAAACTGGACGAGGCCGGAGCACGCGTTGATATCCTCGGCAAGGACCAGATTCGTGTGCGCAGCGAAGGCAATCTGAAGGCAGCGGATATCTCGACAGAAGAGTATCCCGGCTTCCCCACCGACATGCAGGCGCAGTACATGGCCCTGGCTACGCAGGCTGAGGGCACATCTGTCGTAACCGAGAATATCTTCGAAAACCGCTTCATGCATGTGCAGGAGCTGGTTCGCATGGGAGCGAATATCAAGGTCGATGGACGCTCTGCCACGGTGCGCGGCAAATCGCCGCTCTCGGCGACGGCTGTGATGTGCTCCGATCTGCGCGCCTCGGCCTCGCTGGTGCTGGCGGCGCTGGTTGCAGATGGCGAATCGATTCTGGACCGCGTATACCATATGGACCGCGGCTACGAGCATATCGAAGAAAAATTGCGCGGTGTAGGCGCTCAGATTCGCCGCATGGGGAATGTCTTCACTGACAAGCGCGAGCCCGTGGCGGTGGAAGCCTAATTCGAGCCTAATTAAACCAGCCATTTGCCCTCTCGTGCATCCCATGTAACGGGAGGGCTTTCATGCCGACAGACGACCGCATTCTCCGCGATCAGCTACTTGAATTTTTGCGCGGAGGTAGCGCGCACCTTGACTTTAAAACCGCAGTAAAGGATTTTCCTCGAAATTTATACGGGAAAAGACCGGAGGGTGCCCCGTACAGCGCCTGGCAACTACTTGAACATATCCGTTTTACGCTGCACGATCTGCTCCAGTTCTGTACTAATTCCAAATACGTCGCCCCCGACTGGCCAAAGGACTATTGGCCCGAAGCGGATGCTCCGCCCTCGAGCGACGCCTGGGATACCAGTGTCCGTGCGGTTCATGAAGATATCGCGGAGTTCGAGAAGCTGGTTGGCGATCCCGGATCGAATCTCTACGCGCAAATCCCCTGGGGTGACGGGCAAACTCTGTTACGCGAGATCCTGTTGGCGGGCGATCACACCAGCTATCATCTGGGTCAGCTTGTGATGCTCAGAAAGCAGCTCGGAGTCGATTTGTAGTTTTCTACTTCCAGCTGACTGCCAGTTGCCAGCGAAGGCTGCGCGTGGAGGTTTTCTGCAGGACTCGTTCGTATTCTTCCAGCTCATTCACAATGGGCGCAGTCTCCGAACCAAGGGCCGAAGGACTGTCTTTGAGGAAGTCCAGTAGAGTTCCGATCGTCTCAAGGCCGTCGTCCGGAGAAAACCATTGGGGCGGAGGCAATGTCTTCGCCCACTCAGGATCGCCAGCCCCTTCTTCAAGGAGTAGGGCCATGGAATTTTCATCCGCGGAGAAGAAGTCGAGCAAAGGCTTTACGTTAAGCCGGAGAGCCAGCTTTTCCAGTGCGTCCTCGTTCCGCGCCAGTGCATGGCCATTGACGAAGATGTCAAAGCCGGGATCCTCACCCTCAACCACGATGTACATGGACGCGCTCATGTTTCGCTCAGTCTACCTTACCTTAGACGGATGATGTGTCATCTGGGACGCGGTGTTACCTTCACGGTTAACAGGCTGCTTTCCTGCCCCAATCTGGCCCTGGAAACGAGGCTTGCCACCATGATCGCGGCACCCGCCAAAATGCGCCATTCGATATGGGGTCGGAGCAAAAAATATGCTCTCCCCATTAGACGTAGCCAAAGGCAAAGGGCTGTGCTTTCGCACAGCCCTTTCTTACTTACTACTACTTCTCACGGCTAGTTTGAGTTACTGCGGTCCGCGGCTACCACCGCCCGGTCCGCGTCCGCCGCCCGGTCCACCCGGACCGCGACCGCGGCCACGGCCACGACGACGGCGAGGCCCACCACCGCCACCTGGGCGACGTTCGCCGCTACCAGCAGTCGCTGGAGCACCGTCAGCGCGATTGAAGTTGACTTCTTCTCCGCCTTCATCGCCGCCTTCGGCGTCATCGTCGAAGTCTTCGCCACCCTCAATGGTGATAGTGCTGGCATTCGAAGAGGGTTGGCGCTCATCCTGACGCGCAGGCCGTTGCGGATGCTCCTGGCCTTCCTCATGCTCGGCTGAAGCGGCAACATCGCCGATCGGGGCCGGCTCGGTAAGTCCGAGCTTGGCGCGCTGCTCTTTCAGCAGGGCCTTGCGCGACAACTTGATGCGGTTGCCTTCAATGCCCAGCACCTTGACCAGCACCTGATCGCCTTCGTGCAGCTCATCCTTCACATCCTTCACGCGGTGCTCGGCAATCTCGCTGATGTGCAGCAGACCGTCGGTTCCGGGGAAGATTTCGACGAATGCGCCGAACTCAGCGAGACGAACAACCTTGCCGAGGTACGTCTTGCCGACTTCAGGCACGGCAGTCAGGTCGCTGATCATCGCCAGAGCTTTCTTCAAGCCCTCTTCATCCGATGAAGCAACATTCACGCGGCCGGTGTCGTCCACATCGATCTTGACCTGCGTCGCCTCGATGATGCCACGGATGGTTTTGCCACCCGGCCCGATGAGGTCGCGAATCTTATCGGTTGGAATCTGCAGCGTGCGAATCTGCGGCGCGAACTTCGACTTCTCGGTGCGCGAGCCGCTCAGAGCTGCGTCCATCGTGTCGAGCAGGAAGAGACGACCACGGCGGGCCTGCTCCATCGCTTCGCGCATGATCTGCCCGGTGATGCCGCCGATCTTGATGTCCATCTGCAGCGCGGTGATGCCTTCACGTGTTCCGGCTACCTTGAAGTCCATGTCACCATAGTGGTCTTCCGCTCCGGCAATGTCGGTGAGGATAGCGTAGTCGTCGCCTTCCTTGACCAGACCCATCGCGACACCTGCGACAGATGCCTTCAACGGAATACCTGCGTCCATAAGCGCAAGGCTTGCGCCGCAGACCGTGGCCATGGAGGACGAGCCATTCGACTCAAGAATGTCGGAGACAATGCGGATGGCGTAGGGCGATTCTTCTTCGGTGGGGAGGACGGCGCTGATGGCGCGCTCGGCGAGTGCGCCGTGGCCAATTTCGCGGCGTCCGACGCCGGTCATGCGGCCCACTTCGCCAACCGAAAACGGCGGGAAGTTGTAGTGCAGCATAAAGCGCTTCTTCTGCTCGCCCTCAAAGCTTTCGAGGCGCTGCGAGTCGTCGCCGGTGCCAAGGGTCGCTGTGACCAGGGCCTGCGTTTCACCACGGGTGAAGAGCGCTGAGCCGTGAGTGCGCGGCAGCACGCCGGTTTCGATGGTAATGGGCCGAATCTCGTCAAAGGCACGACGATCGGGGCGGATGCGGTCCTTGGTGACCTGCTCGCGGAAGATGCGCTCGCGCAGAGCTTCGTAGTAGGTAGCCAGCTTCTTCTTGGCTGCACCCTGCTCTGCTTCCGGCAGCTCTTTCAGCTCGGCTGCCAGCTCGTCCTTGATCTGCTTGACGAGCACGTAGCTCTCAGTCTTAGCGTGCGTCTTGGTGTCGAGCGCGTCCTTGAGGCGTTCGCCAACTTTGGCGAAGAGCGCGTCGTAGTAGGCCTGGTCGAATTCAGGAGGAGTGACGGGGCGCTTCGGCTTGCCGGCTTTGGAGACGAGCTCTTCAATTGCGACAATGATCTTCTTGATCTCGGTGTGGCCGAATTCAATGGCATCGACGACGACGGACTCCGTTACACCCGTCGCTCCACTCTCGACCATCACGATGCCGTCTTTGGTGCCGACGACGGTGATATTGATCTTGCTCTCGCGGCGCTCTGCGTAGGACGGATTGATGACGAACTCGCCATTGACCTGGCCGACGCGGACTGCGCCGACGGTGGCATTGAAGGGAATGTCGGAGAGCGCCAGCGCTGCAGCGGCGGCGTTGATGCCGATGACGTCGGGATCGTTTTCCTTGTCAGCGGAGAAGACCAGCGCGATGACCTGCGTCTCGTTGCGGAAGCCTTCAGGAAAAAGCGGACGAATGGGGCGGTCGATCTGGCGGCTGGTAAGAACTTCACGCTCGCTCGGACGGCCTTCACGCTTGATGAATCCGCCGGGGATGCGGCCGCCTGCATAGGCGTACTCGCGATAATCGACGGTGAGTGGGAAGAAATCAATTCCTTCTTTTGGATCGGGGGAGGCGACTGCGGTCGCGAGCACCACGCTGTCACCTTGCGTGACCAGGGCTGCACCGGAAGCCTGCTTGGCCATGCGGCCAGTCTCGAAAGTCAGCCGCTTGCCACCGGCAAGCTCGACTGCAACTTCATGCTTCATATTTTCCTCGTTTCATGATGGTGGCTCGTGTCTTGAGCCAGGTAGGAGCGACGGCGGGAGCGCGCGCGGAAAAGCACTTTGGCGGGAAGGCCGGGACCGCCCGGCAGATACACTTCACCTGATGGTCCTGAAGGTGATGCCGGAGGAGGCAAACCTCCTCCGCAGGGCACAAACATGACCCTGAACGTGGATACACGCCAGCCGTTGACCCGGCCAGCGCTTTCCATTCCTTTACGAAGTTCTCGTCGCGTGCGCGTAGGAGGCAAAGGTCCTTGAGCTTGAGGCTACTTACGGATGCCCAGTTTGCCGATGACGTCCCGGTAGCGGTCAGAATCGTTCGTCTTAAGGTAATCGAGCAGGCGGCGGCGCTTGCTTACCAGCATCAGAAGGCCACGGCGCGAAGCATGATCTTTCGCGTGGGTCTTGAAATGCTCGGTCAGCTCGCCGATGCGCTCGCTCAGGATCGCGATCTGCACTTCAGGGCTGCCGGTGTCGGAGTCATGAGTGCGAAAGCGAGAGATAATGTCGATTTTTTTTGCAGGTGCCAGCACGAGAGTGCGTTACTCCTATTGCTAATTTCTGTTCGTTACACTTCCTAAGTGTCTGGAACAAGAGTAACATAGATTGCTTTTCGAGGCCAATCCAGGGAATAAGGGTAATGGATCCATTTGCATCTACGTATTCGGTAGAATCTGTCCGCAGAACCCTTTATACGCTTTGGTTGAAGCAGCCGTCCTCGCGAGCGGTCACTTAGCGTTATGCCCTATTTTCAGTAGGTAACAGACTTTCTGTTTGCCATGACTCATGCGTTACGGCAGGGCCTTCACGCCTTGTTCCCTGCCCGATTGTGGGCCCGATTGCGAAAACTCCGATATTAAAATAGCCAAGGATTCGTCAGACGTTTGCAGAAGCGACGTGCCGGAAGGAGCAGCGATCAATGGAGAAGCAAACTTTTACGGAACGCGTCCACCAGTTCTGGCAACGCGTGACCGAAGGTATGCAGCTCAGCGAACTTTGGTCGCAGTTTCGAAGAGACGCTCATTCCGGCTATCGCCTGTATTCCCAGGACGTCGATTCCACGCGAGTTACAGGAATACCCCAAAGCACACACTTCATCGGCGTGGCGCGCCAGTTTTTCTGGGCAATTATTGAGAAGCTCACTCCGGCGCGCCGGATATTGTTACTCGCAGCCCTGGTATTGATCATCGTTCCAGGAGGGGAATGGACCTGGGCTACCAGATCGGGCGAAGTGAAGGTGTTTGGTCTGGATTTCCACTTTTATGGTGGAATCCTGATGTTTGCTCTCCTGATTCTTGAGGTCGCAGACCGTGTTGTGATGAAGCGTGATCTTCAGATCGCCAAGGAGATTCAGGAATGGCTGCTTCCGGCAAATCCTCCGCAGGTACCCGGCCTGGAGATCGCATTCGCCACCCGTCCAGCCAACACGGTTGCCGGAGATTATTATGATGTCTTCGCTCGCGCATCTCCGGATTCGGAGAAACCTGCGTTTCTCATTGCGATTGCCGATGTGGCCGGCAAGAGTGTGCCCGCTGCCATGCTGATGGCAACATTCCAGGCGAGCTTAAAAACTCTCAGCAGCACACCTGGCCCGCTGACAGAATTGGTGAGCCGAATGAATCGCTATGCCTGTAGCAACAGCCAGAACGGCCGCCGCTTTACCACTGCCTTTGTCGCTGAGTTCGATCCCGTGTCGCACCGGCTGACCTATGTCAATGCAGGCCACAACAATCCGATCCTGCGCCGGCGATCGGGCTTGATTGAGCGCTTGGAAATAGGCGGGATGCCGCTTGGCATTATGGAAGCGGCCTCCTACCAATCGGGCGAAGTAATGATAGAGACTGGCGATTTGCTCGTGGCCTTCACCGATGGCGTGGTCGAGGCAGAGAACAGCCTTCAGCAGGAATACGGCGAAGAGCGTTTCATCACGATGTTGCACTCAGGCGTAATGCTGAGTCCTGCGATGCTGCTGAACAGCATCCTGATCGACATTGACCGGTTCGCAGGAAGCGCTCCGCAACATGACGATGTCACCTGTATGCTGCTGCGTGCGACCTAGAGCATGGGGTACCTTGGTGGCCTTGCACATGACCGAAAAGTCGGCATGGCGCTCACAGGTCAAGTCGAGCGCTCTTCCAATGCAAATCATGATCTGCCGCCCGAAGAAATGCGAAGAGCGGCTCAAGTCCGTGTATGGTTACAGACGTTGTACAACTTCCAGATGTGAGGGCCATAGTGCACGAGGTGAATCGAAGGAATTTTCTGAAAGTGGCGGGCGCTGCCGTGGGGCAGACTGTGCTTGGAGCAAAGATACATGGGCTGGCGGCAGTTCAAAGTGAACCTGTCAGGCCGGTTGCAGCAAACGATCATATTCAGATTGCGCTGATCGGTGCGGGCGGTCAGGGCCAGGGAGATACCAAGACGGCAGTGCAGGTTCCGGGCGTGAAGCTCGTTGCCGTGGCGGATTGTTACGACGGGCGGCTCGATCGCAGCAAGGAGCTTTGGGGCCAGGATATTTTCACGACACGCGACTATAACGAGATTCTGGCGCGCAAGGACATCGACGCCGTTATCATCGGCACGCCCGACCATTGGCATAAGCAAGCTTCGATCGACGCCATGAAGGCCGGCAAGGACGTGTATTGCGAGAAGCCGATGATCCATCTTTACGCCGACGGGCCGGAGATGATCGAGACGGCACGCAAAACGAACCGGATCATCCAGGTCGGAAGCCAGCGTGTGAGCTCGATTGTTTACGCAAAGGCGAAAGAGCTGCTCGCTTCGGGCGCTATCGGCCAGCTCAATATGGTGACCGCACGCTGGGATCGCAATTCAGCGATGGGCGCGTGGAGCTATACCGTTCCGCCGGATGCTTCGACAGAGACCTGTGACTGGCCACGTTTTCTGGGTACGGCTCCGAAGATTCCTTTCAACTCCGAACACTTTTTTCAGTGGCGCAAGTGGAAGGCCTACGGAAGCGGTGTGGCCGGCGACCTCTTCGTCCATCTCTTCAGCGGAACGCACTTCATCACCGGGACGCATGGACCTACGCGCGCGATGGCCACTGGAGGCTTGCGTTTCTGGAAAGACGGCCGTGACGTGCCCGACGTGATGTTGGGCCTCTTCGACTATCGTGAGGGCTTCAACCTCAGCTTGCGGGTCAACTTCGTAGACGGTGGCGAGGAGAGCGAAGGGCTGATCTTCACCGGTTCGGAAGGCACGATGGAAATTACCGGAAATACAGTCAGCGTAAACCGCGTGCCACGCGAAAAAGAGCCGGGCTACACCATTGGCACCTTCACGGAAGCGATGCAGAAGCGCATTCTTGCAGATTACCGGCAAAAATATCCGCTCACACATCCTGAGGGAGCGCCGCTGGTGGGATATGAGAAATATGTAGCCCCCGAAGGGTACAGCGACAGCTACGATCACTTCAAGAATTTCTTTGCGTCCGTTCGAACACGCCAACCCGTGGTTGAAGATGCGGTCTTCGGCTACCGCGCAGCCGGAGCGGCTCTGCTCAGCAATCTCAGCATGGAGCGCGGCGCTGTCGTGCATTGGGATCCGGAGGCAATGAAACTGATTTAGAAGAAAGCGCGTCGGAAGATGACTTCACCGATTGCACCTGCGCGGCAGGCTGGCTGGAAATAACCAATTACCGATTGACAACACGTAAAACAAAATGGCCGGACGTTATCAACCCATAGCGTCCGGCCAAATGTTACTGCTCTTTATGGCACTACCGCTCCTATCTGATCGGTGTTTTCACCGCGATCCCGTCAGAACTCAGTAGTGATCTTAATTGTGGCCGTGGCCGCTGTCTGCTTCGATGACCTGAACAGCGGTAAACAGCGGCTGAGCAAAATCGAATCCATTACCGCTTGCAGATGCATGCACATAGTACAAAGAGGGGTCGTCATTCACGAAGTTATTGGATTGAGACGAAATGGAAAAGCCGCCACTCCTCAGAATGTCGCTCACCTGTTGAATTTCATCTTTCCTTAGCGCAAAGTCCACATCCATAGTGACAGTCACTGAATTGACGTCGCCTAGAATCGTAATGTAGAAGCTTTGACCAACGCCAAGACCGAAGGATGCAGGCACTTCTCCCAGACGAATGCGCCTCTCATCGGGGCGTGGCAGATAAAATACGATGGTATTGCCTAGTTGTTCGAGAAATCCCTGCTTGAAGAGATCCTGGAACTGTTGCGGAATGTCGCTAAGGGAGATGATATTTTCCGTCCCCGGAATGACCAGTGCGCCTACCTGCGGGCTGTTGATTGTGGCCAGTGCGGACGCGATGGAAGTGGCGAGGCTGGCACCCTTGCTTCAAGTGCACCCAGAGCAGGCTCGGGGTGTCCTGAGTCAGGCGATTGGCGACAGCTGTAATGTGGATACTCGTATCCTGGCGGAGTGCAGTCTGCACAGCTTCTACTTCTGAATCGCGAACGGGAATCGAGCCATCGGCGAAAAACCAGCCGTTCTCTATTTCCTTGAAACTGACAAAGCCGCTTGCTGCTTCGTTCTCATTGATTGTCTGCCCATTTACGGTGATGTTGCCTATGTCCGTCCTAACTAACTCGAATCGCAAAACATCATGAGGCAATACAACGCCATTTACTTTCATGGCGCTCTGAATTGCGCTCCAGTCTGTAGCTGCGTACGCCCGTCCGCCGGAAAAAGCTGAGAGCGCAAGAGTCAAGGCCAACGCCTTGCCAGTGTGACGACCTACGATTGATCCAAGTGCCAACATGATGAACTCCAGAGGGGGAATGAGCTAAGTATCCCCCGCCTCGCCATGAGTCATTTGAAGGTGGATCGAAGTGCTTATTTTTTCGTTCGCTGAAAGCGGGGACCACCACAAACACTCACTGAGCATTGCAGGAAACCACCTAGCCGCAAGAATGATACTTCAGAGAGCGGATAGGTTGCCCGGGGTTCACAAAGGAATAACTGAATATTCATTGAATGAATGGGTCTCCGAATCAATCAGCTTCCCCTTAGTGAGCGGAGTCTGCCGCCTGTCCCAGATGGTCAAAGTTCAAAATTGCATTGAAAACAAGCGGATAGCTGCCAATTGTCTCGCCGCGGTAAATCGGATTATTGGCAAAGAGCAAGACCGATCCCTTGCCCAGATGTGCTGTCACCACCGCTGCGTGCTGTGCCAACAGATCACCGTGGTCAAGTAGACCTGAAACCAGCAGCGCATCTTTATCTGCAAAGCGCAGAACTACCTGCGGCCGCAGTTCGACCGGGACTACATTTGGGTTGTTGCGCATCTGCTCCTCGTTCAGCGGCATCGGCTCCCACGGCTTGGGCTTCGGCCGCTCCTCGGGAGCCACAAACCGACGCCCCTGTGGGGTATCGGGATCGTCTGGTCCGCCTCGACCTGTCGGCCGTTCGTCGCCACCTCCAAAACGAGGACCACGCGTGCCTCCGACCGTATTGCTCACATTGAGAGAAAGGCCGTCTTCACTGTAGACCGTAAGCGGTTTGTCGTATCCGTACAGAATGGGAGATTTGGGATTGACGACGGCTGTTCCCAGCAGTGTGCCAACAACTTTGAGATCGCCATGCGTAACTATGGAGACACCCGGCGCAAGGCCGGTATCGATGGCAAACTGCGCCGTGTCTTGTGATGTGACGAGCAGGCCACCCTGTTCGACGAAATGTCGCAGGTGATCGATCCCGGTGTAGCCCAGACCTGGACGCATGTCGTCGGTTGAGTCAATGCGGCCCAGGTTTGGCGTCAGATCGGTCTTCTTCCACGGCAAAGGATTTCCCCACATCGGCAAACCCTGAATAATCTGCGGCGTACGTGCGCCGACAGGTGCGAAGAGAATCACGTCGTATTTCGAGCGCAGATCGTCTTCCCCGCTCACCGTCTGCGTGCTGATGTAGTCATAGGGCACGCCCAGCTTGTCGAGCGCCTGCCGCCACCAGCCTTCCGTCTGCGTGGTGAGCCAGGTGTGCATCATTGCTATGCGTGGAGCGCCAATCGCGTGCGCAGCGACAGAGGGCGCAGCGTTCGCGCCTGTCGCGGTCAGATTCGATTTCTCCAGCGCGGATTTCATCTCGTCGGCAGGCACGTCTTTTACGATCAGCGAACCGGCGGGAAACTGCCTCCCACCAGTAGTGAACGGCGCATCTGTAACCAATACAGTGGCGTTCTTGAGCAGGTAGCGCAGGGTGATCATGCCTGGATCTGCGTGATTGGCTATCAAAAAGATAGCTCCTGACCCTAAAGTGCTTTTCGCCGCGGCTTCGTCCTCAAGCAGTTTCATTGGGGTTTTCAGGATTGCCGGTTCGGTCA
>Ga0206946_1024_pt1 | contig 61490 bp, 53 predicted proteins | sample Alteio_BWOrgHeat_2_FD_152965 | JGI IMG/M metagenome (GOLD analysis project Ga0206946, IMG submission 152965) | Enriched cells from forest soil in Barre Woods Harvard Forest LTER site, Petersham, Massachusetts, United States -... | ecosystem: Environmental > Terrestrial > Soil > Temperate forest > O... | reverse complement strand
GCAGCAAATCAAATCAATCCCTCCCTTGTGATCAGTTACACGGTCTTCAAGACGCAAATTCGCGAAGGTCTCCTGCGCGATCGCCTGATGGCCACGCTGTCGGGTTTCTATGGCGTGCTGGCAACGGTGCTGGCCGTAATCGGCCTCTACGGAGTGATCTCCTATGTCGTCCTCCAACGGAAAAATGAAATCGGCGTGCGCATGGCACTCGGAGCCAATCGCAGCGACATCCTGCGGATGGTGTTGCGGGACGCTGCAATTTTGCTGGCTATTGGCTTGGCCACCGGTACGGGGATGACAATCGCGACCGGAAATGCGGCGGCTTCGATGCTGTACGGGTTGAAGCCGAGAGACCCCATCACACTGGCAGCTGCAATTGGTGGAATTGTCGTGGTTGGGCTGGCAGCAAGCTTTGTCCCGGCCCAGCGCGCCGCGAACATCCATCCCGTGGCGGCGTTGCGTGAAGAATGAACTGGCGTGCTTCGACTGGCTTGAGAGCGGTGGCGAAACCCACGCTTTATGGCTTTCCACCCTTTCCCCACTCTTTGGAAATCCCTTCAGGATTACCACATTCCCACGACCTTGATGACGGGATTGTGTATCTCGAAGCACAGCAAGAACAGCACCCCGAGACGTCAACACGAGCGAAACTCCGCAAGGGACTTGTAACGGATATTCCGGTACGCTCGCGCTCGGGTCCCACCAGTGTGCAACGTGTTCGTTCTTGGTCCAGGCTTCGAAGACAGCGCTCGGGGGAGCATCGAAGAGACGCGTCACCACGATCGTTGTACTTCCATGCCCCGCAGTCATGCTAAGTCCTTCCAGCACGCTTCTTCTCCTTTGCGCTCATGATTAGCCCTGTTCTGTAGGGCACGTAATGGGAAGCGTACTTCGGTTTTATCTCGACAAATAGACTCAAGTACTGAACCATGACAAGAATGAATATCTCAGAGCTTGGCGAGACCCGGTTGCGGCGAGATGCGCTTTCCCTGAGCCATATCGTGGCGTCGACCCTGGCGAGCATTGCGCCTGCGATGAGCTTTTTCTTCGGCTTTGCCGTGATAGTGCAAGGAGCGGGGCTGGCCGCGCCTTTGACCATCCTTACCGCGATGATTGTGATCCTGTTTCTTACCAATACCATCGCGCAATTTTCCCGTTTCTTGCCTTCGGCCGGCTCGTTCGTGACATTTTGTGGCAAGTCATTTGGCCCTTCGGTCGGTGCTGCGGTCGCGGTGTTTCTTATATTCGGCTACCTTGTCGCCGCCTCAACGGTTGTTTCCATCGCCGGAGTCTGGATTGCCGAAACACTGAAGACCTTTGCTAGTGCCACCATTCCTTGGACCGTTCTCACGTTGCTGATCGCGGCAGGCACGGGTTGGCTGGTGATGCGCGGCGTCGCTATCTCGACGCTCTGGGCGGGTATTTTTTTTTACTTTGAAGCAGGGCTGTTGGTTCTGGGAAGCCTCTTCATGCTCTTTGCTCATCCTCACTTCCTGACCCTGGCGCCTTTCCAATTCTCAAACCTTACTGGGGGCCTTGCGGGGCTGGGAGCAGGTTTTCCACTGGCGGTGTATCTCTTCATTGGCTGGGAGAACTCGGCTACGCTCGCGGAAGAGACGGAGAATCCGCGACGCAATATCCCATGCGCTCTCCTGACTGGCACGCTGGCGATCGGCGTCTTCTATATCTTCCTCGCCTACGCGACTGTGGTTGGATTCAAGATGGATGCGCCTGCGCTCGGCACCTCAAAGCTGCCATTCCTCGATGGGTTGAAAGCCTCTGCGCCAGTTCTGCTGGTGGTCGCCTATATCGCGGGCGTGACCAGCATCCTGGGGTCACTGATCGGCCTTGTGAACTCCCAGGCGCGCATTCTCTTCAACTCCGGACGTGAAGGCCTGCTGCCGAAGTTCCTAGGCAAGATTCATCCCCGGCACCAGACGCCGCACCGCGCGATGTGGTTATTCCTCGTCATCGCTGTCGCGCTGATTCTCGGCTTCAGCCTGTTCGGTAAGGTTGCTCCGATGGATTATTTCGGTTTTGCCGGGACGCTGGGCACGATCCCGATCATTCTTTCCTACATGCTCACGAATATCGCGCTTCCGGTTTACGTGCTCAGGCATCATCGCGGCGAGCTCGACATGCTTCGCCACGTGCTGCTGCCGATTGCCGGCACGCTGATCATGTTGGTTCCGCTCTGGGGCCTTATCCAGCCCGGTCAGCGATGGCCTTTCAACGTCTTTCCGTGGATCGCTCTCGGCGTCCTTGCCATGTCGATCATTTATGGCATTGTGATCGCGAGGCTATCGCCCGGGCTCGCGCGACGTATCGGAGCCCATGTAGCAGATTTGTAACTTCAATCGTTCTCATTGCAGGAGGTATCAGTCATGAATCGAGTTCTCTTTCGCGGCGCCAATGTCTGGGATGGCAGCGGCGCTCCGGCATTTCCCGCAGACGTGTTAGTCGAAGGCACGCGGATCAAGACGATTGCTTGCGCACCGCATCATCTCCCCATCGATGGGGCAACCGTGATCGAGGCACGCGGACGAACGCTGATACCGGGGCTTGTGGAGGGGCATGCACACATCTCATTCGGCGGCGCGGTGAACGATTCTGACCTGGGCAATATCCCGCCGGAAGAGCATGTGTTGCTGACGATGCGGAACGCGAAGACGCTGCTCAACCACGGCTTCACCAGCGCCTATAGCGCCGCGACTTCGAAGCTGCGGCTAGACGTCGTGATTCGCAATGCCGTAAACGCAGGTGAGCTGCCTGGACCGCGCATCCGCGCAGCCAGCCCGGAGATTACCGTCACCGGCGGTCTTGGCGACGAACGCAAGGCACACATGTATTACGAAAGCTTCGGCTTGATTGCTGATGGCGAGGAGGAGATCGCGAAGGCCGTACGCCTGTGTTGCCGTGAGGGCGTAGACAACATTAAGGTCAACATTTCAGGAGACGATCTCAGCCCGGCCGCCCACGGCGGACTCACGGTCATGCGCGAGGAAGAGGTGCAGACGGCGGTGAATGTGGCGCGTGATTTCGGCAAGAAGATCAACTGCCATGCGCGGGCGGCGGAGTCGGTGAAGCGGGCTGTTCGCTGCGGAGTCGACGTGATTTATCACTGCGAATCCGCGGACGAAGAGGCCATCGATATGCTGGAATCGGTGAAGGACCGGATCTTTGTCGGGCCGGCGATCGGTATCATCTACAGCACGCTTTATGAGGGTGAGAAATTTGGTTTTCTCCGCGATTCGGAGGTTGGACGGAAGATGCAGCGCACGATCGATTCGACGGCTGCAGTTTATACGGAGCTTCGCAAACGCGGGGTACGGGTCCTTATTGGAGGGGACTATGGTTTTGCGCAGTCGCCCCAAGGCGACAACGCACGCGACCTCAAGCATTTCGTCGATCTGCTCGGTTTTTCGCCGAACGAGGCGCTGCAGTGCGGCACACGCATCGGTGGGCAGGTGATGGGCCTGGGCAACGAGTTGGGCCAGGTAAAGGAAGGCTACCTTGCAGATCTGCTGCTGGTCGATGGAGATCCGCTGCAGGATCTCGATCTGGTCGTACACGAGAAAAATCTGCACGTGATCATGAAAGAAGGCTCGCTCTATAAAGACTGCTCCGCTATAGCGACCTTCGAGCACACGGTGGCGGCGGACTAGCCGTAGATCGGCGGAAGTGCGGGAAAAAGACTCCGCGATTTCGGCGTTCCTGCAGAACGTCCGGCAGACAGCGTTGTATGCAGGAGTCTTCATCCGCATATGTGAAATGAGGAGGTTATCCCAAGTCTGCTCCTTTGTTTGCGATGAGCGCAGAGTGAGAATCCGCCAGGTCGAGTGCGGTACGAAGCGCGCCCACGGATTGCGCATCTGTTCCCAAAGCGCAACACGATTTTCGGTTGTAGCATATGTGCAAGAGCCCGATGCGGCGTTAGTCGCTGTGAAGTAATTCACCGGACAAAGAGCCGCCGCCCATTTGGACAAATAGTCTTTCGCCGTCGACTGGCGAATGCTACGTAGCGGGCCGAGGCGAGTCAAGACGGGAGATCAGGCCAACTTCACTACCGGGAAGCCGACTTCACTACCCGGAAGCCCTCAGGGACCTCGGGTTGTGGTTCGTACCAGCCACCGGGTGGGACGACGCAGCGGTTCACCTCATCTGGGCCCCAGGTATGCGGCTCGTATTGGTAGAGCGGCGTAGCCTCCTTGAGGACTGGATCGACGATCCTCCATGCCTCTTCGACATAGTCCTGGCGGGCGAAGAGGGTCGCATCGCCCATCATGGCATCGGTGAGTACCCGCCCGTAGGCGGCCATCTCGCCGGGACGTGGATTGCGGCTGGCTATCAGCTCTACGTCTGCACGTGGCCCTCCTTCGACGAACGGTGCTACGGAAACTGCCATGGCCACGGTGATTTCCGGGCTCAGGCGGAAGCGAAGGTAGTTCTGCGGCAGGTCGGGGTTGATGGGGGTGGCTGGAGGGCGGTGGAAGCGGGCGATGATCTCGAGGCAGGTCATTGGGAGATTCTTTCCCGCACGGATGTAGAAGGGCACTCCCTGCCATCGCCATGAGTTCAGCTCCAGGCGGAGGGCTGCGAAGGTCTCTACTTTGGAGCCGGGGGCGACTCCCTTCTCCTGGAGATAGTCCACGAACTGGCCGCGAACGAGATTCTTCGCCTCGAGAGGAGGGATTGTCTTGAGCACCTTGACCTTCTCATCACGCCGGGACTCACTGTCGTCGCGGGCGGGAGGCTCCATCGTGAGATTGCACAGGACCTGAAAGACGTGATTCTGGATGACGTCGCGGATGGCGCCGGTCTGGTCGTAGAAGGCCCCGCGTCCCTGGACGCCGAAGTCTTCAGCCATGGTGATTTGCACGCTCTCGACATGGTCGCGGTTCCACAGCTTCTCCATAAAGGAATTCGCGAACCGAAAAGAGACCATGTTGTTGACCGGGTTCTTGGCGAGATAATGATCGATACGAAAGATAGCGGATTCGTCGAAGGCGGAATGCAGGATCCGGTTGAGCTCCTGTGCAGAAACCAAGTCGTGACCGAAGGGTTTCTCGACGATGATGCGGGCCCCCTTGGCAGAGCCCGATTTCACCAGTTGGGTTACGACCTCCTCGAAGAGAGAGGGCGGGATCGCCAGGTAGTGCGCGGGGTGCTCGGCCGCGCCAAGCGCAGCACGGAGAGCCTGAAACGTTGCGAGATCCCCATAGTCGCCATCGACATAGCGGAGCAAGGTGCTCAGCTTCGGCCACGCTTTCGCATCGAGCCCCCCGTGCTGCTCCAGGCTATCCTTGGCCCGGGCTCTGAACTGGTCGAGATTCCAGCCGGCTTTGGCCACCCCAATCACTGGGGCTTCGAGCCTGCCGTGCTGGACCATGAGCTGCAGTGCAGGGAAGATTTTCTTGTACGCCAGGTCGCCGGTCGCTCCGAAGAAAACCAGCGCATCGGAATGAGGATTGTTCATGATTCCACTCCTTGAAGCTTCGCCCCGTTTCATTTGCAGCCGGTTGCGGAGGGCCGTCCACAAATAGTACCGCGGCAATGTGAATCGTCATATCTGTATTGTTATCCTGGCCGGCTTGTAATCGCCCGGGTGGCAGTCTCCTTGACGGGAAAGGAGAGGGCGTGTACTCTCCTATTCGAAATAGGAGAGAGTCTTTGATGAAACCGGTTGAACTCCCGCAGGGCACACTTGAGATGCTGATCCTCAAGGCGGTCTCGCTCGGTCCGCTGCATGGCTACGGCATCCTGCTGCGCATCCAGCAAATCTCCGGCGAGCGCCTCGAAATCCTGCAGGGTTCCTTCTATACCGCCATCTATCGTCTTAAGCGCCGGGGCTGGATCAACGGCGAGTGGGGTGAGTCGGAGAACAATCGTCGCGCCCGCTTTTATTCGCTCACCGTTGCCGGCAAGCGCGAGCTCAAGACCGAAACCGCCAAATGGATCGATATGGCCGCTGTCGTCGCCAGCATTCTCGATAAGAAGGCGGACGAGATATGAGTCTCCTCGCCGCAATGCGCAAGCTCTGGCACTCCGTCGCGCCACGCACCCACAGCGACGTCGAAGAAGAATTTCGTTCTACTCTCGATGCCTACCAGGAAGATTTAATCCGCCGGGGTCTGCCCGAAGAAGAAGCCCACCGCAAAGCCCGCATCGACCTCGGAAGGCCCGCCACCCAAAACGAAACTTACCGCGACGCCATCGGCCTCCGCCTCTTTGATGAGTTAGGCGGCGACATCCGCTACGGCCTCCGCGCTCTGCGCCGCAACCCGGGCTTCGCCGCCGTCGCCGTGCTCTCCCTCGCGCTCGGCATCGGCGCCACCACGGCGATGTTCTCGCTCATCTATGCAGTCTTGCTGCACCCGTTTCCCTACGCCGGCGCCGACCGTATCATGAACCCGGTCATGATCGATGACCGATATCCTGACGAGTTTTCCTATTTTGACCTGAGCAACGCACAGTTGGATGAAGTGCGCATTGCAGCCCCTGTCGATTCGGTGCTTGGCTTCAACGGCTCGCACATGGAGATCACAGGCGGCGGACTGCCGGAAGACATCTACTGCGCCTACCTCACAGAAAATGCCGAGACGTTCTTTGGTGTGCGAGCGCTTCTCGGCCGGAGCATCGAGCCATCCGATGCAGAGAACGGCGGCCGCTCAGTAGTTGTTCTCAACTACCGCTTTTGGCAACGCCACTTCGACGGTGATCGTCACGTCATCGGGCAAACGCTGGAAATGAATCATACCCCGTACACCATCGTCGGGGTCATGCCGCGAAGCTTCGCATTCAATGACATCGCCGGCGTCGGCGATGTTTACCTGCCGTTTAGTCTCATGCGGCCTGTTGCCAACGGTCCCTCCATTGCCTACCTGCCGTGGATCAAGCTGCGGCCCCACGTCACACTGGTCGCCGCCAACGCGGCGCTCGAGCCGATCGTGCTGGAGGGCAAGAAACAGTATCCCGAGAGCTCTCCCGATCACCGGCATCTCGCGCTGCAGCCCATCATCGTGCCTTACCAGCAGGACTTGGGCCGCACCCTCACGCTTCTGCTGGCGGGCGTCGTCCTTCTACTCATCATCGGCTGCGCCAACTGCTCCATCCTTCTGCTGGCCCGGGGACGCACGCGCCAGCATGAGCTCGCCATCCGCACGGCGATCGGCGCCAGTCGCTCGTCGAAGCTCTGGTCATCTCCTGCACGGGCGCCGTCCTGGGCGTGGCTGCGTCATACTGGCTTGCCCGGCTTCCTCTGTTGCTTTCACCGGACTCCTTTCCAGCCGAGTCCGTCATCCGCATCAACGCTTCCATCCTTGCCTTCTCGGTCGCGCTCGCGCTGCTCTGCGGCATCCTCTTCGGTCTTGTTCCTGCATTGCGTCTCTCGCGTAACGATCCCGCGCGTGCGCTCCCCGGCCGGCAGGCGGGAGTTGCCGCTGCTCCCGCCAGGCATCGCTGGAGCGTTCTCATCGCGGCACAGGTCGCGCTCACGCTTCTTCTTATGGCCACGGCGGGCACTGCCATCCGCGGCTTTCTGCGGCTCACGCAGATGCCCCTCGGCTACGATCCCGCCAACGTCATGCAACTCGGCATCTCGCTGCACGTCCAAAACCCGGCCGAGTGGAGCCGCCTTCAGTCGCGTGAAGCGCGCGCCGCGTATATCGAGCAGATCCGGCAGAAGATCGCATCCGTTCCCCGAGTCTCCACGGTCGCTGTCGGCATCGGCGCCACACCGCCCGATGCTGACGTTCAGAGCTCCTTCATCATCGACGGAACAGGCGATGGCGAACAGCCGCAGGCTCGTGCGGTGCTGGTCGACCAGCGATATTTCGCCGCGCTCCGCATTCCTGTTCTTCAGGGGCGCATCTGGAATGCGGATGAAAACACCCGCGGAGACTTCATCGCGGTCGTCAATCGCGCCTTCGCGACGCGCTATTTCTCCTCGTCCAATGCCCTGGGCCGGCAACTGCGCATTCCCGGTCTCACACCCCATAATCGCTACCAGGCCCACTCGGCGCAAAGCACCGCCTGGCGTCAGATCATCGGTGTCGTCGGCGATGCGCGCAACAACGGCGTCGATCAGCCCGTGATCCCCGCGATTTATATTCCGTACACAGCTCTGATACCGGCCTACGCGCAGTACCTCGTCCGCACCGAGGGCGATCCGCTCACTTGCCTGCACTCCATCCGCGCCGCTATTGCATCCGTCGCTTCCGACCAGCAGATCTCCAGCAGAGCCTCCGCCTTCAACGGCACCTTCACCCTCAGCGAGGCCATCGAGCGCGACGCACAGTACAGCCGCCAGCGGCTCTTCTCCACTCTGTTTGGCGTTTTCTCTGCCATGGCGCTGGCGTTGGCGCTGGTCGGCATCTTCAGTGTCGTCGCTTACAGCGTCGCGCAGCGCACTACGGAGTTCGGTGTTCGCCTGGCACTCGGCGCACCGCGCGCGCACGTCCTGTGGATCGCCGCGCGCATCGCGCTCGTCAGCGCGGCCGCGGGCATTGTCATCGGTCTCGCCTTTGACAGCTTTCTCGGCGCCGTCCTCGCTCACTGGATGCAAAGCGTCTTTGCCGCAGGCAGTCTGTTTGTAGCTGCCGCGCTCCTCGCCGTCAGCGCACTCATCGCATGTCTGTTGCCCGCTCGTCAAGCTGTCGTCGTCCCACCCGCCGAAGCTCTCCGCTGTGAATAAAGTGTGTCCTATCTGACCAGAGCGCGCGGATGCCCTGTGCGTGAGTCACTTCAGGACGAGCAAATGACATTTTGCAGTTTTGAACTTATGACAACGGCCAGTATAGAGTGACCGGCGCCGATGCGCTGATCGTATCAGCCAGAATCAGCTGGCTCTCGATATTCACCTACCGACGACTAGGGTCAGGCAGATTGTTAAAGGCAAGGGCTCTGTAACCCGAAGACCTCTCCGGGTCACGGCGGGATGGTATCTTCATCTGTGACTATGCGAACCCTCACCAGAAAATCTCTAATCGTCGCCACTGTAATAGCCTTTGCTGGGCCTGCTTTTGCGCAACAGGCTGAGCCCCAGATGAAGCATCAGGATACGGAGGTGTACGCGCCGGTGCCCCCGACCGTGACACCGGGCAAGACCGAGACCGACCCGCCGTCTGATGCCATCATTCTCTTCGACGGAAAAAACCAGGACGAGTGGGTAAGCGCGCAGGACCACACGCCTGCGCGGTGGATTGTGACTGACGGCACGCTGAAGGTGAGCAAGGAGCATGGCGTTGGCAATATCGAGACGAAGAAGGCCTTCAAGGACTACCAGCTGCATATCGAGTGGAAGATCCCGACGACGATCACAGGATCGGACCAGGCGCGTGGCAACAGTGGCGTCTTTCTGGCCTCAACCGGGCCCGGCGATGCGGGCTACGAGCTGCAGGTGCTGGACAACTACAACAACAAGACCTATGTGAACGGGCAGGCCGGCTCGATCTACAAGCAGGCGATTCCGCTGGCGACGCCTTCGCGCAAGCCCGGCGAGTGGCAGACGTACGACGTGGTGTGGACAGCGCCGCGCTTCAACGGCGACGGCTCGCTAGAGACCCCGGCATTTGTGACAGTCTTCTTCAATGGGGTCGTGGTGCAGAACCACTTTCAGGTAGAAGGACAGACGCTGTTCGTAGGCAAGCCGTTCTATAAAGCCTACGACCGCGCGCCCATCAAGCTGCAGGCACACGGCGACAAGAGCGAGCCGATCAGCTTTCGTAATATCTGGGTGCGTGAGTTGACATTTGATCCTACTTACAAGAAGTAGTCCTCCAGACAAATAAAAAGGCTCTAAGCGTCAGTTGATGTAAGAGCCTTTTTATTTCTTCTAAGCCTTCAGCGGCCAAGCCGACTTGCCGCCGTGGTGAAAGGCATAGTTACCGATATGCCCAGCGCGTGCTGCGGCCACGCCGGCCTCGACAGGGGCATTAGGGTCTCTGCGGCTCTTGATGCAGTCGAAGAAATTGCGCGTGTGAGCGATGGTGCCGTCCTCAAAGCTCTCTTCTTTCAGCACCGGGTTGCGGTCGCCCTTCACGCCTTCGTGCCAGATGGTCATACCACTGCGGTTGATCTTCAGTGTTGCCTCGGTGCCACGGAACTCGAGGCCGCCGTCGTCGATAGACGATGCCATCATGCCCTCATAGACGACATTGAAGTTCGGGTAGCGGAAGGCAGCCTGGATTGTGTCGGGGCACTCCCACTCCTGATAGATGAGCTTGTCGCCTAGCATGAAGGCGGCCGAAGGCTCGTCGGATTTCATGGCCCAGTGCACGACGTCGATCCAGTGGGTAAATAGGTCCGTCATGGAGCCTCCCCCGAAATTCCAGAACCAGCGCCAGCGGAAGAACTTCTCAAGCGTAAAAGGCTGCTCGGGCGCACCGCCCAGCCACTTCTTCCAATCCAGCTGCGACTGATCGACTGGCTTCGGCACCCAACTGAAGCCATAGTTCTGCCACCAATAGGTGCGCACCTGCGGTACCTTGCCCAGAGCACCTCCTTGTATGAGGTCAACTGCGTTGCGGAAGTGCGGCCAGCTGCGCTGCTGCATGCCGCACTGCAGAATCTGATTGCTCGAGCGTACCGCGCGAGTCAGCACAGCGCCCTCTTCGAGCGTGTGCGTAACGGGCTTTTCGAGATAGACGTCCTTTCCTGCTGTCAGGGCTGCGGTGGCGATGCGGACGTGCCAGTGATTTGGCGTGGCGATAAAGACTGCGTCGATGGTCTTGTCGTCGAGTACCTCCTGATAGTCGACATGCTCGGTGGCAGTGGCGGCATTGTCGCGTGCCTTGATTTCGGCGCGGCGGGGAGCATAGACGTCGCAGACGGAGACGATCTCAAATGGCACGCCACTCTGATCGGCCGAGTCCAGCACACCCTTCATGCGACCGCCCGCGCCTATGACTCCCACATGTAGCCTTTCGTTTGCGCCAAAAACTTTGGTCGATGCCACGGCCGTAAGCCCGCTAGCGATAAGAAAGCTACGTCGGTTGAGAATTAGAGACATGAAACTCCTTGCAATTTGAAGTTTCGAGGATAGTAACAGAGCTAATTGTGCCGCTTTGAGATCATGCGTAGGATCAGGCGTCGTCTTTGTATTTCCGAGTATGAAGGTGATGGCTCCTGGCCTATAACTGTGTGTCGTCGATCCGAGTGACAACTACGGGACCAGCCCTATGATCGGCATCTTCATTGACCACTTCTGCTTCAAGCCCTAAGTTGGGGACATGCGTCTTAGCTTGCTCATTGCTCTCTTCGTCTGCCCCGCGGTCGCTCAGCCTCCTCTCCAGCAACAGATTCGTAATATTGCAGCAGACGCGCACGCAAAGGTATCCACTGCCTGCTCGCTGCCCGGTACGCCGCTGAACTGCGACCTCGATGCGGAAGCCCACCCGCCAATGCAGTCCGTGTTCAAGCTGCCGCTTGCTCTGACGATCTTGCATCAGGTGGAACAGGGAAAGTTCTCGTTGGACCAGTCGATCCGTTTCCAGCCTGAGGATCTCATTCTGCCCATGCCATATAGCCCACTGCAGGACAAATACCCACAAGCAGGTGTCGATGTACCGTTGCGAACTCTACTGCAGATGACGGTGGCTCTCAGCGACAATACAGCGGCAGACATCTTGCTACGAATTGCGGGCGGTCCAAAGACCGTCGAGGACTATATTGCTGCCCTGGGAGTCACGGGGTTTCATCTGCAAGACGGAGAGCGCGCTCTTCATCGCAATCATTCTCTCCAATATCGGAACTGGTTCGAACCACAGGGAGCCGTTCAGCTTCTTCGCACAGTCAGCGATCACTCGCCACTGACAATGGAGCACACTGGGCTGCTGCTCGCTTGGATGGGGTCTTCAAGAGCATCGCGTCTCGGTCTGGACCTTCCCGAAGGGACGACGGTGGCCCATAAGGGCGGAACTTCGGACACAGACAATGGCATTACGGCCGCTACCAATGACATAGGACTGATCGCATTGCCGGATGGACGGCAGCTTGCGATCGCCGTTTTTGTCACTGACTCGACCGCTGATAAGGCCACCCGACTCAAGGTCATCGCACGAATCGGCAGAGCGGTCTACGACTCCGCCACACGTTTGCAGATTCGATAGCGAGGAACAACCGCGCTTCTTCATTGGTGATTGAAGTCATGGTCCTCTCCTGCTTTCGGCTAGATGGCTTGCTCGTTTTCCGCGAGCTGATTATTACAACGACCGACGGCAGGTGCTGCGACTTTAAGTTTCAACGCAGGACTTGTGCTGTGGCTGCTTCGGTCACCGCGGAGTAGCCGTGCTCCACGATCTCCTCTGCTCTACCGCGGTAGATGTCGAGGTCTTCTGGCGCCCATGTGCCGAGCCCGTCTACATATCGGTTGCACATACAAAAAACGGCGGCGATGAGAACTGTGTCGTGAATCTCCCGATCGGTCGCGCCCTGCTCACGGGCGGCCGTCACATCTTCCTCTGTTACTTGCTTTCCACCTTGCTGCACTTTGCCCGCGATGTTCAATAACGCTTTCAACCTTGGAGAGATACCAGCGTTCGCCCAGTCCGTTTTCACGGCCTGCACTAGTTTTTCATCATGATTGAGGTGGGCAGCTGCAACTGCGCCATGAATGGTCTGGCAGAAGAAGCAGTCGTTCCGCCAGGACACATGAGTGGCTATCATCTCGCGCTCGCCAGGAGTCAGCGTACTTTCACCACGAAGAAGTATGTTCACAAGTGCATTGATGGGCGCCGCGGTTTCAGGACGAAAGGTCATCAAGCCAACGATGCCGGGAAGCTCCCGACCCAACTCTGGATGAATGGCAACTCAATGTAAGCCATGCAGATTTACTCCTCCCGATGAATACGGGGACGTTTGCCAGTCAGCCGACGATCGACTGTTCCTGCATCCGCGCATTCTGGATAGTATCCGGAGACATGTTCGACGCGCCTCATCCAAAAGGCTGACAGAACTGCCAACCTTCAGATGCTTGTGATTCATAACGCATTCCGCGATGATGCGTTCCACACTCTTCTCCTGCTCTACAGGAACGCTTGCTTCCATGGCTTTGACAAATTCAGCGAACGCGGTAGCCCTTTGTCCCGAGAACAGCTTCAGCTATCCAGGTTGGCGCGTCGTAGTAGTTTGCCATCTCGGGGTGCTCGTGGGCTTCGCCACAGTATTCATTTACAGCTTCAGCCTCATGGTGAAACCACTGCAAGAAGAATTTGGCTGGAATCGTGGACAGATTTCTCAAGCCTTCAGCCTAGCAGCTATTTCAGTTGCGATTTGTTCTCCCTTTATGGGCAAGTTGTTTGACCGGTTTGAGCCGCGAAAAATCATCGCTGCTTTCATGGCGGCTTTTGGTCTTGGACTGGCTTCCCTCGCGTGGCTCACGCCGCATCTTTCCCAATTTTATTTAAGTGCTGTCCTCATAGGAGTCGCGGGGTCGGGGACCTATCAACTCGGATATGCACGTATTGTGACCAATTGGTTCGAGCGGCGGCTCGGAGCGGCGCTTTCCATTGTGGTCGCGGGCTCTGGAGCCGGATCTTTCATCGTTCCTCCGCTTGTACAGCACCTGATCGCAACTTATGGATGGCGGCACACCTACCTGCTATTGTCCGGACTGCCATTGCTGATCGGAGCACCGCTCACACTCCTTTTTGCCCGGTCCCCGAGCATCCATGCAACTCGGAAAACTGGCAATGTTGTCGCTCTAGAGAGCTCAGGCGCGACATGGCGGCAAGCGATTGTATCTCGCAAATTCCTGCTGCTGGCTCTAGGTGTCTGCTGCGTTTCGTTGAGTGAAAATGGCGCACTTGCTCACCTGGTGCCAATGCTCAGTGATCGCGGAATCAAAGCCAGTGATGCCGCTCTCATCGTTTCGATCCTCGGCGCATCGAGTCTGGCAGGCCGCCTACTGCTCGGTTGGTTGCTCGACTATCTTGAGGGCTCGCACATTGCAATGTTTTCTCTACTCGCGGTTGGGATCGGGATTTTTCTTCTGGCACATTCGCACTCGTTTCGATCTGCTGCACCGGCGGCTCTTATTGCAGGACTGGGAGCGGGTTGCGAGCTTGATCTGATCCCTTACATGCTCAGGCGTTACTTCGGACTCCGTGCATTCTCCTCTCTCTATGGTTTGGTCTATAGCGGATTCGCCGTCGCTGGAGCGATAGCGCCCCTCCTGTTGGGCCGTATCTATGACAAGACAGGATCGTACACGGGAATACTCTCAATTTTCTCGGGAATCACTGTATTAGCCGGTATCGGCATGTCGCTACTACCCGCGTACGGCGATGCTGCGCAGCAGACGTCGGCGCAAAGCGACTCAATTTCAGCCCCTCCAGAATCTCTTCTCACCGCAGAAAACAGGAGTATCTCTTGAAGGCAATTAAACAGACGCCTACCTATCTTCCCGAAGTCGAAGCGAATCCTCAGCCGAGCCCATATGCCGATCTTATTCGTGTAGCAAAGGACTCTGGCCGCGAACATTGGCAGATATGGAACCTCTTCGCCTTCCGACCGGAAGTCACCTCTCATCTGGCAAGCTTCACCGAAGGCGTGATGCGCGGCCCCGCTCCTATTAGCGGAGGTCTGCGCGAGCTTATCGCGGCCTATACTTCGTGGACTAATGCGTGTGAATTCTGCTGGCGTTCGCACGCTGCCGTTGCCGCCGAGATGCTGGGCAGCGAAGAGTTGGTGCGATCGGTATTGAATGATCTTGAATCGTCAGCGCTTCCGGAAGCGGAAAAGGCCCTGATGCGTTTCGCTCACAAGATGACGAAGCAATTGCCGGATATGGCCGACAACGACGTCGCCGCGCTGCGCGAGCTGGGCTGGAACGACGAAGCCATTTACTACACCATCCTCGTCGTCGCGCTCTTTAACTTTTACAACCGCTGGGTGACCACATCAGGTGTTCATCCCGTCTCGGACGAAGCTCATCGCCTGCACGGCACGCGCCTCGCTCTCAGCGGATATGAACCTAAGAATAGGCTCGCGGGCATACACGCGTCGGGAATGCAGCTCGCAAAACCCTGAGCTTCCTTATAGGGAAATACAAAAAGAGACCGCCAAGTGCGACTCAACACGCGAGACACGAATTACTTTTGAGAGCCAGTCATGACACGCAACCTATTCCAGAAAATTCTCTTTCTGTTCTTCCTTATCAGTGCGGCATCTCTTCCGGCGCAGCAGCTCGCCATACTCAATGTCACTGTGACCGATCCCTCGGGTAGCCTGGTCCCCGGCGCACACATCACGGTCAGCAACTCGAGCACCGGCTTGTCACCCGGCGATTCCCACACTCGCTATGAAGACCAAACTGAGTGTGAACACGGTGAAGAAAGCATTCATCGAACTGGAGAGCCGCCGCGTCATCGAGAAGATGAAACGCTTTAAGAATGCTGAGCAACTGTCCAATGACTACATTCTTTTGCATCCTGACGAGTGGATAAAAACGCTTGAGGGAGTGGGTCAAGCCGTGGCTGACGTGGGTCGCGCGGTGACGGAGGGTGGGTCACAGGATGGCTACAAACAAGACTCCAGTGAACAAGACTCCAAATTAAATAAGACTCCAATAGAACAAAACTTTTGGGAACAAAAGCGTCGTGTTCAAGGAGAAAGACCACGCTTTCTTTACAAACCGAGAATATGAAGCAGAATTTCGCTCCGCATATTTTTAGCTCCCATTCCTTCTTGACGGTCATAGAAAAGTCTTCTTCGTTACTGCTCAAGATGAACCACGGTGCAGATAGAACTGCGAGAAAAAGGAGTGAAGAGTCTGAACTAAAAAGGAGGATCAGTTGAAGAAGAGAATCAGAAGATTAAAAAACATGCACTCGCCAACCCTGGCGATTGTCGAGCAGGGCTTGATCGACCGTAAGTGCGCCGACATCCGACGAAAGGAAATGCGGGATCAGGATCCACAGCCACGACTACCAAACCACGAAGAGGCGGCTACGATGTTCGGCAGAGAGGAACACCGCATCAAGCAGTACATCGAAGACGGTCTGCTCACTGGTTATCTAGTCGTGAATAAAAAGGGCATCGAGACATGGCGCATCTATCCAGAATCCATCGCCTGCGTAAAAGCCGGATTGAGTCAAGCTTTAGCACTGACAGTCAAGGCGCGTAACCTCGAAGGATACAAACGTCGTAACGGTAACCTGATGAATCCGTCTTTGGCGACTCCTGAATTTCGTTGTGAGTGAACACGCGTTGTATTTCGAGTGTCCGATTCTTGAAGTCAAAGTCTGACCACTTCAATGCCAACATCTCGCTCACGCGCAACCCAAGCGCACCACACACGAGAACCATCAGGTTGTACGGCTCTGGTAACGCATTGACAACAGCTTTGAACTCCTTGGGAGTGATGATCGTGATTGACTTCTCTCGCTTCGATGACCCTTTGATCTCGACGAGTTCCATAGGGTTTCGTCCAACGGGTATGTACTCCCAGAGCATCGCCAGATCGAGCAGGCGTGAGATGAGGTTCCGTGCTCTGACTTTCGATACAGCACCAAAGGACAGACCGTCTATCCACTTCTTTACCTCACCCGCCGTAACGTTCGGGATTCTGTATTCACTCCATTTCGGTCTGACGTGGAGATTCAAGAGACTCTTGTTGGTGTTCTGGGTGCTGTGCTTGAGCTTAGGTAATTCCTCTGCGATGTACCCTGTCAATTAACGACCCGAACGTTGACGCGCCCAGCAAGCGTATTGCTATTCAGTGACGCCAGCTGCCCTTGTACAGCTTTGCGGACATCCCGCTCTGTTTTGTAGATAGCGGAATCGAACGTTTGCACTCTGGCTTTACGCTGGCCTGATTCATCGGTAGCATAGTACCTGAACTCCCATGCGAAACCGTGGGAGCGAGGAACCTTACGGATGCTGCCATGTTGATAACGCTGACGAGTGACTTTGAATGTGGGCTTCATGGTGAAACCCATTCTACGCTCTCAGTGGGGTTGTATGGTTGGAAAATCCCGTAAGTTATTGAAGCGGGAGTAGTTCAGTGGCAGAACGTCAGCTTCCCAAGCTGAATGTCGCCGGTTCGATCCCGGTCTCCCGCTCCAAAGAATCAATGATTTAGTCGAATGTAATATTTACATTAGAACAGTTGTGAGAACACTTACCGGGTACCTGAAAAGATGGGGTCAACCTGATGTGGCTTAATACTTCGCGTATCGTTGTGGTTCTCGGACTAGCTACGACGCTGGCCGCCCTCATCCAGATACTCATCGGGGCCAACATCATTGTGCTGGCACTGGCGCTCGTTTGTATCGCCTGCGGACTATACGGGTTCTGGCTGTTTGGGGTCTTCAACCTCGGCGGTTGGTTCTGTCTGGTATACATGGCCGGTAACGTTCTAATCGCCTTCCACGCGAAAACGGTTCTCTTGCAGCCGGTGAACTCGCACCTTAGAGCGCCGCTTGATGCTTTCGGAGTACAGGCCATCTGCTGTGCTGCCCTGCTATTGGCATTGATTATCGCGTACTGGATTCCCGTGGGAAGACCCCTGACCCCGCCTATTACCGACCTGACGACGCTCAAGTTTGTATCGACGTGGTGCTTAATCATCGGCTTCGGCTTCCACGTGGTTATGATGGTGCTGGCACGTGCAGGCGATCAGGATACCAGCTATGGCGGCCTCAATGTATTCGAGCACCTAATGTATCTCGGGATCGTCGCCCGCACGGCCCTGGTGATGCTACGCAGCGATGGCAAGCGCATGCTCGACCCGGTCCTCATTGTCGCGCTCGGGGCTGCTGTGCTTTCCGGCGTACTCTCCACAGGCAAGTCTGAAACGTCGCTGCCGGTCGCGTGCTTCGTGGCTACTGTCCTGTTCTTCAAAGGCAAGCTCCCGAGGCGCTACGTCGTTGGCTTGGTGATTGGGGTAATCCTCTTTCTGGCTACCGCGCCTATCATCCTCACGTTTCGCTACATGGGCCTGCGTAACATGCCGCTCGACAGGGAAGTCTCAACCCTTGAGAACATGCTGCCGATGCTGCTCGATTATAGAGAGCTTGCGTTGCTGGCAGGGAAACACGCACGCAGTAAGAAATCCGTACCCTACGATTACTATGGCAACCATGAAGGCCAACTGATCTTAGGGCGATTTTCGTCCATCCAGCAGATTGACCCAGTCGTCGATGCGGTAGAGGAAGAGGGTGAGATGGGAGCGGGTATCCTGATTGACGGAATCCGGTATAACCTGCCGAAAGCGCTGGACCCGGACAAGCCCACAACCATTGGCGGGTTGATGATTGTGAAGACGCTCGGTATCTATACGGGAGGCGGTGGGTTTCCGACTGTGCCGCTGGCTGCTGTGGTCTTCGCGGCCTATGAATGGCTGGGGATTGTATTCATTCCCTTAGGGCTGTTTACGGCCTATTTGCTGATGCTCAAAAAGCTGTCGTGGGATTTACGCGGCAACATATTCACGATCTTCATCCTGGCTACACAGTTATCGGGCATCCACAGCGCCGAGTGGCGGCACTACACAGGATATTTGCTTCGAGACATTCCGCTGCTGACGATTACCTATTTGCTCATGCAGAAGGTGGCTGGCCTATTAACGCGCCGTCAGCGGGAGTTTAGTCCCGGCTTCTTTAGTTTGTTGTATATGAATCCAGAGAGCAGAATCAGCGATAGCGACCCAACGATGTAGCGCATATGGTCTGCCTCAACGAACAGGCTCAAGAGGAAGATTACAGTGCCCGCGACGCCAAGCACAATCGCCGGATTGGACGACCGAACAGACCGAATCAGGCGTTGCATCGTGGTCCCTTCGGGGCGGCGCCGGATATGCAGCTTCTGTTCGATGACCTTCATAGCCTCCTTCTCTTCACGATCCCTTCAGTCTGTGGTGATCCAAACACCCATCCACCCCATGCAGGCTCGAGCTCCATTGGCGCAGCGCCGCGGAGAGCTCCTCATGCATCGGCACATCATTCTGGTGGAATTCGTTCTTCGTCAGGTTGATATGCTTTCCGTCCACCGAACGCAGTACGTGGATAACACCAGCCTTGAAGTCATGGAGTCTTCCCACCGTAGACCGAAGGATCTCCGAGATGCCCATACCCGTCATCATGGCCACCTGCACCATCATCTTGGCGGTCGGATCAGGTCCGGGTCGGCAAGCAGCCTCTGGTACACATCAGCATCGAGGCTTCTCTCTTGCGCCCTTCGTTACCTTAATGAGCGAGATAGGGTTGATATCCATCGAAACGTATTCCCACATCATGGCCAGTCGCCACATATTATGAGCCAAGTTGCGGATGTGCTGGCGTGTCTGCCTGCTCATCTCCTTGCCTTGACGGGTCTTCAGATCGTTGAGCCAGTTCTGTATCTCGATGGCTTGATTGCGTCCAGCCGTCGATCGTCGAACTTGTCACGCAGGTACTTGAGGTTGCCGAGGTTCGTTTTCTGGGTGTGCAGGCGCAGCGTGGGCAGCACGTCCGCGATATAGCGGTCAGCCAGATCAGAGAAGGTAACGACGGGAACAGGCTCATTGATGCTCGCGCGAATCGTTTCAGCGGCCTTCTCAGCCTTGGCGCGAGTAGGGAACTGAGTGAGTGCACGGTGCTTCACGTCGATTTCCCCTGTTCAGTTCTGGACAGCCCTTTCCGCAGATGGACACTCTTATCCCGCCGTTCTCATGTAGACAATCAACATTACATTGTACTTATGTTGTCAATCAACATGGAAATCAAATTGCTCCTCTAGATACAGATGGACAAGGAGGTTTTCCATGAGCATAGGGCACGACTTTCGTCGTAGGTTGTCAACGCGTTTGACGAAGATATCAATCACCCTGTTTCAGATCGCTTGTTCAGGAGTTCTCAGCGGAATGGGTTTGTGCGCAAATGCGCAGATCCTAACGAAAGAAGATCTGCAAAAACAAATAAAAATCTATGAAGCCGCATCGTTGCAAGCAACGATTCCGAAAGTGCCAGCAATCCAGGCTGGACAGATCTGGTCTCACTTAGGGACGTTGTATCAGGATGCAGGGATGTACGGGCAATCCGAGCGTGCCTTCGAACATGCGATACAGCTGCTCACCGTCGCTCCTGTTTCCAATCCGGACCTGGCGACAGCAATCGATAATTTAGGAACGCTATACATGGAAACAGGGCATGTGAAGGAAGCTGAACATGCAGAATCGAAAGCTCTGAAAATTCGCGAAGAGTCCGACCTGGAATCGGAACTACCCAGAAGCTGGTATCATCTCGCAACCCTTTATCTTCGAGAACATCGTTCTGCAAAAGCCAATGAGTTTGCAGAACAAGCGGCGAATGCATTTTTCGCGGACAGGAATGCCGCTCCTGAAGACAAAATAGGCAGTCTCCTTGTTCTTGCCTCTTCTCTTCGCCAGACCGGTAAATACCCTGAAGCCATCGCCAGACTACAGAGCGCGTTCCAGATGGCAAAAGAGACCTACGGGGCCGACACGCTGCCAACAGGGTTCAGCGCATTCATTCTGGGATACACCTATTGGAAGAGCGGCGATCTTTCGTCTGCCGGCGAACTCATGCAGCGCGGAACAGAGATCATGGGCAAAGAACTTGGATGGAATCACCCGGCCTATCTCATGGTGATGACACAATACGCACGGTTTCTCCGGGACGAACATCGACAAGACGTAGCTCAGGTGATTGAGAAGCAGGTGAAGAGCATGCGCGCTCAGCTCCGTTCCAATCCGGCCTACGATCAAGCTCTGGAGACGACGAATGTCGCGGTGCTCTTTTAGTCCAGCTGGCTATTCCGTCTTCAGCGCCTGCGTGGGGTCAATCGATATCGCGCGGTGCGCGGGCAATGTGGCTGCGAGCAAGCCGACAAAGGAGAGCAGCAGCGCCGAAAGTGCAAAGATGACGGGATCACCTGGACGGATCTCAAATAGGTATCCGTGGATTGCGCGCGCGGCGAAAAATGCCGCAATCCCTCCGGTGAGCACACCGATTGCCAGCAAACCGATGACCTGGCGCATCACCAATGCGAAGACTCTCATACGGGTTGCGCCCAGGGCCATGCGCAAGCCGATCTCGGAGGTGCGCCGCTCTACGTTCCAGGCGACCAGGCCATAGATGCCGATGCAACTCAGCAGCAATCCGAGCAGTGCGAAGAACCCAGACATGACGGACAGCAACCGCTCACGCGCGACCGAGTCTCGGAATGACTGGCTGAACTCAATCGGTGGGATCTCCGGGCTGGATGGGGCCATCTCATGCAGAGTGGCCAGATAAGCTGAATTTGCCGCTGCGGTGCTGCGCGCGTGAATAATGAAGAAAAGTGTAGCTCCCGCATTCGTCATCCATCCCTCGCCAGAAGTGATCGGCAGGTACACAATCGGGGGAGGCGACTCCCGCAGCGAATCATATTTCGTGTCCTGTGCAATCCCAACGATCTGATAATCGTGGAAAGTAGCCACTCCGGTGTCTCTGTGATGGATGACGTTTCGCAGTGTTTTACCGAGTGCCGGTGCACCCGGAAAGTAGAGACGGGCCGCTGCCTGGCTCAGGATGCAGGAGTTGCGATCGGAGTCGTTATTTTGCAGGTCGCGTCCGGAGAGGATAGATATGCCCAGGGTAGAGAAATACTGGGCGGCGATTATATTTTCCATGGCTTCGGCTGGCCGGGCATATTGGGCGTTCTCGGCAGCGACAAAGTCATCGGTCCAGCGTCCGCCCATGAGAGGCGGCTGCGCGGCTACGCTGGCTTCGTCCACTCCGGGAAACTCCTCCATGCGCGCCGCCATGCGGTGATAGAGCGCCACGAGCGCTTCGCCTTTCTCGGGAACGCGGAGGAAGTCGGTCAGGATGAAGACTACGTTGTCGGTGCGATACCCGGAATCCTCGGTGAGCAGTCGCGCAATCGTTGTGCCGAGCAAGCTGGCCACCACGACCAGTGTGAGCGACAGCGCGACTTGAAAGGGAACGAAAAAGTTGCGCAGGCCCGAGCCACCAGTGGATGCGCGTGGATGCGAGTTGCGCAGTGCCGAGTCCACGCTGGTATGGCTGGCGGTCCATGCCGGCGCCATGCCGAACAATAGCGCGCACAACACGGCGCATGCGACTGTCACAGAAAGGACTGCGAAGTTGGGCCGCATGGAAATGGCTTGCTCGGCCTCGGCGTTGCCGAGCATGTGCAGTATCCAAGGTCCCGCCATCCATGCGAGCCAGACACCGAGCAAAGCTCCGGGGAGAGCCAGCATCAGGCACTCAACAAAGAGCTGCGCCATAAGGCGCAGGCGGCCCGCGCCGAGCGCCTCGCGAATCGCAAACTCCTGCTGCCGCGCCGAGGCACGGGCTAGAAAGAGTCCGGAGAGGTTGGCGCAGCAGATCAACAGAACGGCCCCCACCATAATTTGCAGCAGCAACAGAGGCTCGGTGTACTGCGCGCGGAGCTTGCTCCAGCCTGTGCGCGCGGGCTTCACCTCAAAGCGAGCTTTTTCAATGACCGGCAGATGCCGCAGGGCCGGTGGCACAGTCGCATCCAGGATGGACGGGAACAGGGTGTTCATCTCCGCCGCAGCTTGCGCGCGGCTGACACTGGGATTGAGGCGGGCGAAGGTTTCGAGCCACAGGCGTCCGCCATCGTGCTTGGTTGGCCGGCCATAGAGCACGGCCTGGAACTCGATCGGCAGATAGATGTCAGGATGCTCGGCGACGATCACGCCTTCAAACCCGGCTGGCGCCACGCCGACGATCGTTGCGCCGTGGTCAGTGACAGTAATGTGCCGACCGATGACTGAAGGATCGGCGTGATAACGCTCCACCCAGATACGGTGGCTGATGACTGCGGCCAGTCCATCGGGGCCGCCGCCGGGCTGATCGTCTGCTGGAGTCAGCAGGCGTCCGGCAGCGGGACGTACACCCAGCGACTCAAAGGCATTGCCGCTTACGATGGCGCCGTGTATGCCGCTATTGACAGTGCCATCCTTGAAAGGAAAGTCGTAGACGCACCAGGCAAAGATGCCATGGAACGATCGCGACCGCTTCTCGATGGCCTCGATGATCGGCAGATTAAGCGGGGCGTTGCGGCCGTCAGTTTCGGTGGTGCTCACGTCGATCGCCAGTCGCACCAGCTCGCCCGGATCTCGCACCGGCAGGGTGCGCAGCAGCAGCGCGTGGGTCAGCGTGAAGACGGCAGTGTTGGCGCCGATGCCCAGCGCAAGGGTAATGATGGCTACCGCGGCAAAACCCGGCGCTCGCCTGATCTGGCGCGCCGCGAAGCGAACGTCCTGAGCAATCGTGTCCAGGAGCGGTAATCCGCGCCGCAGACGGTACCTTTCTTGGATTTGGGTCATGCCGCCAAAGGCTCGCATTGCAGCTCGTCTGGCATCGTCCTCGGGCATACCGCGTTTGCGGTTCTCCTCAGTAGCAAACTCGAGATGCGAACGAAATTCCTCTTCGAGCTCCTGGTCGAGCTTATTCCGGATCAGGAATGCTTTGCAGCGGCTCAGCAAAGTTCGCAGCCAGTCCATAGCGACACCTAACGTGAGGAAGCGAGAAAGCGCGCCATCGTCGCGGCAACCCTTTCCCAGCTTTCCGTCTCTTTGTCGATTTGTTTCTTTCCGAGGCGACTTAGCGAATAGTATTTGGCGCGGCGGTTATTTTCAGACGTTCCCCATTCGGACTTGATCCAGCCGCGTTGTTGCAAACGAAGAAGAGCAGGATAAATGGTCCCTTGGTTCAGGCTTAGAGTATCGTCGCTCACCTGCTCAATTCGCCGAGCGATGCCGTAACCATGCAGAGGCCCCATGGATTCCAATGTCTTTAACACCATCAGATCCAAAGTGCCTTGCAGTACATCTGATTTGTTCTCGCCCATCTGTCTCCCTGTAGCTTTTCAACAGATACTTTGCGCCTTACTCTATTTGAATGTCAACAGGGGATTCGGATACGGAGACGTTCCAAGGCAGAGATCGAGGATTCAAGAAAGTTCAATTCGGTCTCGTAAAGCCTTAATTTGATCTGAATGAGTAGACATTCACATGAATCAGGCGGTTATACTGGCGGGGCTCTGAATACCACATAAAATCTGGTCATTCGCAAGGGGCGTGAGTGTGCCACGCTCGCAAGATTCGTTCATGGGGGCAAGATGAAAACGGTATCACGTCGGGATATGTTAAAGGCCGGGTTGTTGGCACCCGCTGTAGCGGCAGCGGCGGCATACGGGATGGGCCCAATTGGCGCGGCTGCGATCCAGTCAACACAACAGGAGGCTTTATCGCTTCCGATCGGCGAGGCTGCCGAGGCGGCTAAACCGGGCGCTGGGCGTGAACGACTTCTACTGGATTTTGGATGGCGCTTCCACTTCGGGAATGCGAACGATGCTGCGAAAGACTTTGGATTCGGGGGCGGTCGGTCGGGAAATTTTCAGAAGACGGGTAATTTTATTGGCGCCAGCTCGCTTGCGTTCGATGATGGCGACTGGAGGGCCGTGGATCTGCCGCATGATTGGGCGATCGAGTTGCCGTTTGAAAACGATCCTGCGCTGGCCAGCAAAGGGTTCTATCCGCTTGGACGAAATTATCCTGAGACAAGCGTGGGCTGGTATCGTCGCGTGTTCGAGATTCCCGCCGCGGATGCGGGCAAGCGCATCACGATCGAGTTCGATGGTGCGTATCGGGAGACGATGGTGGTCTTCAATGGCTTTTACATCGGCCGGCATAGCGGCGGATACGATCCGTTCCACTTCGACGTGACTGACTTCACGTATCCGGGTGAAAAGAATATCCTCCTGGTGCGTGTGGATGCCACATTGAGCGATGGCTGGTTTTACGAAGGCGCGGGAATTTATCGGCACGTGTGGCTCGTGAAGACGCATCCGGTGCATGTGAAGCAGTGGGGAACGTTCGTGTCTGCCAAAGTTGAAGGCAATGACGCAACCGTTTCGATTCGCACCGAGGTAACAAATGATGGCAAAGATGCGCAAAACGCGCGTGTGACGTCAACGATTCTTGATCCCTCGGGCAAGCCAGTGGCAAAAGTGGCTGCGGCTCCGGCGTCCATTGAAGTGGATGGAGAGCGAGCCTACGAGCAGACGGTGGTGGTAAAGCGGCCACTGCTGTGGTCGCTCGAAGAGAGAAACCTCTACAGGCTGGTGACCGAGGTGAGCGCGCAGGGTGAGATCGTGGATCGCTACGAGACGCCCTTTGGCATTCGCACGGTGGAATTCGATGCGCAGAAGGGGTTCTTTCTCAACGGCAAGTCCGTCAAGCTGAAAGGGACCTGCAATCACCAGGACCACGCCGGGGTGGGTGCAGCGCTGCCGGATGCCGTACAGTACTACCGTATTCGCAAACTGCAAGAGATGGGTTGCAATGCGATCCGCACATCGCATAACCCGCCGACGCAGGAGCTGCTGAACGTTTGTGATGAGCTGGGGATGCTGGTGTTCGATGAGACGCGCATGATGTCGTCGAATCCCGAGGGACTGAACCAGTTTGGGGATCTGGTGCGGCGCGATCGGAATCATCCGAGCGTCTTTATGTGGTCGATGGGGAATGAGGAAGGTCAGGCGAACACAGAGACTGGGCTGCGTATTCTGACGGCGATGAAGGCGGTCGCGACCAAGTACGATGGCTCGCGACTGGTGTCGATTGCGCCGATCCGGGCGATTGGTGTGGGCGGGCTAGTGGAGTGCGACGTGGTGGGCTACAACTACATGGACCCGGGGGCCGAGGCGTATCACAAAGCGCATCCCGACAAGCCGGTAATTGGAACGGAAACCGTGAGCGCCGTGGGCACGCGCGGGATTTACGTCACGGATTTCGGGAAGGGCTATGTGGGATCGTACGATCCGTACACCACGACGGGCCGAGCGTCGGCGGAAGGCTGGTGGAGCTTTTGCAATGCGCGGGAGTGGCTGGCAGGGGGATTCGTATGGACGGGATTCGATTATCGCGGTGAGCCGTCGCCAAACGGGTGGCCCAACATCAGCTCGCAATACGGGATTATCGATACCTGCGGCTTTCCGAAAGATTCGTTTTTCTACTACCAGTCGTGGTGGACATCGCAGCCGGTATTACACCTGTTCCCACACTGGAATTGGGATGGGATGAACGGCAAAGAGATCGCGGTGTGGGTGTATTCGAACCTGGACAGGGTGGAACTATTTCTGAACGGCCAGAGCCTTGGGGCTAAGGACGTAAAGAAGGATTCGCATGTGGCGTGGATAGCGCAATATGCGCCCGGGACGATCGAGGCTCGAGGTTTCAAAGGCGGTCAGGTGGTGATGATCGCGAAACGGGAGACGACCGGGGCGGCGGCGAAGCTGGTGATGAGGGCGGACCGGCAGGAGATCTCGGCCGATGGTGAGGATGTGGCGATATTCGCGGTCGAAGTGCACGATGCGCAGGGCCTCGTGGTGCCAGTGACCGACAACACGGTGAAATTCCGCGTATCGGGAGCGGGGAAGCACCTCGGGGTCGGGAACGGAGACCCAACGGATCATGAATCGGACAAGGGCACTGTGCGCAAAGCATTCTGCGGATATTGCATGGCGCTGGTTCAGTCCACGAAAACAGCGGGGAGCATCACTGTAGAGGCGGTGTCTCCCGGACTCAATTCCGCCAGCGTAACAATTGCGGCGAGGGAAGTGACGCTGCGGCCGCAGGTGGCGGTCTGGGAGCGGGAAGTGCCGGTGGGTTCGGGCGTAACAGGCCTGTGGAGACCAATCGCAGGCTCGGGTGGCGCGACGGGCCCGCTGGCATCTGACGGCACGACCCTGTTTACGCTGCGGCAGGATGGAAGCAAGTTGACCGGCAGCGTGGAAGGCTCGGGCGGCGGGTTCTTTGGCGGTAGCGATGCGGGCATCCCGATTACTGACGGCAAATTGGACGGCCACAACGTTTACTTCAAAGCCGGAAACAACACGTATTCGGGGTTGCTGGGGGGGGATCAGATCGAGTTGCAGCGTACCGTGGAACTTGGCTCCGCATTGCCACGGGCCGAGGAGTCGACCGGGCCGCGCCCGGCGATTGGGCCACCGCCGGATGGGTCTGATCCATCGCGGAATCCAAACATGCGCTCCCCGTCGAGCATTCCAGTGGTGCTGCATCGGGTAGAGCGGTAACGACGATCTGCATCGCACCCGGATCGAGATTCTTCAGTGTCAGCAGAGTCAACGATCTCTGCAGATGTGCCCAAAGCGGTAAATTGCAGCTGCCGAAGAGGCGGCTTCAGACCCGCACGTATTTGTTGAACCAGTCGATCGTGCGCTGCCAGGCTAGATCGGCCGCGGCTTTGTTGTATCGTTCCGGCGTCGCGTCGCAATTAAAGCCATGGACGGCGCCTGCGTAGATATAACCGTCGTGCGGTACGTGCGCCGCGCTCAGGGCCTGGTCGTAAGCCGGCCATGTCGCGGCCAGTCGAGTGTCGAGTTCCCCGTGATGCACCAGAACCGCCGCCTTAATCTTCGGGATATCCTCTGTGGGGGGAGGACCGCCATAGAACGGCACGGCTGCCGCCAGATCCACTCCCAGTCGCACTGCCAGCATATTGGCGGTCGAACCTCCATAGCAGAAGCCGGTAGCGCCGATCTTTCCCGTGCAGTCAGCGCGTGCCTTCAACCACAGGGCTGCGGCCACCATATCTTCGGACATCTTGTTCTTGTCGATCTTGCTGAACATCTGGCCGCCCTTGTAGTCGTCGCCAGGATAGCCGCCGAGAGAGGTGAGTGCATCCGGCGCAAATGCCATGAAGTTGGCAAGGGCGAGCCGCCGCGCGATATCCTCGATATGTGGATTCAGGCCGCGATTCTCATGGATGACGATGATGCCGGGCAGCTTGGTCACCGTCGCGTCGCGGGTGTCGGCGCTGATAGGCCGCACGAGATATCCCTTGATGCTTCCGTTACCCTTTGGGGAAGGCACGGTTTCGTAGCTGGTCTTGATTCTGTCGTCGGTGCGGGAGACTTGCTGGCCAAGTGCGTAATTCGGCATCAACGCATCGATCATGGTGGCGGCTGCCAGCCCGCCCGCCAGCCGCTGCACACCCTCCAAGAAGGAGCGGCGACTGATCTCACCATGAATGAATTCGTTGTAAAGCTTTATGGCTTCGGGCGGCAGCCTGCGTTCGGTGGTTTCCATCGGTTGACTCCCTCGGGATCATACCATCGGTCCTAGCCATTTGTGATGACTGAACCGCACCTATGCTCAGAAGGTTGCCTTCTCAATCTGCTTCAGCCTTTCCATCAGCAATTCCTGTTCCCGCAGATTTTGAGTCATTGCGATTGCGCGTTGGATTTCCTCATGCGCCTCAGTAAACCTCCCGAGCTTCATGAGCAGGTCTCCGCGAACACTAGGAAGCAGATGGTAGCCAACCAAGGCAGCGTCAGCGGCAAGCCTATCCACCGCATCGAGTCCAGCGGAGGGCCCTTGCGCCATACCAACGGCGACCGCCCGATTCAGTGCCACGATGGGAGACGGGCTGATCTGCAGCAGAGCGTCGTAGAGAAGAATAATTCGCTCCCAGTCGGTTTCTGCGGCTGTGCGGGCCCGTGTGTGACAGGCAGCAATGGCTGCCTGCAAAGCATAGTTACCGGCGCCACCACCCAGTCTTTGCGCTTGTTCTAGCGCGGCCATTCCTCGCTGAATCTGCGCGTAGTCCCACAAAGAACGGTCCTGGTCCGGCAATAAAACTGCCTCGCCCTTTCGTCCCCTGCGGGCCGCAGTGCGTGACGCCTGCAGTTCCATCAAGGCCAGAAGGCCATGAACTTCAGGCTCGCCGGGAAGAAGTTGCACCAGCATGCGTCCGAGCCGCAGCGCATCGTCGCAGAGCGTAGTCCGCATCCATTCTTCCCCTGATGTAGCGGTATATCCTTCGTTGAAGATCAGGTAGACCACCGAAAGCACGGACTCAACTCTCCTGTGTAACTCGTCCTCGCGCGGCGTCTCAAAGGGAACATGAGCCTCAGAGAGAGTTTTCTTGGCGCGAAAGATTCGTTGGCCGAGGGTCTTCTCTGGCACCAGGAAGGCGCGGGCGATCTCCGCTGTGGTGAGGCCACAGATCAGACGCAATGTAAGCGCGATGCGGCCTTCAACTGTAAGGACTGGATGGCACGCTGTAAAGATGAGTCGCAGGACGTCATCATCGATGACTTGATCCAGTGATTGATCCAGAGCATCTGCGAGCCGCTGTTGTTGAAACTCAAGTTCCCGGGCAATCTCCCCGTGCTTCCTCTCGAGCATCTGGCCACGGCGCAAATAGTCGATGGCACGCCGCTTCGCTGCCGTCATCAGCCAGGCAGCTGGATTTTCAGGGATGCCTTCTTCGGGCCACTGCTCCAGGGCCGCGACAAGCGCGTCCTGGGCAAGTTCCTCCGCAATGCCGATATCGCGGGTAACGCGGGCAATCCCGGCGATGAGCCGTGTGGACTCGATCTTCCACACGGCCTCAATCGTCCTGTGAATGTCCCTCATGCCTTCGCGGCTGCCGAATTCGGGAGACTCTCAAAGCCTTCGGCTGCCTGCTGCACATCCTCAGGGAAATCGCCCATCTCGTGAATCTGGCGCACTTCGATGATCTCGTTGTTGGACATCGGCGCTCGCTTTGCCCATTCGATTGCTTCTTCGCGCGAGCGCACCTGAATGATCCAGTAGCCCCCTATGGCTTCTTTGGCCTCAGCAAACGGCCCATCCGTAACTGTGGCCTTGCCTTCTGAGTATGAAATCCGCGCCCCCGTCGAAGGCGGAAAGAGCCCATCGAGCGCGAGTAGGACGCCCGCTTTTTGCAGGCTCTTGTTGTACTCCATCATCTTTGCCACGGCTTCAGCACTGGGAACTGCGTCCGGCGCTGCCGATTCATACCCTTTGGGGATCACTATCATCATGAAACGCATTGATTCTTCTCCTTGCCTTCAATTCCAGCCTCATTGGGCCGTTCTATCTACATGTCGAACACGGTCAAACATTTTCTACTACTCCACGATAAAAAATTAGAGAGATTTGCAGGCGGGATAAAATCGATCGTTGGTACTTTCGTGAGTCTATGTCGCCTGATAGATAGAGATGAATAATCCGTGGCTGCACTGGTGGACAGATTCTGTTTCATTGCTCCATCAACCGACGTTTCCGCGCCTTCTGGTTGCGTTGCTCCTGGGCATCTGCATAGGAGCCGAAAGGCAATGGCGGCAACGCGCTGCTGGGCTGCGCACGAACACGCTCGTTTGCCTGGGTGCCGCAGCCTTTGTTGATCTTGGTCTAACCATCGCTCCGAATACAACACAGGTCATCGCATATGTTGTCTCAGGTGTAGGCTTCTTGGGTGCGGGCGCCATTATGAAGGACGGGGGCAGTATTCGAGGCCTGAATACCGCGGCCACGCTTTGGTGCTCTGCTGCAGTAGGGGCCTGTGCAGGTTCAGGCGAGATGCTGGATGCGGTTTTTGTGACGATTCTTCTGCTTGGGGTAAACTCCGCGCTGCGGCCCATTGGCCGATTCATCGATCAGCGTTCGCTTGCACGTATAAACGTGAAAATTTTTTACCGGGTGCGGTTGATCTGCGAGGCAGAACATCGCGTCGAGGTAGAGCGTCAAGTGACTTGCGCCATCGCTGAGCGCTCACTTGTTTTACGCGAGTTGGCCACGGAAGAGTCCGAGGAAACGGCAACCACTCTGGTCCAGACCGTAGTCGAGTCAAGCACTCGAGACCGCGCATTGCTTAATCGATTGGTGGAGGAGCTACGAGCACTACCATGGGTCGAATCTGTGGACTGGATTGAGACAGAAGCCGACGCAGAATAACGCTGTATTGGGCGGCGTGCGGACGCTAGCTGCTGAGAGATGCTCGTTTTTAAAGGACCGATATTCGAGAGAGAGCCGGACAGCTTACTCTGAATGCATGACCGGAAATGATAAGACGATTCGCGCAGGGTTAATTGGCTACGGCTATGCCGGAAAAACCTTCCATGCTCCACTGATCCAGTCGGTGCCGGGTCTGGCGCTGAGTGTCATAGGGTCCAGCAAACGAGAGGTCGTGGGGGCCAAGTATCCCGGCGTCCTTGTCTGTTCCGCCGAGGAAGTGCCAATCCATCCGGATATCGATCTGGTCGTGATCGCCAGCCCCAATGAGAGCCATTTTCCTCTTGCCGCCGCCGCTCTGCGTGCAGGGAAAGATGTCGTCATCGATAAGCCCTTTACCGTGACTCTTGCGGAAGCTCGTTCGCTCGCGGAGATTGCGGAGAAGCACAACCGGATTCTGTCCGTCTTTCATAACCGGCGATGGGACAGCGAGATTCTTGCCGCAAAGGCAATTTTAGAGACAGGTGTGCTCGGCGAAATATCGCATTACGAGTCTCACATCGACCGTTTTCGTCCGGTCGTGCGTCAACGCTGGCGCGAAGATCCAGGTCCGGGCGCGGGATTGTGGTTTGATCTTGGACCTCATCTGATTGATCAGGCGTTGCATCTCTTCGGGCTTCCGCATGCGGTAAACGCCAGCTTCGGAATTCTGCGCAAGGGAGGGCGGACTGATGATTGGGCCCATGTGCAGCTGATCTACGATCATATGCGAGTCGTTCTCCATGCCTCATTGCTGGTGTCGGGCGGAGGTCCGCGCTCTGTGCTTCACGGCACGCAGGGGAGCTGGGCGAAGTTCGGCGCGGATGTGCAAGAACAACAACTGATGAGCGGTATGCTCCCCGACGATCCGGCGTTTGGCCATGACCCCAGTCCTGGCATCATATACAACGGGGCAACCGGTACGCAGACGGAAGTGCCGTCGCCGGCAGGCAACCAGCAGGGATACTACGCCGGCATCAGAGATGCCATTCTTGGCAAAGGCCCGGTTCCCGTTCCAGTAAAGGATGCTGTCGCCTGTATGGCCATTCTAGAGACGTCCTTTGAGTCGGGAGCCCGAGGTCAGGTGTTGCCTCTTCCGCTTACCGCCGACGAGCGCGCCGTATGGAAGGAATGACCTCGCAGATCGCTGGTTGTAGAAGTGTGCGCCGCATAGAACTGCTTATCCACGTTCTCAACAGGAGATGCTCTAAGAGCAAGCGGCAAGATAGGCTCGTATCATGAGGACTAGCTCCTCGCTGAGGGGTTGGTACTGCTTCTCGGGAGAAGGAGATTCGAGAAGTCTTCTGCTTACGCCACCCATTGCGCCCTGAATCATTGAAGCAACAAGCTGCGGATCTTTTCCCAACGGTTGAGGCGCGCTTGCCAGCATGGACAGAATTGCTTTATTCACCCGTGCTCCCGCATCTTTTGCAATTCTCAATCCGTCCACATCGGAGCTGACGGAGTACAGAGCAAGGCTTGTCTTCAAGTCCTTTATCTTCGCTTCGAGAAATGTGTTCACGATTCTCGTCACCATCTGCGGAAGTGGGCTGCCTCTCTCTTCCTGGCAAACTTTCTCAAGGGCCTCGGCAACGGACTCAAGATGATTCCTCAATGCGGCCTGAAGCAGCGCGCTCTTATTGGGGAAGTATTGGTAAAGAGTTCCCACCGACACCCCTGCGCGATGCGCCACGCGTGTAGTGGTCAACTGCTCTTTCCCGACATCGAGCAAAACCTGAATCGTGGCTTCCAGAATGGCGTTCACACTCGCGGTAGAACGCGCCTGAACAGGCGATTTACGCGGCTGCAACAGCGTTTGTAGAGGACGGGGCAAATGCGAACTCCTAATCTGAAGCCTCCTTCATCTAATCATGTGAGCGCGGAAAACGCGACCAATCGATCGAAGGAGACACAGAATGACAAACCAGAGCCGCCTCGGGGGTGCCTTTACCTTTCTCGGAAGCGCGATGACAGTCAACCGCATGGGCTATGGGGCGATGCAACTGGCTGGGCCACACGTTTGGGGACCGCCGCGTGACAGGGACCAGGCATTAGCCGTGTTGTGTGAGGCAATTGCCGCCGGAGTGAATCATATCGACACCAGTGATTTTTATGGCCCGCACGTGACCAATCAGATCATCAAGGAGGCGCTCCACCCGTATCGGGAAGACTTGATCATCGTGACCAAAGTTGGTGCTCGCCGCGGCGACGACAGTTCCTGGATTCCAGCCCTTTCTCGCCAGGAACTCATCGACGGCGTGCACGACAACCTTCGCAACCTTGGCGTAGACGCTCTGGACGTGGTCAACCTCCGTGTCGGTGGGATAACGGCCCCTGGGAATGACCCGATTGAAGCACCCTTCTCGGTTCTTGCGGAACTCAGGGCCCAGGGCAAAATTCGGGAACTGGGGCTCAGCAACGTGACTGCCGCACAAGTTGCCGAGGCGCAGGGGATCGCTCCGATTGTGTGCGTTCAGAACTTCTACAACGTGGCCCAACGCACCGACGACGGTCTGGTTGACGGCCTTGCCGCCCAAGGTATCGCTTACGTGCCGTTCTTTCCCCTCGGAGGATTTACTCCATTGCAATCGTCTGTGCTGGAATCGACGGCAGCCACTCTGGAGGCTCCGCCCATGCAAGTCGCGCTTGCCTGGTTGCTGCAGCGCAGTCCCAACATGCTGCTGATTCCCGGCACATCCACCCTCCAGCATCTCCGCGAAAACCTGAGGGCGGCTGAACTCAACTTGTCTCCGGAGATAGTCGAACAGCTGGATTCGATCGGAATAGTAGCGAGCAATTAAAGTACCCGCTGCAGATTGACAATACGGTGCGGGGGCAGCCGACCTTATCTGTCGTGCAGCAACATCCTACAAGGTTTGCGAATCCGGTTTATCCAACAGCTTTTGAAAATGGTCTACGAAATGCGCTACATGCAGGCCGTCCGCGAGTGCGTGGTGCACATGAATTGATACCGGCATCGTACGGCGGCCGGCTGTCTCAGAAATCTTGCCGAAAGTTATCCGGGGCGCAGAATCGTCTTTGGAGAAATCTCGTGCGTGCGAGATGGAAGTGAAATCGAACCAGGGCAGCGTCGAATAACGAATCAGATTGGCTTCTGAGTATTGCTCCAAGTCATCCCGCTGCCGCACCCGTTCCACCTCGATAAAAGCCTCGCTCACAAATTCCTCGATGCGCTCACGATAGCGATAATGACCGAATCCGATGGTACCGTTCGGACGTCCAACCGCGCTGCCGCCATTGACTTGTTCATAGCGCCAGACCGTGCCATCGACGATGCGTGTCCGGAAGCTCTCAACCTGCTGCGCGGCTACTAGTGAACGATGTAGAAGTGACAGAAAGACTGAGAGGTCATGCTCCTTTGCGTAGTTGTAGGTTGTGGTGCAGTCTACGCGAATGCACACACCGTGGTAGGGCTCGCTGAAGGCCCCGAAGTAATTGAAGAGAGCGCGGCGCTCCCATGTCTCCAGATTAATTTTCTGCTTTCTTTCATTGCCAAGTTCCCGCATATTTTTTATGCTAAACCGCCGAGTCGTCGCCACGCGTCAGGCTCCGATTCTCTGTTCAACAAGAGATCTTCAGGTTCCGGTTTGCTCGTCAAGCCCGGCTCTTGAGCTCCGGGTATCGAGCATAAATGCGATGCTGGTCTTCGATACTGAACTCTCGCAACCGCCTTGGTTTGTCCTGGGGCCGAGTGCCTTTTTGATTCAGCACATTCATCAAGCTCCACTCGCGCTGCAGGCTGTGAGGTTCTTCTGCCTTCAAGTCATAACGTGTAAAGTCGATCGCCAGTGGAGGGCTGTCATGTGTCCAATCACGCAGCAATGCCAGGCGAAACTCGCTATTCATGAACCACTGGATTTCCAGCTCTTTTTCTGATCCTGGTGCCCCAGTCCCTTTAGCATCGAAACGGTAGTCGAGCGTCGCATTGTTCGGAGTATGCTTCCTCCACTCCAGGCCGAATTCCCCTTCAGTGATCACCTGGGTGTCGGGCCACCTGTCCCGCACAGCTTCGAGCCAATAGGTCAAATCCTCATCGTGACCAATCGACACCTCCCAAATTGCCGTCACCCAACCGAAATTGTTCATCGCATGACCACTATCAAAGTGCACCGCAGTGGTATCGAGCATCTCCTTGCGGCCAGCCACTATTCCGAGATTCCCCACCGACTCGATCGGCCCCACACCCAACCGGCTATTGAAGCCGCCTTGAAATCCTTTCCGCCGCGCCGTCAAAAAGTCGCAGGTCCAACCATCCAGACAAACACAGTCGATAAAATCTGCCGGACCCTGGGCCGGTTTCAAGTAGTGCTCACGGCTGGGGTAGTAGGGATAGCAGATTCCACCATCGCCATCTCCGTTATCGATGCCATGCTGGCTCCAGATCTGCCCCTGGCACACGTGAATCCCCTCGTCCGCAGCGAGGTATCGCTGATTCTCTGCGTCCATAAAGCCCGCGACAAGACACAGAGGCCGGTAACCGCTCCCTACCATTCCTGATATCTGGCCCAGCGCATTGTGAATTGTTTGCCGCGTCTGCTCGCGAGTGTTGTACATCGGTGCGAAATAGCCGCCGGGAATAAAGGTGATTTCATCGCCGAAGCGGTCATGGTACGAGGCAAGCAGCCGGCGAGCCTCCTGGTACTCCTTCCGGCTGTCATTGAGCGCCAGCCAACTGATAGCCCAGGTCATCCTGCCGTTGGGGCAGCCTGCTGCGAAGGCCTCTCGACGAGAGCGGATGCGATCAGGGCGATTATCGATCGCTTCGTCTTCGCCAATCGAGCGATTGGGAGTTACCTCAATTTGATTCACACGCACAACCGATACGTGGGTCAGGAATCGGCCGCGCAGGGCTGAAGGCCCGTCTGCCCGCGCGTGGAAGTTTCCCGCAGTTCCGGCAAACGCGAGTGAAGCCGCCGCTCGGGCAAGAAACTCCCGTCTTGTCCAGTCGCTGCTCATGAGTAGCCTCCCTATTCCCTTGTCTTACCCCGATACCTCATGTGCAGTTCTCTACAGCGGGATTCATACACGAATCGGGCCCATGGGTTGGATTTTAAGGATCTTATGGCGTCACGTCGAATGCCGCACTCTCTGATGCGAGCGAATCGCCTCCGACCCACACGGTGTAGTGCGTGGGCTCGATCACTGGCTTGCTCTCGATGTTGTAGAAGGACAGTTCATCAAAGCCGAGTTGGAAGGTGAGCTGTTTTGATTCGCCCGGTTTCAGCGTGACGCGTTGGAAGCCTTTCAGCAGGCGCACAGGCTGCGAAACGCTGGCTCCTTTGTTATTGACGTAGAGTTGCGCGACTTCAGTTCCTTCGCGAACGCCGGTATTCTTGAGCGTCGCGGTGACTGTAATCAGCGGGGTCCTGGGATCGAGGTTGTTCGCCTTCGAGAGAGGAATCGTTGGCGCGCTGATCTTCACATCTGAGTACGCAAATTTTGTGTAGGAGAGACCATAACCGAACGGAAAGAGCGCATCGTTGCGAACGTCCAGATAGCGCGAGAAAAACTTGGTGCCCTTTGCGCCATCCGAGGGAACTCGATCACGGCCTTCCGCTGGACGGCCCGTAGGAAGTTGGGCGTAGTAGAGAGGCTCTTGCCCTACGGCACGCGGGAAGCTGAGCGGGACACGGCCGCTTGGGTTGGCGTCGCCGAAGAGCACGTTCGTGATTGCGGTGCCTACTTCGTCACCCAGAAACCACGCTTCCAAAATTGCTGGGACATGTTCAGCTGCCCAGTTGAGCACGAGAGGTCGGCCAGAGAAGACAACGAGCACAGTAGGCTTGCCAAGTTTGGTGATGGCCTCAAGCAGCTTCTCCTGATTGCCGGGCAGGTCAAGATACGCGCGTGAGGCTGCTTCTCCGCTCATGCCCTGTGATTCGCCGAGAGCAAGCACGACTACGTCCGCATTGCCTGCTGTTTCAATCGCAGCGGCAAACCCTGCTTCGGAGGTGCCCTCGATGTCCGTACCCTTCTGGTATGCGAGCGAGCACCCGGCTTGCTTGCAACGGTTTCCGATTGCGGTGCGCAGAGTGCCGATGTCTTCGTTTCGGGCTCCGATGGCCCAGGTACCTGCCATCTCGTCGGCAGCATCAGCCAGAGGGCCGATCAGGGCAATTTTTCCTGGGGAGAATCGCAACGGCAGGACGGGAGCTGCCCCGTTCGCGGCATCGTTTTTGAGCAGGATGATCGATTCTTCCGCGGCCCTGCGTGCGATCGGAAGATGTTCCGGCACGGCTGTGGTGACCTCACCGCCCTCACGCGCATAGGGGTGCTCGAAGAGGCCGAGAGCGAACTTTACGCGAAGAACACGGCGTACCGCTTCATCGAGGGTCGCCTGTGACACCTTTCCGGACCGGACGAGCGCTGGAAGCTCTCTGTCATACAGGTGCGCCATCATGTCCACTTCAACGCCGGCATCGAGGGCCTTCTGTGCTGCTGTAGCACCGTCGAGTGCGATACCGTGAGGGATGAGTTCGGCGATCGCGTTATAGTCGCTGACGACAAATCCATCGAAGTGCCACTCGTCGCGCAGAATCTTTGTCAGCAGATAGGGATTGGCGCTGGCCGGGACGCCGTTGAGCGAGTTGAAAGAACTCATGAGCGTGGCTGCGCCTGCCTGCACTGCTGCCTTGTATGGTTGCAGATATACCTGGCGCAGAGTGACATCGGACATGTCGGTAGTGTTGTATTCGCGGCCTGCTTCAGCGGCTCCATAGGCAGCGTAGTGCTTTACGGAGACGGCAACGCTTTCGGGGTCGGAAAGATTATCCCCTTGATAGCCGCGCACGTAGGCTCGCGCGATCGCAGACCCGAGGTACGGATCCTCACCGGCGCCCTCCGCCACTCGACCCCAGCGCGCATCCCGCGCAATGTCGACCATTGGAGAATAGACCCACTTCACGCCTGCCGTTGTAGCTTCAGAGGCCGCGGTACGCGATGCCTGCACGATCAGGTCTGAATCGAAGGAGGAGGCCATCGCAAGTGGAATGGGAAAGATGGTGCGGTATCCGTGGATGACGTCGGCTCCGAAGAGCAGCGGAATGTGCAGCCGCCCTTTTTCAACGGCTGCATGTTGCAGAGCCGCCGCGCGTGGTCCCCACGTGTTAAGCACCGAGCCGAGCAGACCTTTCTCTGCGAGCATCATGGCGTCGGGCTGCTGCAACTCCGGGTTTATGTCGCCCGCAGGCTTCCCGTTCTTCTTACCGGGTGGGGGCGGAGGACTGGCAGGCTGACCACTGTATTGCACGAGCTGCCCCACCTTTTCTTCGAGCGTCATCTGCTGCAGCAGAGCATTTACCTTGGTCTCAATATTCGGGTCTGCAAGCTGGGTATTCGGATGTGCCTGCTGCGCGGGTGCGATGCCGGATGCAAATGTAAACAGGATTGCAGCCAAGTATCCCGATCCCCACCTGCGGCAAAAAGGAGGAAACAATTTCATGTCCATAGTATCGTCTCCGAAATTTTACCCTTTCCTCCGGGAGAATCCCGCAGATGAATGGAGAGAGTGCAATGGATAGTCGCTGTTTGCGGTGTCAGGATTCGCCGCATTTAGTGTTTGTCGACAGCAGCTCGTGGGTCGGATGGCGTGCGTTTTGTGAGGTCGTTTCGAATACTTGCTATGACTTTTGGGTCGACCTTCAGTTCGGGATGGCTTCCTATGTCGTCCAAATCATGCAAGAGACCTTGATATGCATTTTCGTCTGTGATGGCGAAATAGATCTTCCGCGCCGCGTCCACTTGCCCCAACAGGAGATACGCATCTCCCTTATTTACCTCGATGTACGTTTGCGTATTATCCAAAATAGATCCTTGTTGAGCGTCCGAAAGGGCCGCCCATGGATCGCCCAACAATGCGTTTCCCCAGGAGCGGTTTCCGAATGCGGAGGCCAACGTTTTTCTGTCACTCGAAGCAGTCTTGGCATCTTCAGTCTTATTGATCAAAGGCAGCAATAGTTCGATCTCTTTTCCGTATGCATCTCGTTCAGCCGACTTATTATCAAGGTTCGATTCTATCTGCGCTAAAACACGATAGGCCCCTGCCATTGCCCGCGTTGTATCGTCACCCGGGGACATTTGCTGAAGAGTTTTCAAGCTCGCACCAAATGACTTCCTCGCATTCTCCTCATCGCCCAGTTGCGAGTAGTCCAATCCAATATTTCCTTCAGCGTCAGCCACTGATTGCAACGCGTCATCGCTTTTAGTCGTCTGCGCAATCTCCTGGGAGAGTTTAAGAAGATTTTCGTCTGCTTCCAATGCGCGTCTGCTATCCATCTCGCGCTGTGCTTTATCCTTGTCCGAGCCGGATTTTTCGCGGAAATCATTGGCGATGTAAAGCTCCACAAATCTGCGCACATATCGTCCATCCATCCCGGCTGCATCCGTTCGTTTTGCCGTAGAGCGTGCAGATTGAAAATATTTGTCAGCCTCTGCGTAATTTCCCTCAGTGAGCTCTTTATTACCATGATCCACATCGACCGCCGCAAGCATGCGATAAGCCTTCACCAAATCAGCCTTTGCCTGCTCTGTTGGGTTTAGCTGTTCTGATTGTTCGTATGCATTGGTGCTTGCGGCATAATGCTGGTGCGCATCATCGAAATCTTTGAGATTGAAAGAGGTCGAACCTAGATTTCGTTCTGTAATTCCGATGCTGTGCTCGATATTCGCGTTCTTACCGGCCGCCTCTACTTGGTGCCGTTCCTTCGCTGCCTCGTCCTGGAATTTCTTCGCGCGCAGGAGGTATTCGTTTTGAAGTGACCCTTCTGCCTCGTCTGCCTGGTTCTGCCATAACACCCCAAAACGCTCCGATACAAGGCTCCTTGTATATTCGCCGTCAACGCTTGTTAAATCCAGGTGTTTTAAGTTATCCCGTGCTGAGACGAAATCCTTTTCCGCCCCCACGTAAGCTTTTTGGCTTAACTCGACATCTCCGCGCCCCAGATATAACTCAACAATATCCTTGAATAAGTCTGGTGATGCACCAGCATTTTGCGTCCATTTTTCAGCCTCTTCAATGCCTTCCTTATAAGTTTTCAATGAAGCATCGATTTGTTGATTGTTGAATTGAGAATCCGCAAGCTGCAGAGTGTCCTGTAATTGCAAATGCCGCATATTGTCATCGGGATCAGTTACTTTTTTTTCAGCCTTGAGCGCTTCGTCATAGTCTTTCACCGCTTCCGGGAAATTGCTTGATTGCTGCTCATACTCCCCGAGTGTGCGATAAGATAAAGCGACTTTATTATTCAATCCATCCGTTTGTGCCACTTCGGCGGCAATGCGCCAGGAGGAATTGCTGTTTATATAGTGATCCTTTGCCTTAGCGGGTTGTTCGAGTGTCGAAAAGTCCCAACCCAGATTCCGTTCTTCGCTTCCGATGTAGTACTCGACAGCCGGATCCTTACCTTTACCCCCTTCCATCTGCCGAAACATTTCCAATGCCTTCTGGTGCCGCTCAAGCGCAATCTGCAGTTCCTTCTGCCGTTGTCCTGAATCCTTTTCGGATTCTGCCCTGTAGTGCTCGAGATTTCCCAGCCGCTCCTCAGCCACTGCGTCATCATATTGTCCATCGGCCATCTTTAGGTTCAGAGCTTTCGCTGCAAGTGCTTTTGCGCTATTAAAGTCCTGCTCTGCCTGCGTATATTGCTTGCCGTCGACCTCAATGTCTGCACGTCCAACATACAACCAGAACAAAGTGTCGCTTGGGTCTGAGTCCTTATCATTTTCCGCCGACCAGCTGTTGGCGAGCCGAATGGCACGCGAGTAGGTGTCGGAAGCCTCGCGCCTCTGGTTTGCCTTTGCCTGCAAGCTTGCAAGGGAATTCAAATAAGAAATTAGATATTGACGCGAACGATCGTCCAGATGGCCTTTGCTGCCCACTCCAGTTTCATTTTCATATTTTGTAAGCACTTCGGCAGCTTTGCCCTTATATCGAACAGCGTCTTTCAAATTCCCAGCATCGTCATCAAAAGTAGCGGCAACGTTGTATACGATACTGAGGCATCGCAAGGCTTGTTGATCGCTTGGGATGCCCTTCAAAACTCCCTCGGTCTGAACCGCATCGGCAATCCGAACTGCAGCCTGCATATCAGCGCGTGCGCGTTCTTTTTGCTGCAATGCAGTTCTCTCTGTGCTCGCGGTGGCAAGCAAATAGGCAGCCAACAAACGCTGTGAGTCATCTGCGCTCGTTTGAGCGAGTTTCGTTCCTTCAGCTTCCTGTTTTTCACATTCTTCTTCGGCAGTTTTGCTATGGCCCGCCATCATATGGATCCTCGATAGCGCCGCCAACCCATTGATACGCATCACGGATGCTGGAAGGTTATTCGGCTCACGCTGCAAAACGTTATCGTGCACTGTCGCGGCCTCTTTCAGCAAAGACTCAAATTGTTCTTGTACATCGTGCTGGCCAACCACAAAATCGCTAAGACCTGAAAGTCTCCTCACAGTGGAACTGGCAAATCCAAGTGCCATATCCTGATTCGCCAATGCCTGCGTGCGCTGTACTTTTGCGGCTTGTTCCTGAGCTTTCGCCCGATTGCTTTCAGTCTGGGCCATGCGCGCATTTCGCAGTGCCTCCTCCTGCTCACGGTTCGCATTTCTCTTCTGGTGAATCGCATCAATGGCTGTTGCCGCAGCCACCAAGAACAGAACCATTACCGTCGCCGCAAACAGGCGCGCATTTCTCAGCTTCTGCCTTCTGCTTCTTTGGAGTTCCGCCGCAGCCTCATCTCTCGCTCTCTGGCTTTCTTCGAGGAATGCCATCGCTTCTTCATAGTTGGGGTGATAGCATCTCGCCCACGCCTGGGTCGGCTTCTCGTTCTGCCTCCATCGCAACGCATTGGAGAGGTCTGGATCGTGCCACAGCCCGGCTTTTCCTTCAGCATAGAGAGCTGTTGTTTCCGCCAATCGGCGATACATCTTCGCAGATTCGTACTCTTCCTCGACCCAAGCCTTGAGTCGTCCCCAACCTCGAATCAGGCTCTCATGTGAGATGTCGATGACGGAATTACTCTCGAGTTCGACATCCGGTGGCGGAGTAAGAAACGAACGCCCTTCCAGCCGAAAACGGTCAATTACCGAAATGACTTCTGCCTCTTCCGCATCCGCCATCGCGGCGATATCAGCCAACTTGGTAGGACGCCGCACTTCGCGGTTATCCGGGCCTTTCTCGGTCAGCGATTGGAACAATCGTTTTGCAATGGCACGCGATCGCTCGTCTGGAAGCTCCTCGAATGCCTCTTCGGCGTGTCGTGACAGCGCATCTGAAATTCCGCCCACCGCAAGATAGTCATCCAGGTCGATGGGATTTCCATTGTTGCGCTGTGCTTCCCAGTAATTCCAGGTCCGCATCAACGCATGCTGTAAGCTCGGAAGCTGATCGGGATCATCCCCTCCATCATTCAGCAAGCGATTGATCAACCGACGGGAAATGTTCCCATTTCCCACGCGGACTGGCTCTTCGATCGCCTTCCTTCGCTGCTCACGCGACATGCGAGGGATCAGGTACAGTCCGGCTGTGACAATTTCGGGTAAATCTCGAAAGCGCGCGCAGTCTCCAATAAAATCGGAGCGCATCGTAATTACGACGTAAATGGGAAGCGCGGTCTGGTTGCTCGCTTCGATCAGAAGCTTGACAAAGGCGACAGCATCATCCTGCTGGTGGATAGCGTTGCCGGTCTTGCCGAACCGGAACAGCTCCTCAAACTGATCGACTACGATGAGCAGGTGCTCATTCTCACGCAACTTGGCCAAACGCGCTGCTTCAATGAGCCCGAGTCCACTGCGCCGCAGCGTCACTTCCAGTAAGATTTTGCTCTTGGCTTCGTCGCTTTCACCCGTGCCAGCCTGTCCTAGTACGGCAGGGTCGCTGAGCGCGTGTGCCAGATTTTCCAGAGGATTATTGCCAGGTCGAAATATAGCTACTCGCCAATGGGAGCTGGCGCCGGACATGAACCCGCCAAAAATATAGGGCAGCAGCCCAGCGCGAATCAGAGAAGATTTTCCGCTGCCTGAGATCCCAACAACCGCCAGAAACCGATTTAATCGCAGTTGCCGAAGTAGATCTTCGCTTTGGCCTTCGCGACCAAAGAACAGATAATCCTCATCTGTTCTAAAGGGCCTGAGCCCAGGAAACGGATTCAGTAATGTTTTCACGGCTGCCTTCTCGATACTTTTCCATCAGAGCACAGGACGCAGGCAGCTTAAGAACGAGCTCAACGATTCCGGAGTAAAGGCTCCGGAGCTGCGAAGGACTATCGCCTCATGGGTCTCTAAGTCATCTTTATCTTGTGTATTCGGGGAAGCTATGTAAACAGCTTTTCCCAGGACGGGGCGCTGGCGGCGAATCAAAAGCTTACGGAAATCACGCAGCTTGGTTCCAAACCATTTTGCGGATCCGTGACCGTAATAAATCATGCAAGCGTCGCAGAACTCCATATTCTCAGCATGTTCCTGCAGAGCCTCGCCCTCATCGTCAATTTGCGATGGCAGGATACACTCATAATTCTGCTGAAACAGGTATTTCTTGAGTGCAACCAGGTTTTCAGTCTTCAGATCGGCCTGGTCGCAGATCGTATAGATGCGAATTGGATTTTGCGCGGGACTGCTAACAGGCAACCTGACCGCGGGCAGAGGTTTCGCGATTTGCGCTGCTTCCTTCACAACGCGCTTATCGTTCATCTCTCGGAGGCTTTCCTGAATGCAAGTTTTAAGATCTTCGATCTTGCCCTCCAGCAGGTCTGCTCCCTGCTGTACTTCGGCATCGTTTCGAAGATAGTTCACAAACTTCTGTTGTCGGGGATCTGTCGGATTGATATCTTGCGGCATCCAGATCAAACGTAGAAAAGCAGCATCTTGACTTCGCTCCATCGCAAACTGATTCTGCAACCAGGCTATGGATCGTTCGCTCTCACCTTCCGGGACACATCCGTACTCGTTGCCCACCAGGTGGATTGAGAGAGCCGACTTATTAATTGCATCTCTCGCCTTGCCTTGCAGATCTTTAAGACGGTAGGGAAGATCCGTCGAAGGAAGCACGCGATACCCTCTATCCTTCAGGTCACGTCGAATCTCATTTGCTTCCTCTTCAAGATCGGCAGTCGTCTCCGCTAAATAAACAGTCTGCAGGTTCGTGTCGCTTGACTGGAGCCCAACCGCTTTTGCCGCCATCTTCTTGAGTACTGAGGCAATATCCTGCGCCAGATCATCGATACGTCGAAAATACGCTCTTGCATCGTCAGGTCCGAGCAAAGGACGAAACTCGTGCACATTTCCTAGGCGCTCAGGGTCAGGGCCATAGAATTTGTAGCTTCCTGTCCGCTGCAAGTGATCAGGAAGGTTTTGACGCTCTACGGGGACCTTCTCAACTTTGAAAATGCGCGATATTTCTTCATCTATCTGAATCCCAAAGGTTTTTTCCGCAGAGTTTGCAAACTCCTCTAATTCCCGAATGCACCAGTTTCTCTGGAAAAAACTGGGACTGATAATGGACAACAGGGTGGCAGTTCGGGCCAAACGGGTCGATATCTTCTGCTCAAAATCCTCGTTGGGGCGGATCTCGGGGTCACGCCATACGGATGGCTTCTTGCCATCGAGAAACACTGCTATCCGTTTCTTAAGGTCCTCATCCAGTTGAGCAACCCAGCCTCGTTGCTCTTGCGGATAAGCATCATCGTCGTTATGCGCATAACTGATGAATACGTCTTCGTCAAAATTGGATAGATAGCCCATGCCAGTTTCTCGCAGATAAGAGAACGGCTGATCATCCGTAAACTCTAGTTAATGCAGGGAATGACGCCATCCTCTATAAAATGGAATTTACGATACCTCTTTTAACAAGCATTTACAAGATCGCTGTTGCATCGGGATGGAGAGGCTAAATATTTCGACGTGTGGCAGGCCTCTCGGCCAATGAAATGAGTACATAAGGGCTCAAAACGATTGGTGGTTATTTCAATCCGGTTTTTCGCTTTCCTCGAAAGAAGCATGAGACACCGTTTGCCAGGCACTCCAGTTACTGGACGAACATCTGGCTCGTACCCGGGTTACTTCAGCTGAATTTTCAACTCCCGCTATCCCTATAAGACAATTTGTAGGTGTGCATCCATACTCGATTCTCGCCACCGGAATGATCTCAAGGCTTTCGTTGCCACCCGTTGACTGAACTTCCACATCGTTCCTTTTGCTCACATCTAAGCCAAGACCCGTGAGCCACAGGGAGCCGTGTCCAGATACCGGCGAGCCGTATGAATACACTTGAAGCCTGCATGCGGCGTTCGACTTAGAGCGATCTGGTTGTTGAGCTAAAGGCAAAGTTCTAACTTGTGCAAGGCAAGAGGTTGTGAGAAAGATGATCCACACGCGTTGCAGAAATATCGAAATCAAATTGAAGGCGTGTTTACGTGGCAAGATGCCCTCCTGATGAGATCAGCGCCTATTGTGCGGGAACCACTAAGAATGGGTTCCGTCGCCAACAAAGTCTCATTTATTACACTTTTTGACCCAGTTGTTTGCGCTGCCTGACATTTGGTGACATAAGAGGCTGAAACGTAGCACCAGAACCCAAACAGCGGGTAATTTTTCAGACATCGAGGGGGGCTGCTGCCGATTTAGCCGCGAGATAAGCGAAGCAGGACCGTCTATAGCATGTGGAATTGGCGGAGGTGCAGGTATTCTTCGATTCCGATGAGAACCAGCGTAGCAACTGACAAGATTAGCTGGACCTGCTCCATGCGAAGCTTGCTCGGGCTCAAAGGAATTTGGCGCCACTGCGAAGCTGGACGGCGGCGAAGGCGACGAATCTGCATCAGGATTACCAAGTTCAGGAGCGAACCGAGAAGGGCCAACCCTATCATAGGGATACGAATCCAGTCGGCATGAAGTTTGTCCAGAGCTGTTCCAACCCCGGCACTTAAAGCAAAAGAGCCGATACCGATGACAAGGCGCAGACCGCTGAGGGCAGCAAAGAACGTGCAGATACTTTGAAGAAGGGCAAAGAAGAAACTGGACCAGGCGATCATGCCTTGAGTCTTGCCTGCATCGCGTGGCGTCAGTTTGGGCAGCGTACTTTCAGATTCCGTTGGTTTTACTGGAGTAATTGGCATCCAAAAGACCTCCTCGAGAGCGAGCGCACTGGCTTGCCGATGATTTGCACCCGAGGGATTTCTTTCAGTGTAGCGCAGCCGAATCAACCGGACTGCCGGGCGGTCGATTAACCCTCCGGTCAGTACTCCAGATCAGGTTAGCCGGGTCTTTCAGGGAAATATTTCTTATCCTTGCTGGATGGTGCTGGCTAACCAAGAGAGCTGCGCGCCAGGGAGCCTGGGCTTGGGCGCCGTAGCAGGATAGCCGTAACCAGTAGCAAGCAAAAGATGACATTTGGCTGACAAAGCCGTGACAAACGAAAACCACGCGTTCCCTAGTCTAGTTTCATTAGCGTTGGAGCGTGCTTTGCGTACATCTCGCAAGATTGTTTTCTTCTTTCCTTCGTTTTCCAGCACCGAAGCCACGGCGCCGCTTGGGATTCTTGCAGTTGCCACACCTTTGATTCGAGCCGGCTTCGAGGTGGTACTGATCGACTCCACGATTACGCCTAATTTTAAGCAGCGCGTTCTCAACGAGGTGCGGGATGCACTCTGTCTCGGCATTTCTCTTGTAACCGGCCCGATGATTCGCGAAACGGTGGACATTGCAAGAAGTATCAAGGCATGGAATCCAGAGTTCCCAATCATTCTGGGCGGCTGGCATCCATCGCTGCTGCCGAAGCAGACGCTGGAAGCTCCCTATCTTGACTACATTGTGCGCGGCCAGGGAGAAGATGCATTTCTGGAACTTGTCCGTCATATTGCGAGCGGTTCAGCCCCTGATTTCGTTGCCGGAATTGGTTTCAAGCGCGATGGCCGGATGATCATGAATCCGGAGCGGCCGCTGAAGCCACTGGTTGAAATGCCGCCGAAGGCCTACCATATTGCGGATTTCGATGCGTATGAGCGTAGCTGCGGCAGGCGCTGGGCCATGTATACATCCAGCCTTGCATGCCCGTTCAACTGCGCGTATTGCACCAATGCCGGCGTCTACGGACGTAAATGGAATGCACTATCGCCCGAGCAGTTTGTGGAAGAGACCGTGGACGTGACCCGACGGTACGCGCTCGAAATGCTCTGGATCGTGGATGACAACTTCCTCGTGGATCTTGACCGGGCGCGCGGGATCGCAGAGGGTCTGGTGCGGGAGAACTCGCATTATCGCTGGAGTATCCAGGCGACGACCAACATGACTGCGCGTCTTTCGCCCGAAGACCTCAAGCTGTTGAGCCGTGCCGGACTTCACCAGATATGCCAAGGAGTCGACTCGGGCTCGCACGACATATTGAAGGCGATGCACAAAGACTGGCAGGATTTCGAGTCGATTTATGAAAGTGCCGCGCGCTGTCTGGCTGCAGGGATTCGTCCCTCGTTCAACATCATTTTCGCTTTTCCGGGAGAAGGGAAGAAAGAACGCCGCGAAACGATCAACTTCATGATGGACGTCTGCCGTCGCTTTCCCGGAGCTGAATTCTGGACCAATATTTTTACTCCATATCCCGGTTCTCCCATCTTTGAGAAGACAGAAGAGCTGGGCATCGAGATGCCCACTTCGCTGGAAGGCTGGGCGGATTTCTTTCCGCGTTATACAAGACTACCGTGGCTGGATGGGGAGGAACATAAACGTCTTCAGGTTACGCGGGACTACCTCCGCATCGCATTCGACCGCATTCCTATTGCCGCGGATAAGCGCGGTAAAATTACGCGTCTCGCGCAAAAGAGCATTTCATTTCCGGCTCGCTGGAGACTGGATCGCGATAACTACAAGTTCCCAGTCGAACTTTGGTTAAACAGCAAGCTGAAAAAGTACACAGCGATGAAACCAGCTGTCGATGCGAAGCGGCTCGCCAATACGCCGGCGGAGGCAGCGTGCTAAGGACCGATTCCATGAATGGCTCAGGCGCGAAGAGACTCGGAAGCAATTCCCGGGCAGATGTTCTGCTGACGCATTCCTATCATCTTCCATACGACCTGAAACAGGTACGCAAAATGCAGCCGTACTCGCCAATCGGTACGCTCTATGCAGCTGCTTCGCTTCGTGCCGAAAACATTTCCGTTGCTGTGTTCGATCCGATGCTCGAAGATCCCGCGACAGGTATTGTCCGCGCATTGGAGATGCATCGACCGCGCATCGTGGCCATCTACGAGGATGACTTCAATTTTCTTTCGAAAATGTGCCTCACGCGGATGAGGGAAGTTGCGTGGACGCTTGCCGCGGCTGCGCGGCAAGCCGGTGCAATTGTAGTCGCGCACGGTTCGGATGCGACCGACAACACCGAGTTGTTTCTCCAGAATGGAATCGACTTTATTCTGCGTGGCGAGGCAGAGCAAACGTTGGCTCAGCTTTGCTCTGCGCTGTTGCATGCTAAGCCGATAGGCAATATTGCTGGACTTGTTCGCCTCGATGCCGAAGGACAACCGAGCTACAGCTCGCATCGGCTTTCTAAGAATCCTGATTGGGCATTCCTGCCAACTCCTCCCCGCGATCTGATTGATTTCGCCCCATATCGAAAGGCATGGGTCGAGGCGCACGGGTATTTTTCAGTCAACATGGCAGCCAGCAGAGGGTGCCCCTACCGCTGTAACTGGTGCGCCAAGCCGATTTCAGAAAACAAGTTCCACTTGCGTTCTGCTGCAGCGGTTGCCGAAGAGATGCTGCGGCTGAAGGTGGATATAAAGGCCGATCATATATGGTTTAGCGACGATATCTTTGCGCTGAATCACCACTGGATACAGGAGTTTGCTGCGGAGGTGGATGCGAGGCATGCGGCCGTTCCCTTCAAGATTCAATCACGCGCCGACTTGATGAGTGAAGAGACAGTAGCGGCATTAAAGCTCGCAGGCTGCACTGAAGTCTGGATGGGAGTTGAATCGGGTTCGCAGAAAATTCTGGATGCCATGGACAAGGGCCTGAGGCTTTCCTCCGTCATCGAAGCGCGCCGGCGCCTGCAGCAGGCCGGGATTCGCTCTTGCTATTTTCTGCAATTCGGGTACGTGGGTGAAACCTGGGAGGACCTCAGGCAAACGATCGCATTTGTGCGCAAGACGCGTCCCGACGATATCGGTATTTCTTTCTCCTATCCACTGCCGGGTACGGTTTTCTACGAGCGCGTTCGCGCGGAGCTTGGTGTCAAGCGCAACTGGACCGATAGCGATGACCTCTGCATCATGTTCAGAGCCTCGTATACAAGTGATTTCTACCGTGCGGTGCGCGATGCTCTGCACGCGGAAGTAAGCAGCTGGTATGCAGTCCATACAGAGCCGGACGCAGAGGCCCGGATCCGAGAGCTTTGGCAGAAGGTCTTCGATTTGGAACCGATAAGCAGGAATGCCGAATCGACGATTCTTCCATCGAGAGATGTTGAACGTCAGGGTGATGGAGAACCTGGGTTTTTCCCAGTGAGCGGGCTGGTTGCAACGACGGGAGCCTAGATGCGAGATCTTCTTCTTACGCACGGATACTTCCTGTTTGAAGACCCGAAGGAGCGGCAGATCATGAAACCATACGCTCCGCTGGGGATTCTCTATCTCTGCTCGCATTTGCGCAGCAAGGGCTTCGATGTCGATGTATTCGACACGACGTTTTCCAGCCGTGAGGCGCTCTTCGGTTTTCTTCGCGCAGAAAGGCCGTCTGTGCTCGGTGTGTATGCAAACCTGATGACTCGAGCCAACGTCATTGAAATTCTTAACGTTGCTCGCGAGGCTGGATGGAAGACCGTTGTAGGCGGACCGGAACCCGGCGCGTACACGTTGGAATATCTTCAGGCCGGAGCAGATTTCGTCGTCGCAGGAGAAGGCGAATTGACGATGGAGGATCTGCTCTCTGCGCTGCGCAATGGTGAAACGAACTTCTCGAAAGTTGCAGGTCTGGCATTTCTGGACGAAGACGGAAGAATGTGTCAGATGCAACCACGCGGCCAGATTGCCAACCTCGATCAGCAGCCGTGGCCGGCACGAGATGCGATCGACATACAACGTTATGTTGAGACGTGGCGCACGCATCACGGCAGTGGATCGGTTAATTTCATCACTGCTCGTGGATGCCCGTTCCGCTGCAATTGGTGCAGTCACCAGGTCTTTGGGCAGTCACATCGCCGGCGCGACCCGGTGCTGGTAGTGGATGAGGTCGAATGGCTGCTCCAAAAATATTCGCCGGATATGATCTGGGTCTCCGACGACGTCTTCACGATCAATCATGCATGGCTGCGTTCCTATGCAAGCGAAATGCGTCGCCGGAGTTTGCGCATTCCGTTTGAATGCATTTCTCGCGCTGACCGTTTGAATGCCGAAATGCTGGACCTGCTGAAAGAGCTGGGCTGCTTTCGTATCTGGATCGGCTCTGAGAGCGGCTCGCAGCGCATTCTCGATGCGATGGATCGTGGCGTGAAGATCGAACAGGTGCAGAACGCAGTAGAAATGAGCCGTGAACGCGGTATTCAAAGCGGCATGTTTCTGATGTGGGGTTATGAGGGCGAAGAGCTCGAAGATATCGAGGCGACGATCAAGCACGTCAGCACCTCGCGCCCGGATATTTTCTTCACGACGGTTTCTTACCCGATTAAAGGAACACCCTACTACAACAGGATTGCCAATCGACTCGTCCAGCTCGAGCCATGGGGCAAGACCTCTGATCGCGAACTCAGAATCAAAGGCAGACATACAAAACGCTTTTACGCCTATGCTGACAAGCTGCTGCGCGATGAGGTGGCCAGGGCATGCCTGTTACATGACACTCACGCGAACGACACGGGGAACCTGAGCCTGCTTGAACAGAACATCCAGGAATCCCGCTCGGGGTTGCTCTCCACTTACCACGAGGTCGAACAGTGACGGCCACAGTCGAAACACGCCACGTAGCGGGCGCAGCATTTGACAGGATGGCCGCTCAATACGACGAACTTTTCACTTTTTCGCTCGTCGGACGGACACAGCGCGATGTGGTGTGGAAACATGCAGCTGCGACATTTCCGCCGGGCAGCCGCGTTCTTGAACTTAACTGCGGCACAGGTGAAGACGCGATGTTTCTTGCGAGGAGAGGTGTTTCCGTCACGGCCTGCGATGCGTCGAGTCGGATGATCAAATGCGCAAGAATACGAACAAGTCAGGGAGCTCCTGATGCTTCCATAGACTTCCGCGTGCTTCCGACTGAGCGTCTGCTCGAGCTGACCACTCAGCCTCTTTTTGATGGGGTGTTCTCGAACTTCTCAGGTCTTAATTGTGTTGCAGATCTCTCCATGGTTTTCGATCAGCTCGCGATGCTCCTGCGACCCGGTGCAGAGTTGCTTCTTTGTCTCTCCACGCGCTTCTGTGTCTGGGAGATACTGCATTACGCAGTCAAGGGCAATTTTCGTAAAGCAGTGCGACGCTGCCGCGGCAGATCTCTGGCGAGCTTTGATGAGTTATCTTTCCTCGTTTATTACCCGACAATCCGATCGCTGCGGAATGCATTCGGACAAGCGTTTCGGCTGCGTTCAGTGACTGGTATCGGCATCACTGTTCCGCCGTCCTACATGGAATCATGGATGAGTAATCATCCTAGGATGCTTGCTGTTTTGAAGCGTGTCGACGCAGTCGTGTGCAGCTGGCCACTCTTTCGGAGCGCAGGCGACCACATGTTGCTCTATGTGGAGCGTGTCTAGCAATGACACAAACTCTGCGCAGGACGATGGCTAAACTTTCCCTTCCAGGCGGAGGTTGTATCGTGCTGCAGTGCCCCAGTTGTCAAAGGAGTCTGGGGCTGTTTCCTTTAGGAAGCGTCGCTGCACACAGGTACGATTGCTCACATTGTTATTACACGATGTACCCCGAGAATGGTATTTGGCAGGCGTTGATACCAGAGCGGCTCGCATACTTCTCCCGCTTTATCGAGGAGTATCAAAATATTCGGACTGCGGAAGGACGCGGCAGCTTGCAGCCGGAGTTCTATATCCACCTTCCGTACAAGGACATATCCGGAAGAAACATCTGGCAATGGAATATCCGAGCTTGCACATTCGACCATCTCAGAAAAAAACTGTTGCCCCGGTACCTTCAAGACAAAAAGAACCCGCCCAAGGTGCTTGACCTTGGCGCGGGAAACGGATGGATGAGTTATCGACTTGCGCGTGAAGGCTATTCCTGCGTGGCGGTGGACCTGTTGGTGAATGATGAGGACGGACTCGGCGCAGCCACGCATTTCGAGAAGCATCTTGACGCTCTCTTTCCACGATTCCAGGCCGAGATGTCGCGTCTTCCGTTCGCCGATGGGCAGTTTGAGGTGGTCATCTTCAACGCCTCGTTCCACTATGCAGAAGACTATCAATCGGCCATCCGTGAAGCGCTGCGATGCGTGAAAAGGGGTGGGAGCGTCCTGATCGCAGACACGCCATGGTACTCCAGAAGCGAAAGCGGTGAACAGATGGTGGCAGAGCGTCAGGCTGCCTTCAGGCAGCGGTATGGTACTGCTTCCAACTCCATCCCGAGTCTCGAATATCTCACAGATCAACGGCTGCGCGATCTGGAATGCGCGCTGAACATTCGATGGGAGAAGACTTCGCCCAGCTATGGGCTGAAATGGGCAATGCGTCCATTGCTCGCAAAGCTTCGCGGCAAGCGCGAACCATCCCGCTTCAGGGTATACAGCACGAGGAAAACCGCTTGATCATTCTCTTTCACCCACGCGCCACAAAACCTCGCAACTGCCGCCTTCCTCTTGCGGTACTCGCGCTTGCGGCCGTTTTGGAAGGACGTGAAGAGTATGAGATTGTCGATGGGAATCTGGATGACACGCCCGTTGATACCATTCTTTCTCTCATCGATTGCCATAAGGTTGAGTTGCTTGGAGTGTCCTGCATGCCCGGGCCGCAGATGGTTGCGGCCATGGAGACTTCGCGGGAAATCAGGAAGCTGCGTCCGCACGTGAAGATTGTTTGGGGTGGATACTTTCCCTCAATCTATCCGGATTCTGCTTTGAATGCGAAGTACGTGGACTTTGTTGTGCGCGGTCAGGGCGAGGACACGCTGCTCGAACTGATCGATGCTTTGCGCGGCAAGCGTTCTTTTGAAAGCATCCTCGGCCTTTCTTATAAGGACGCGTTCGGTCTCCATCGCAGCAATGCTGAGCGCTCCATGAAAGGCCCGGACAGCTTTCCATGGTCGCCATTCCATCGCCTTCCTGTAGATAAATATTTGCGGCCATCTTTTTTCGGCAAGCGTACAGCTGTACATCATGCGAGTATCGGCTGCCCATTCAACTGCAGTTTCTGTGGCGTACACGCGGCTTATGGCCGGGAAGAGCGCATGGAATCGCCGCAGCGCACAATAGCAATCCTCAAACATCTTATCTCGGAATACGGCGCCGACTCGGTTCAGTTCTACGACATGAATTTTTTTCTGCGGGAAGATCATGCGCGTGAATTGGTTGATTTGATGGAGCCACTCAATCTGCGCTGGTGGTGCGAAGGCCGCGTGGATATTATGTCGCGCTACTCGGATGAGACGATGGCCGCCATCAAGCGGGCGGGCTGCACCATGATCTTCTTCGGAGCGGAGTCCGGATCGGACTGGGCTCTCAAAGAGATGCAGAAGGGCATTACGACGGAACAAACGATTATCATGGCGCACCGCACGCGTCAGTTCGGAATCATCCCAGAGTTTTCGTTTGTGGTCGGCAATCCGACAGATCCTGAGCGCGACACACGGGAGACTCTGCATTTCATTCGTAAGCTGAAACGCATTAATCCCGATTCGGAGATTATTGTGCAGCATTACACGCCAACTCCGCAGCGCGGAGAGATGTATGGCAATGTCGATGAAAAGATATCTTTTCCGGATACTCCGGCAGAATGGGCAAGCAAGAAATGGATGGATTTCACGCTTCGCATTGATACAAGCGCACCATGGATGCGGCAGGAAACCAAGAAGTTGATCGATAACTTCGAAACCGTGATCTCCTCCCGCTGGCCTACAGTGCAGGATATTCGTGCGCCTCGGTGGAGCCGGACGCTGTTGAAATCACTCAGCGCATGGCGCTACGCATTGCGCTTCTACAGCTTTCCCTTCGAGTTGCATCTGGCCAATCAATTCATCCAGTTGAGAAAACCAAAGCGCGAGAGCTTATGACTGTCTCTTTTGAACCCGTGAACGAAGCGCGTCACGCAGACGTGTTTTCTTCATGGGCAGATATTTATGACAAACAGCAAAACCCCTTGCTGTTGCTCGAAGAGCGCTACTTTTTGCGGCTTCTTCCTAAGATACGAGATCGCGATATTCTTGATGTTGGCTGCGGTACGGGGAGATGGCTTGCCCATCTAAGCCGTTCAGTCCCGCGTAGCCTGCATGGAGTGGATCTCTCGCCAAAGATGCTTTGCGAAGCCGCTGCGAAGCACGTTCCGAACGCACAGCTATCGATCGCCTCTTGTACAGAGCTCCCGGCACCAGATGCGAGTGTCGATGTGTTGCTCGCGTCATTCGTTCTGAGTTACGTGGACGATCTGCGTCTGGTTGCGAAAGAGTTTGCCAGAGTCGCTCGTCCAGGCTGCGATCTTTTACTGTCAGACATGCATCCGAAGACTGCGACGCGCCTTCATTGGAAGCGCTCATTTCACAAGGGAGGAGACGAGTTTCAGCTTCCAGCAGCCCACAAGAAAATTCCAGATATACTCGCGGCGTTCATGGAGGCTGGATTTGTTGCACGAGCCATCATTGAGCCCTCGTTTGGCAATGCGGAGCGGGATGTCTTCGCGGAGAATGGCAAGCTAGAGCGCTTTGTCGAGGCAGAACATTTGCCCGCCATCTATCTGCTGCATCTTTCGAAGCCGCATCACGTGCATACCGTTGAACCATTGCGCAAGCGGAGCGAGCAGCACATTCTGCATGGGGCTCGTTGTGCGCTGGGTCCGCATGAAAAAGTTGCTGTTTCCCTGTGCATAGACAATGAGCAGATTGAGGTCGTGGGCTACTGGCCTTTGGCGAATAGAGCGCATGCTGTAACACGTATCGATCTCAATGGGTATCTTCTTCTGCCGGGACTTATCAACGCGCACGATCATCTCGAATTTTCTCTTTTTCCGAGGCTGGGCAGAGGGCCTTATCGAAACGCGATGCAATGGGCGCTGGATATTCAACAGAAGGACGTGGAGACGATTGCACTGTATCGGCGCATTCCCAAGGATGTGCGCTTGTGGTGGGGAGGCATTCGCAATCTGCTAAGTGGGGTGACGACCGTATGCCACCATAATCCGATTGATCCTTTGTTGTCAGCTCAGCAGTTTCCTGTGCGCGTACTTTCGCGCTTCGGATGGGAGCACTCGCTTTCGTTAGCCGTAGACGTATACACCTCGCATAAAAATACGGTGGAAGACGAGCCATTTATGATCCATGCCTGCGAGGGCATGGACGAGCCATCGAAACAAGAATTACGGAAACTCGACGAACTTGGAGTATTGGACCCGCAAACCATCCTTATTCATGGATTGACGCTCGATAGTGAAGGAGCGGCACTGCTCAACAGACGCGGCGCCGGACTGATTACATGCCCATCTTCGAATGCGTTTTTGTTCGACAAAGTGCCTTCGCGCGAAATTCTAACATCTATTTCGCGGCTTGCGCTCGGCAGTGATTCGCCACTTACTGCCGCAGGGAATCTTCTCGACGAGATATGCTTCGCGGTTCAGACATGCGCCATGTCAGCGCAGGAAGTGTATTCGCTGGTGTTGGAGTCGCCGGCATCCATGCTTCGTCTCAGCAAGGGAGAGGGGTCGATTCGGCCTGGGTCAAGCGCAGATCTCATCGCTGTGCGTGACCGTCAGGGCGATCCGGCAGAAATTCTGTCAACCCTTACCGCAAACGATGTCGAACTCGTCCTGTTGTCGGGCCGTGTGCAGCTTGCCTCGAAGTCTATCTTCGAAAGGCTGTCGGCAGAAGATAGAAATGGACTGGAACCGCTCTCAATCGATGGAAATGTCCGCTGGCTGCGAGCGCCGATCGAGAGCCTGCTGTGTGCGGCAGAAGACATTTTAGGTAAAGGGGCAGTGCGACTGGGAGGCAAGCCGATATGTCGACCCAGCTTGTAAATATATCCGTGAGGGAGGCGGTATCAGATACATGCGAGCCGCGCCTGCATCATGCTCTTTCTTCCCAGCAGTTGACCACGCTGCCAATCCTGATCCTGAATATCCACGAACGATGCAACTGCCGCTGCGTGATGTGCGATATCTGGAAGCGGGAAGGCAGTGCAGAGCTTAGTTTAGAAGAGCTTCAACGGCATCGGGAATCCATCGTCCGCTTGGGCGTGCGCCAGGTTGTGCTCACCGGCGGAGAGCCTCTTTTACACAGCAATCTCTCTGCGATTTGCGGCTTTCTAAAAGAGTGTGGCGTCGTCATAACACTGCTTTCGACCGGATTGTTACTCAAGAAGCGGGCCGAGTTGGTTGCTTCATTCTGCGATGAGGTCATCGTTTCGCTCGATGGCCCTGAGGAGACACACGACCGTGTGCGTCGCGTGCAGGGAGCTTTCCGATGGATGCGCGATGGCATTCGCGCGGTACGCCAACAGAAGCCGGAGGTGCGGATCAGCGGGCGCAGCACGATACAAAAGGCAAATCATGCACTGCTTCGGCAGACGGTTCAGGCTGCCAAGTTGCTGGGGTTGGATTCCATCTCTTTTCTTGCCGCTGACGTGACTTCACAGGCATTCAATCGCGAACTCGTCTGGGGGGACGAGCGCCAGAACGGCATTGCTCTCTCAGCAGGCGAAGTTACGGCGCTGGAAGCGGAAATTGAACAATTGATCCGCGAACATGACGAAGACATTCATTCGAAGTTCATTGTTGAGCCGCCCGAAAAGCTCTACCGTATCGCGCGCCGCTTCCGCGAACACCTGGGCGAGCTTCCACCGCATGCACCTTTGTGCAATGCGCCATGGGTTTCTGCCGTGGTGGAAGTCGACGGATCGGTACGTCCGTGCTTCTTCCATCGCAAGGTTGGCGGTCTCGCCACCATGTCGCTTGAAGAAGCGGTTAATAGCGAAGAAGCTCGATTGTTCAGAGGCATGCTCCATGTGGAGGAAGATCCAGTCTGCAAACGTTGCGTCTGCTCACTGCATTACAAGAAATAGATAAGTCTGTCCAGCATCGATAATCCATTCCATCTCGCTCGTATGGTTGAGCTTGCTCGTTGTGCCGTAGTCACCGAAGAGTGGCTAAGTCCCTGCTGAGAAATCAATCCCTGTGGTGTGACAAAGCAATGACAATTGCCTGACGACCGTCTGACACGTCTTGCGACGGTACTCACTACCTTTAAGGAAACAATGCATCCCCGGCACTACAGAACGGTGCAGATTCTGCGATATCAAGGTGTGCGATGAGGACGCACTTGTCGAACGCCGCTTATGGAATTTTGGATTACGCTGCATATCCCATCGGCATGCTGATCGTTGCACCCGTTATGCTGCGCAATCTAGGTGTTGCGCAATACGGGGTATGGGCTGTGGTAGCCGCGATGGTGAGCATCGGCTCAATCATAGCTTCCGGTTTTGGCGACGCAAATATTCAGCATGTGGCGACACAGCGAAACGCAGGTGATCCCGATGCGCTGCTGCGGGCGGTGCGCAGTACGATGGGCATTCATCTGATCCTGGGCAGCGCAATTGCTGTGATCGCATGGATGCTGGCGCCGTATATGGCGAGGCATGTGACAGCAGCCGATGCTGATTTGCGGTTTGCTTGCCTGTGGTCGCTCAGAATTGCCAGCGTGGTGATACTGGTGCGAACCGTTGAGACTGTGTGCATCAGCACGCAACGCGCCTTTGAGCGCTATGGGGCTGCGGTGCGCATCAGCATTTTCGTCCGCATACTGTCGCTGGTTGCAGCTGCATTGCTGAGCAACTTTGGCCGCGGCGTCGTCAGCATCATCGCCGTTACAGCAGTCGTTACTATGCTGGGATTGGGATTGCAGACGACTCGCCTCAAGGAGCTTCTGCATGCCAGCTCTTTAGCACCGGCATTTGATCGTGACGCTACGAGAGCGCTTTTCGCGTTTGGCATCTTCAGCTGGATCCAGGCCGTGGCCGGCGTCATCTTCAGTCAAACGGACAGGCTGATCACAGGCGTGTCACTCGGAGCAACGGCCGTAGCGTCGTATGCTCTCTGCGTTCAGATGGCGCAGCCAATCTATGGCTTCGCCGCATCTGGTCTTCATTTTCTTTTCCCATATTTTGCTCAGCGGCGCGTCACAATGTCGACGGCAGCATTGAGAAAAGCCGTGCTGCTCGCGTTCATCGTTAATCTGCTGCTCGTTGCTCTCGGCACGGCAGTCCTTCTTCTCTTCGGAATCCGCATACTTCATGCCTGGGGAGGCGACGCCATCGCACAGAGTGCTACGCATGTCCTCCCACTGATCGTATGGAGTTCTGCTTTGCTGGGGCTGAACGTCACCGGTACATACGCCATGCTCGCGCTTGGCCGTGTGCAGGCGGTCACCTGGCTCAACCTTGTCAGCGGAGCCACGATGCTCCTGCTGATCATGTGGCTGCTTCCTCATTACGGGGTATACGGAATAGCGATAGCGCGGTTGTGCTATAGCCCAATCACCCTGCTCCTCTATATCCCTCTCATACTTCTTTTACATTCCGGACCTGCTGCTCGCTTGCGAATAGCGGCAACTACTCCAATCTGCGAGGAAGCATGAGTAAAGGCGAGCAAACTCACGATCATGCCGGCCGTGTTCTGTCTGGATCAAAACTTATTGTCCCCAGCAGCCATGACCACAAAGTAGAAAGGGCGCATTTCATGAGGCTCGTTGAAACGCGTCCTCACGCAAATTTGCTCGGCGTTCAGGTAGAAGCGCTTGATATGGAGCGTGCGGTCGCACGCGTAGAAGACGCTCTCTGCAAGCATCGCAAAGGATATGTCTGCTTGCTCGGCGTACATGGAATCATGGAGGCTCAACGAAAGCCAAGCCTTGCAGCAGCCTATGCCGATGCACTAATCACCATACCCGATGGCATGCCGGCTGTGTGGGTTGGGCGCTGGCAAGGACATCGAGGGATGGACCGTGTTGCCGGTCCGGACCTCATGCTTGAGATATTCCAGCGCAAGGAGTTCGCAGGGTATACGCACTTCTTCTATGGAGGTAAGGAGGGAATTGCAGACGAACTTTCCGCGAGCTTCACGCGGAGATTCCCGTGGGCGCGTATTGTCGGCACGTACACGCCGCCATTTCGTGATCTCTCTCCGGCAGAAGAAGAGGATTTCATCGCGATCATCCGCGATCTGAAGCCCGATATTATCTGGGTCGGCATCAGTACCCCCAAGCAGGAGCAGTTCATGAACCGGTATCTCCCGCTATTGGAGACCAATCTCATGTTCGGAGTGGGCGCGGCATTTGACTTCCATACCGGCCGCATCCAGGACTGCGCCGAATGGATCAAGCGCGCGGGCCTACAATGGTTCCATCGGCTGATGCAGGATCCGCGTCATCTATGGCGCCGCTATCTTCGCAATAACCCTGCATTCCTCTGGCAAATCGCTCTGCAGCTCACCGGATTGCGGCAATATTCGACAACACAAGCATTTCATGCAACCGAGTTCACGCAGCGCCCCGCGCGCGGACACGCGAATTTTTCACAAAACGGAATCCAGCCTGTGGCGGTGCGAGTCCAACCGGAGAGCGTCGAGTAGCGCTTGCTCAATAGGTTGGTTTCGCGTCCCGATCGTAAGGTTGGCCGAATTTATTCAGGTGGGTTGCAGGCTGTTGCGGAAGCGCCGTCATGCTTAACTCGCCGAGATCGCCTGTACTTGGCGTGACGCGGATTTTGCGAACCAGCTTGTCGAGAACTGGTTGCGGCGCCCCTTCTACCCACAGATGCAGCTCGTATTCGCCTGCGGGAACGTCGCGAAGCTGAAAGGCGCCGCTCGCATCGGCGATTGCATACAGAGGTGTGGAAAGAGCCAGCACCACTGCGCTCATCTCCGGATGGATATTGCAGAAGATGTAGGAAAAACCTTCTCGGGAGAACGTAACCTCTTTAACTGAACCGGCCTCATACAAACCCAAGTCAAATCTCTTGCCATCGAAGAGGGAGAAGACGTTATGAAAGAAAGGATCCTCATTGGGGAAGAAAACAGTGCTGCCGACCGGCACAACCAGCAGATGCGGTGTAAACATTCGGTTCTTCTGCGCGAGCGTGTAGTGATCGCGAGGTGGAAACGGCAGGGACGATCCTCCCTGGAGCGATTTCAGCCAGAGAACGGCAGGTGGTGTGTGATGATTCTTCTGCGGATGGGGAAACAAAAGGTGCATGCGCACATCGATTTTTGCTTCGGGGAGCTGCGCCTGCGTGGGCGTCGTCAACATCCATGCCAAAGCAATTGAACAAAATAGCATTCCGACGTATGGCATCCGCATCTTTAGAACTTGTACCCGACGGCCAGCCCGATGATGTTGCTTGCTGCCGTGGGAGCATTTACGGGTGAACTTTCCAGGCGGCGATACTCTAGTGAGAAGAGCAGATAAGCGCTTGGGCTATAGATCACGTTTCCTGTAAAGGTGCGATTCCGAGCGAGGTTCTGATAGTAGGAGGCAGGACCGCCTGCAAAGGGACGCAGCTGTCCCGCAGGAACACTGTCTATGCCAAAGGCGGTGTTGAACTCAATACGTTCGCCGGCACGCTCCTTCAACTGTGCCCATCCCCCGACATTCTCAAATGCGCGGAAATAAAAATCGCCCGGGTTATCCAGGTCTGCGCGGTATCCAAAGGTCTTATAGCCACCGCCCCCCAGTCCTCCCAGAGCTTGTCCGCGATAGAAGCTTCCCGTAAACTCCAGCCGCGCAGGGAGTGGCTGCCGATAGTCCAGCGTACCGGCCCAGGCGTCAAAATTTGTCCCCGATGCCGTGCGATGCGGTGCGAAGAATCCGCCGAAGCCCAGTTGCGCTCCGTTCTCCTTATCCGAGCTCAGAATGGCGAAGCGGGTTTCGACTCCTGGCCAGCGGCTCCGCTCGGCAGTCGATGACAGTGAGACAGCGGCAGATGTTGAAGCGCTGTAAAGCACAGGCGGGTCAGTGACGTCGATCAGTGCGGCCTGCAAGCGCAGCCGCGGCACATTGGAAAACGAAAGATCGTGTGTCAATCCGACTTGCGGGTTCCAACTCCATAAATTGCCGGACCAGGCAAGCGGCGGTATCGCGATGGCATTCAACGAGGAGGGTTCGTTCGGGTTAATGATCGGTCGATCGAGCGAAAAGAAAGCCTCGGTGTGATCCCAGTCCAGCGCAGCATGAGCGGTACGCAGACGCAGCTGGCCAATATTGCCGTTGTATGTCCCGGCGGCGGAGGAGGTGCTGCCGGGTGACGGGCCGCCATCGAAATCCATGCGCAGGTCGGCGTGGCTGCGCGCGCCGTAGAGATGCGGGCCGCGAGCATCGATACCAAGCAATGTCTGTCGCACCGATGCTCCAGTGCTGCCTCCTCCTTCGAGTGCGAGTGTAGGCGTGGACGGTATGTCGACTTTCCGGGTGTTTACAAATCCGTTCAGCAGGACGAGTCCGCTCAGCTTGACGGGATATTTTGACTCACTCTCAACCTTCGTCTGCTCTTGTGTTGCAACCTGGGACTTCAATATGGATTGTTGTTCACGCAA